>Ga0105357_10002151_pt1 | contig 10600 bp, 7 predicted proteins | sample GOMGulsemesocosm_4_FD_83660 | JGI IMG/M metagenome (GOLD analysis project Ga0105357, IMG submission 83660) | Methane-oxidizing microbial communities from mesocosms in the Gulf of Mexico - GOM15B Gulf of Mexico | ecosystem: Environmental > Aquatic > Marine > Cold seeps | place: USA: Gulf of...
GAGCGAGGCAAATCCCCCAATTCAACGCGGCGTTGCACAGTTTTCATTAACTGTTCAGCCAAATAAAACTCTTTTTTCGCCAATTCATGACGTAAATCTTCCAATTTCAACGACCACAAAGCCTCACGCACCAAGCCCGCAACTTTTAATTTAATCGACTTAACTTGATGCCCTGCACTTTGACTTGCTTGTTCTGCTAGCTGCAAGCCCGCATCACGCTGCCCCCAATTCCATACAGGCACTTGAATCGTGCCATCAAACTCATAAGCACCGCTACCAGAACCGGCAAAATCATCCTTATAATAAGCTTGTATTTGAGGTGCTCCAGAAATCCAACTATTACCACGATCTTGTAAGGCATCACTCTCTTGGTTCATAGCTGCAATCAAAGCATAATCGGGATATTTTTCTAAAGTTTGATTAATTAAATCAGACAAGCTTAATTGAGGGTCAAGGGCAATTAAATCCACATGGTCGACAATATGCTCCTCTTCAGCCTGCGCGATAGAAAGGCCAAACAGGCAACTCCATAACACGGCATAAATAAAGGGTTTAACGAACATTTTTATTCCTATAAAAAGAAAATAAGGAGAGTGTCTTTGCGTAAATAAGAACTATTTAAAAGCTCAGGCGATATGCACTGATCATAATAGGAAATACAACACAAAAGAAAAAACGATCAACAGTAGCCGCTTAAGAATGGACATTTAATAATAGGCGAATGTACTGAAGCATGAAGCACATCATAGGCAATCATGCCAACACATAGATATTATTGAACTTTTCATCTTTAGCAGAACTAAAACTAAGTTGAACAAGGCGTGCAACGCCTTAAAGAGAACTAAATTACTGGGGGTGCGCGAGGCGCAATAGCAGATAAACTAACAGAGGGTTTAACAGTAACTATAGGCGGTGAAAAGCCTATTAATTTATTAATAACAAAAAAACGAATAAACTGAGCTTTCGGATCGACAAAAATAACGCTTAACAGTTCGCCATCTAACAACAGTTTCTTTTGCGTAATAGCTGCCTGCATATCAATAGCCGTACCGATATGCTCACTATTACTAAATGATAAAGCATCGCCTGTATCGTGCCAAACACGGCTAATTTCATCAACATGAATACCAGTTTCACCATTATCCGTCATCGGCACATGCGCATGCACCAAGGGCGTAAAGCCTTGTAACACGAGCAAAAGCAATATAATAAAACGACGATATAATAAATTCATAGCGGCATAGTAGGTTAAATTAATGATTTTGTAAACTGCTGAATTATTAAGCGACACTGCCTGACAACTCAGCGCTATGTTTTATTTTAGCCTACTCGAAATGACCAAACCTATAGCACTAAGAAATGCGGTTTTAGGGTAATCTAAGCAAATATTCCAAATTCCTTTTAGTTTATGGCTATAGCTTTATTCCTTATCCTTATCCTTAATTTCTTTTACGATCTTAACGCCCTTCATGCGTTGCGCGTAAACAATATCTAATTCTTGCTTTAGCACTACACATTGCTCGCCCTTTTCACATAACCCCAAATCTTTTTGTAATTTTCTTTCCTTTTCTTTTAGTTTTTTTAATATCCTTTTTATATCATCTACATGCCTTTCTTTGTCGCGCTGGTCTGCATCAAAAAAATCTTGTAACTTCTTTAGTAATTTTTTCTTGCCCACGATGATTCTCCTATTAACTTATTAATTATCAGACTGCATCACTTTAATTAACTCACTATCATCTAACGCTAACTCACGTTCTGAAGTAGTTGTTTTTTGCTGTTGTATGACAAATACTGTTTCTGCCATAGCCACTAAATGCTTTTTTATTCCATACATATAAGCACTATCATTAATTAATGAAGTACCTTCTTCAGGCTTAATTTTATGTTCTCTAATTAAAGTATCGATAGCTGAATTCATTTGTTGATCTTGTTCTTTTAATTTTACTTTAAACACATCAAATGATAATAAACCTATTCCTTCACCAGCTGTTTCATATTTAAGGCGAAATAATTCTAATTGTCTTAATAAATCAGCAATTTGATAACGAATTTTCTCATACTCCTCTGTAACAAAATGATTAGTAGAAAAGCGCGTTCCCAATAAATTCTTCTGTAAATGCTTAGTATCTTTTATTGCCTCAACAATATGTCGGCTTGCCTCACGCAACCAATATAAACTACCAGATTGCAACATTTCCCAAGTAAAACTCGCCTGACTAATATAAGCGATAATAGCACTATAAATTCCTTTCACACTACGATCATAGGCAGCATCAACATCATAAGGCGTTATTTTCCGACTCTGCACAATTAATTGCTGTAAATCCTGTTCAGAAAATACACTACTAGGAGAGAGCCCAATTGTTTTTAAAATGATATGGCTCGCATGTTGATACAAGCGCACTGTTTCTTGTCGCACCGCTAGAACCAAAGTATCGGGAAATGCCATAGCCGAGTCATTTAAGTATTTAGGCTGATCGACTTTAATACCCTCACTCTTCAATACTCTTTCCAGAAAAATCACCATTTGGCTAATAAAAGGCAGCATAATGGCAACACCCACTAAATTAAACAGGGTATGAAAAATAGCTAGTTTAAGCGTGTAGTCACTTGCGCCTATATTTACCGCTTCTGAGATTAAATCAACCAAATGTATAAACTGATTAATCATCAGCAAAGCAATCAATCCGGTAATGACATTAAATAATAAATGCGCCCCCGCTAAGCGCTTACCTTCCACAGAAGCACTCAATGCTCCAATAATAGCCGTAATCGTTGTCCCTACATTAGAGCCAATCGCCAATGCCAAAGAATTTTCATAAGTAATTTGCTGCACAGATAAAGCGGTAATAATTAAGACCATCGTCGCATGACTGGACTGCATAACCACTGTTGCTGCAATACCGATTAAAGTAAAAATCAATAAGCCTTTGGTGCCTGTCAGTGCATATTGCGCTAAATCAATAGTTTCCCGAAAGGTTTCAAAACCTTCCTTCATATAATGGATACCTAAAAATAAAAAACCCATTCCGGCTAGTATCGCGCCTAAGCCTTTTAGCGTTTTACTCTTTTGAAACACTAGTAAGATGCCAAAAACCAACATAGGCATCGCATAAGCGGCAATATTTACTTTTAAACCAAAGCCAGCGATTAACCACGCGCCAGTGGTTGTGCCTAAATTGGCACCAAAAATAATACCAATACCAGCTGCTAAGTCTAATATTCCAACACTTAAAAATGAAATAGTGATGACAGTGACCAAAGAGCTGGATTGCATCAAGGTGGTAGAAACGACGCCAAAACTTAGGCTTTTCCATAATTTATCGGTACTGACACGTAAAATATTTTCTAAAGTACCACCAGTAAAAGCTTGAAAACCCTGCTCTAAAGACAGCATGCCGAAAAGAAAAATGGCTACGCCTGCGGCAATTTGATTAAAATCAGGACTTAGCCACAGAGCATACGAGAGTAATATGAAAATTGTGGGTAACAGTATTTTTTTTAACATTATAATTAGACCATTCACAAGCTAAATAATTTATGAGTTCATTATAAGCTATAATTTGCAGCTTATTTGCGTTTAGAACCTACACACATGTTGACTGAATTTAAAACGATTGGCATTTTAGGGAAATCCAGCGGTTCGAGCATTGCCGAGACCTTGAATGAGCTCTATCAATTTTTAAAGCCGCACTACCAAATTATTATTGATTCTACTAGCGCCTCCTTGGTCTCTGATTTTTCTGGCAGTGCCATTCCTGCAGAAAATCTTGCTCAGCATTGCGATGTATTAATAGCCGTAGGCGGTGATGGGACTTTTTTATCTGCTGCACGTATTGCAGCGGGCAATAATATTCCGCTTATCGGGGTTAATCTTGGGCGCGTGGGCTTTCTGGTGGATATTTCACCCGATGAGCTATTAAGTAAATTAAATGAGGTATTGCACGGCCGATTTCGTAAAGAAAAACGCTATTTATTACGCACTAAAATCATTCGTGATAATCAAATTATCCACGAAGAGACAGCGGTCAACGAAGTTGTTATTCATCGCTGGGTCACACCGAGTATGATTGAATTACAAACTACGATTGATGGTGTTTACCTTAATACACAACGTTCTGATGGCTTAATCATCTCAACACCAACCGGCTCAACGGCCTACGCCTTATCAGCAGGTGGGCCTATTATTCATCCTTCATTAAATGCTTTATTATTGGTGCCGCTCAATCCGCATACTTTATCTAATCGCCCTATTGTGATTGATGATAACTCTGAAATCGAAATTAATTTCATTAAAACCAACGAAATTAATGCCCAAGTCACTTGCGATCATATAGCCATTCCTGATGTATTAATCAGTGATACAATTCTGATCAAAAAAGACCCTAACCCAATCACGCTACTGCACCCGGAAAATCATGATTTTTTCCACACCTTACGTGACAAACTCAGCTGGAGCAGTGGCTACCCCATTTAATTATGCTACAAAACCTTAATATTATTGATCTTGCGATCGTTGAATCCTTAGATCTAAACTTAGAAAAAGGCTTATCGGTACTTACTGGTGAAACGGGCGCAGGTAAATCTATTTTACTCACCGCCTTAGGCCTCGCTTTAGGTGAAAGAGCGGATGCTAGCTATGTACGTCCAGGCAAGCAGCGCGCCGAAATCAATTTAAGCTTTGACTTAAGTGATGCGCCCACGGCACAAGCATGGCTAGAAGAAAATGAATTGGATGCTGATAATCAATGTTTAATTCGCCGCACAATTCGTCAAGATGGTCGTTCAAAAGCCTATATCAATGGCCGCCCAACGACGTTGCAAGCCTTAAAAATCCTTAGCTCCCAATTAGTTGAAATTCACGGACAACATGCCCATCTAACTTTACTGGAAAGTGATGAGCAACGAGAATTACTGGATAACTACGCGCAAAACACCAGTTTACTGGTGGAAACTAATCAAGCCTATTTACAGTGGCGTGCTAATTATTATGAATTAGAAGCATTAATAAAATCCTCAATCGACCAAAGTAATCAGGAAGATTTATTACGCTATCAACTCAACGAACTAGAGCAGTTAGATTTAGTTAATTATGATTATGCCGCACTTTCTGCCGAACATATTAAGCTGGCTAACTTAGAACAAATTTTGAACGTCGGTCAAATCCAGCTTGATTTACTGTCAGAAAATGAACAACAATCCGCGAACCATTTAGTTAATCAAAGCATTAGCGCCTTAACTAACTTAACGTCATTAGCAGGTGAGTTTGATGAGCCGAATAAGTTATTAATCGAGGCGCAAATTCAAATTTCCGAAGCCACACAGCAATTACGTCGCTTTCTTGAATCCCAAGACATTGACCCGCAGCGCATGCACGAATTAGATAATCAAATCAGCATTATTCAAAACCTGTCGCGTAAACATCATGTCCGTCCAGATGATCTGCCTCAAGTTGCCGAGAAATTAAGCCAAGATTTAGAAAATTTAAGCAACAGCACTGAGCGCATAGACGAATTAACCAGCTTTGTTCACCAAAACCAGCAACAGTATTTTTCTCTAGCGAAAACACTGAGTCAAAAACGCATAATAAGTGCAGAAAAACTTTCTGCACTTATTTCTACAATGATTCAAGAGCTCGGCATGCCGCAGGGTGAGTTTAGTATTAGCGTAGCACCTCAGGCGATTGAGCAACCTAAAATAAATGGCTCGGACAAAATAGAATTTTTAGTCAGTGCCAATAAAGGTTTGCCCTTACGTCCTTTAGCTAAAGTCGCCTCAGGCGGTGAATTATCACGTATAAGTTTAGCTATTCAGGTAACGACTAGCCATGATAAAAATGCAGCTACAATGATCTTTGATGAAGTCGATTCAGGTATCGGCGGCGGTATTGCAGAAATTGTTGGGCAGAAATTACGTACTTTAGGGAATAATGCGCAAGTTTTATGTGTTACGCATCTCCCACAAGTCGCAGCGCAAGCGCATCAACATTTATTTGTTTATAAAAGCAGTGATACTGCCATGACTACTTCACAAGTTAAAACCTTATCAACTGAACAGCGCATAGAAGAGACAGCGCGCATGTTAGGTGGAGTGAATATAACTGAATCAACTTTAGCTCACGCAAAAGAGATGTTGTTAACTGGACAGGGTAAACAATAAGGAATGCGAAGTAATTTACCTTCTGTAGGAGTGGCTTCTAGTCGCGACCTGAAGTCGCTCCCACAAGGTGCGGTCATCCCAAGTTATTGTGGGCTATTCCTAAGGACCTGAAGTTTCCTAGAAATTCATCAAGCCACCATGCGTAATAGCGTGGCGACGAAAGAATTAACTGGGGATCAGATTGAGTTGTTGCTCCTGACTGGCCTGGTTCTTGCTAGCATTAAAGTACGGCCTAATGATTGAATAGTTACTCGCTGAGCTATTAGTTCAACTTAATTATCAACAAGCCTAAAAATCAATATTTAACTTATGGCTTATAAACTTCATCGACTGTCTTCCAGTTTGAGTCTGGATTAAAAGTGGGCATATTTTCAACAATATTTGCACTATCCTCTCCTAAATCTTGCTCATAGATAATACCTTCATGACTAACTAAAAAACTCATTACTCCGCTTTCACCATACTCCTCAGGCCATGCAACTAATGCAAATCCTAACTTCATGTTATTGCCTTGCAAATAACTATAAGCTCCGCCTTGAGCATGATCTTCCTGCGCAGTAAGGATTTTGTAATAATATCCGTGATAACCATTTCCTAGAGTACGTTCCGCAAACAATGGACCAAGCGGACTCAAGGTATTTTCAGAATTACTCTCCCAGTATAGACCATCATGCGCTCCCAAGGTGCTAATAAACTTTTGAGCATATTCCAATACACCATCATTATTACGATCCAGTTCAACATATTCCATTTGTGCATCGTAATAGGCCAGTACGGCCTGCATGGCGGAAAGTTCATTTCTGCCTATGCGTCGAATGCGCATACGCTCTAGACCGTTTTTAATATCAAAATACCACCCCGATGCCCCCAAAACAATAGGAATAGGCATTACCCACTGCTCTACACCAACAGCAATTAATCTTTTTTTATCACCATCAGCTAATAGCACATGCTCTTTTTCCCAAGCAGTAATATACTTTTGCACATCCTCATTGCTGACAGTATCTACTGGCAAAATTTCTTGATAATCAGCGCCTAATATTTCTTTAAGCAATTTTATATCATTATTCTTAAGGGCCGACTCAAAAGTATTGTTAGCTTCCTCCGCTGAATTAAATACTGTCTGACTCAGAACTGGTGACTCTCCCAACTCTGTACGAGACTGGCCTGTTTGCGAGCAAGATACTGAGAACAAAAAAAGTCCGGTAAGAAATATTTTGGATAAGCAGTTTCTCATGCTTCGGGATTGATTAGTCATAGTTGCTCGAATGTTTAGAATTATATAGCTCATTTGTTGATTCCCCTTTACCTACGCCCGCCACTACGTCCACCACCCGAACGCCCCCCACTACTACGGTGACTACTCATCGAACGGTGACTAGATCTCCCCCGATTAATACTTTGGGTAGTTTTACGTGCGTTGCCGGCACCTTGAAACGCATTATTTCGTGACTGTGTCGAATAATTACTTGCCCTATTTGTTTGCCTAGTATTTCCTGTGTTACGGCTCGATTTACTTTGAGAAAAATCACGGTTGGTTTGATTTACCGAGGCACGCGCTTTGTTTCCTGCATTTCCCTGCAATTGTTTACGACCCTCACTAGGGCTGACAGCACGCTTATCTAAAGTTGCGCGTGCTTGATCACGCTGCGCATCTCGACCTCGGTAATCTTGGCGCTGTTGTGTTCCTGCGCGTTTATTATTAGTTTGCTGAAGGTTTGCCTTGTTATGAGAGGCACTATTGCCGCGATTACTGGAGTTGTGGTTCCACTTAGTATTTCTATTGCTGGCATTGATTTTGTTATTAACATTAATATTATTGTATCTATTGACGTTAATATTAACATTACCATGACCACGCCCCCACGAACAATTCCCCCAGAGAGCATGAGTTATCCCCACTCCTACAGCGAAGCCTACTCCTCTCATAACGGCAGATCCATATGCATAGCCCGGCGGGTAATAGTACCAAGGAGTATAATGCGGCCACCACCAAGTACCGTAAACAACTGTAGTATTGTAGACTGGCACATAGACGACTTGCGGGTTAGCTGGTTCTATGATGATGATTGTTTCAGTCGCCTTCTCTTCTACAACAACCTTTTGCTGCTCAGTCGTTTCAAGATTACCTTGATCTTTGGCCTTCTTGCGCAATTTCTGCACAGTATCCATAACATCTTCAGGACTTGCTAAAAAAGCATCACCTACACTTTTCACCCAATCGGGTTGCGTATCCATCATGCTCAAAACTTGTGGAAATGCGACTAAAGACATTACGCTAGGATCCCAAGGTTTATCTTGAACAGCCTTAACAGCGGCATCACCTTCTTGTTTCGGATTATCTTTTGACCACTTTACTGCTTCTGTGACATCAGCAGGATAAGTAGTTGCCATTAAGATTTGGGATAACAATGAATCTGGATATAACGCTATTGGAGCCATCATCTGATCAAGCTCTGCTTCACTAAGTTTTTTATCCTCAGCATAAGATATTCCAAAGGATAGAAAAATCATAGTGAGCAGCAATATATTGCCAAAAGTTGCCAGCAGTCTTTTCATAAATTGTTTTCCTTTTATCTGTTTTTTTGAGTAAATATTAAACACTTCACCTTTAAGCCATCTCCTTACACACAAGTATTGAGAACATTAAAAACCGATAGGTTACGAGGCTATATTATTTTCATACAATTGCTTGAAAGCATCTATTTTACTGACTTTGTTTGTTTCTCTGGTTTTCAGTAAGTCATTGACTTTTTAGTATGAAAAAAGGTGCCTTTAAGCACTAACTTATTAATTGATAATCGCCGGGGTTCATATAATTAACATTCCTGAATTCAAGGCAAAAAGTGAGTACCCTTATGAAAATAATACCATATTCAATAAGCGTATAAAAACACACTTATAGAGTCGTGAATTGATTAAACTACATTAGCCGTCTATTAAGTCTCAGATAAACTAAAAAACGAGATAACACGCTGAGTATTTTGCTTGACCGAATCTAACGCAGAAATAAGCAGTTCTTTCGGGGCGGATTAATTTTTCACCGGTTGTTTCCCGATGCGGTTATTCTTTATTTCATTCCATACTTGCTCGTCTGGATTTAGCTTAGAGTAGGCAGCTTTATTTTGCCCACCAAACAATGCAAAACAAGGTTTTTCATCATTGAGCCACAACAAAAACAGATATTATGTTTAAAATGGTGGGGGAAAAGCCTGCCCACCTTACAGGGCTGACTTAAATATACAACAGCTCACATGCTCAATATTATCTGGATTTTCTTTTTTATTAGCGCTTTTATTACCGCCTTATTCAAACTACTCTATCTGGGTGAGCACACCATCTTTACTGAGTTAATGGCTGCATTATTTGCCATGTCAAAAACGGCCTTTGAGATTTCCTTAGGTTTAACGGGCGTACTTGCCTTATGGCTAGGCATTATGCGCATTGGTGAACGCAGCGGTTTTATCGATTTACTGACGCGCGGATTGACGCCTTTATTTAGTAAATTAATGCCCGAAGTGCCCGCTCATCACCCCGCACTTGGCGCAATGGTCATGAATATATCAGCCAACGCATTAGGGCTGGATAATGCCGCTACACCTTTAGGCATTAAAGCCATGCAGGAATTACAAACATTAAACCCCAATAAAGAGACTGCCAGTAATGCGCAAATCTTATTTCTAGTCATTAATACGTCAGCCGTTACCTTATTTCCCATCACTATTTTTACCTATCGCGCTCAATTAGGCGCAGCACATCCAACTGATGTATTTATTCCCATTTTATTGGCTACTTATATGTCTACGCTGTGCGGCTTATTAGCCGTGGCTTGGGTACAAAAACTTAACCTATGGGATAAAACTATCCTTTCCTATTTAGGCGGTTTTAGCTTATTGGTAGCGGGGATTATTTATTATTTCTCACAACTCAGCCAGACTGACATGCTTTTACAATCTGCATTAATCAGCAATTTGATTCTATTTACGCTGATTATTATTTTCATTGCTACGGCAGCTTACAAAAGAGTCGATGCCTATCAAGCCTTTATTGAAGGCGCACAAGAAGGCTTTCAAACAGCGATTGTCATCATCCCCTATTTAGTTGCCATGCTGATTGCTATTGGAGTGTTTCGTGCCAGTGGTGCATTAGAGTTATTAATGAATGGCTTACGCTTTACGGTGCTGCAAGCAAATTTAGATCCGCGTTTTATTGACGCTATGCCGACCGCTTTAATGAAACCGTTTAGCGGTAGTGGCGCACGCGCAATGATGGTCGATACCATGCAAACCTTTGGCGCTGATTCCTTTGCTGGCCGTTTATCATCTATTGTACAAGGCAGCACCGAAACTACTTTTTATGTTTTGACGGTTTACTTTGGCTCAGTAGGCATTAAAAATATTCGTCATGCGCTAGCTTGTGGGATAATAGCCGATTTTGC
>Ga0105357_10002152_pt1 | contig 10597 bp, 9 predicted proteins | sample GOMGulsemesocosm_4_FD_83660 | JGI IMG/M metagenome (GOLD analysis project Ga0105357, IMG submission 83660) | Methane-oxidizing microbial communities from mesocosms in the Gulf of Mexico - GOM15B Gulf of Mexico | ecosystem: Environmental > Aquatic > Marine > Cold seeps | place: USA: Gulf of...
ACTTCCAATTCACTCACGGCCAATGGGTTCAAGCTTCTGTTGAAAATCGCAACATTGTAGCCTCGCTTCAAATATTGCAGCGTAAGCTGCTTCCCAATCCCACTCATTCCACCACTGATAAAGACTGTTGATGTTTCGATTGCTTGCGTCATTCACTCATTCTCGCGGTTAAGTTTTGATCACTACCGTAACTAACGTTATTCGTTTTTTTTGGCGACACTTCAGAGGTTAATTTGGCCTTAGGGCCGCTTCATCTGCTAACACCAAACCTTCATATAAAGCCTGGCTCAATAGACCCGCCATTTGCTTATCTTGCGGATCGAGCTAGGCGCAGATCGCTATCGGCTGCTATTAGCGAGTAACACCAGTGCGATTCGTTTATGGGACAAGAGTATCAAATACAGGGGTATATTTTTGACTAATCAGGCAAGCTAATTGACAATGTAGGCAAAATCATCGAGCTATGAGTGAAATCATGAATTTCGTACCCAGTATTGCCCTCAAGGGTATCGACTCGCTCATAGAGAGCTTTGATGAAGACCCCGAGAGGTTGATGCTTGAAGTTGGCTTCTTACCCGAATTACTGGAGCGACCCGATAGCTTGGTTGAGGGCCAGCAGTTTAACGATCTGATAGAGCACAGCGCGCACCAATTAGGTCAGAGGTTTTTTGGGCTACAATTGGCCGCAATTCAAGGGGCCAGCATATTAGGGCCGTTACTCTTTTTACTTCAAAATTCAGCGACCGTCGAAGAAGGCATCCAAACCCTTCTCGACAACTATGCCTCTCATACTGAAATCACCTACTTTGAAAGGGATGTAAATCCGAACGGTTCGATTCTTACCTATCGAGTTAGTCACACCATCAAAGGAGAGTGCACACAGATCATTGAATTGGGGTTAGCGATCTTGTGCCTCAACCTACGGCGCTACCTAGGTAGTGAGTGGCGAGCGAAAGCAGTCTATTTCGAGCACGCCAAACCTTACGAAACGGGCCTGCTCGTAGAGATGTTTGGTGATAACATATTCTTCAATCAAGATGTCAGCGGCATCTTGTTAACCGACGATGAGATGAGTCGGCCTATTCGTGATGCCAGTCGACTAAGTCAACGCCACTATGAGCAGGAAATCACCAAGAGAATGGAGTTTAGTCCGCGCTCTGCAGTTGTTCAAACTGTAAACATCATTAACGCCAGCCTAACCAGACACCCCTGCTCGTTAGACTTTGTAGCGAAGTCACTCGGTAAATCGCCTCGTACACTACGTCACTACTTACAGCAGCAAGGCACTTGCTTTAACGAGCTATTACGAGAGGCAAGACTCAATTTGGCGCTTCGATATTTGTCTCATTCAGGCTTGAGTATTACCGAAATTTCTGCGCGATTACAATTTTCAGAAACATCCGTATTTTCTAGATTCGTAAAAAAGAACACGGGTCTTACTCCGAGACAACATCGAAACAATGATGACCACTCAGTGGCTATCACGGCCAAAACCACTTGACCATTACACAGTAAGCGTTGGATGATGTTCCTATATTACTCAAATTATTAGGACGTAGAGATGAAGGCCGCGCTAATCAATCAATACGGAAATGAAAACTCTTTCTCTCTAGAATTAGACGTTCCTGAGCCAGCCCCAACTAACAATCAAGTAAAAATACAGGTGAAATCAGCTGGCGTTAACCCCCTAGACTACCGCATCCGAAACGGTGAACTAAAATTTTTCATACCCAGTAAATTCCCTATGATATTGGGTAACGATGCAGCGGGAATCGTTACGGAAGTTGGGTGCAACGTTAAGAGCTTTCAAGTAGGCGATAGAGTGTTCGGATTATTGGATGCGAACGAATTTCCCTCGCGTCGCGGTTTTTCAAAACCCGGTTGCTACGCTGAATTTGCCGTGACCAGAGAGGATACTCTCGCAATAATCCCGGATAACATTGACTTCACAGAAGCCGCTGCGACGCCTTTGGCCGCACTCACTGCCTACCAAACTCTGCACAACAAGACCACATTGTCGCCCGGTCAGAGCTTGTTGATTAATGGGGCATCAGGCGGTGTCGGGACTTTTGCGGTTCAGATTGCCAAAGCCATGGGCCTAAAGGTAACTGCTGTTTGTAGTACGAAAAACTCTGAATTGCTTTTATCGTTGGGTGCAGATAACTGCATTGACTATAAAACAATGCAGTTGGAGAACTTAAGTGGACGATTCGATGCCATCTATGACGTGGTAGCAAATCAAAGTTATTCGAATTTGAAGCACCTACTCAATCCAAACGGTTGTTACCTTTCGAATGTTGCTACTGGCTCGACCATAATGAGCGGCATTGTTAACAAAATTCTGTCGCCGTTCGGGGCTCATCGAAGAAATTTCCACGCATGGGTTATGTCTAATGGAGAAGATCTAAAATCCATAGCACGACTAATAGAGAAGAAGCAGATAACGCCAATTGTTAGCCAAGTTATTCCCCTAGAAAACGTCAGCACTGCCCACAAGCTAATTCAATCTGGCCACACGACCGGAAAACTGGTTCTTGGTATCGAGAAATCGATGCCCTGAAGGTATTACACGCCTAAAGTCCATTTACTTCGATTTTCGCCAACTCTTTTATGGGACCCGCAACCATTGCGGCCAATAAGCCACCAGCAATGTTTGCAGTAGTGCCGTAAGTGTTAACAACCCCCACCACCAGACTAGCCCAACACCCACGCCGTAACGCTGAATACAAACAGCGCCGCAGGCGAATAGGCACAGATAGGCCAGCACTCGAAAAACGATAGAAATTCGCTTGCTCAAGCGTCGATGTTTATTCACCTGGGCGTAGTGGCGTTTCATTGAGAGGCTTAGTAAAACACAACCCAAAAAGGACAACGTAAAACCCACAGCCATCATGGTGCGGTCGCTTTAATCGGCACTGCAACCAACGTTTCGACTTTACTCTTTCCACTAGACTTAACCAGACCACGAGATTCTCTTGCTCGCAAATAGCAAGCCGCCCGTAGCGCAGTGGCTCCGAATGCTAGCGCCGTTAAATCAAACCCTGCCATCACCCAATCGCCTTGAGCAAGACTGTTCGCCAGATGATGTTCGGTGGTCAAGGCATTCACAATCGGCAGTAGACCATACGCCGCTGCCGCGAGCCATAATAGCTCACGCCATGCTCCTTTTACGGGTCGAAACATCGGATAGATTAACGTTATTGCCCAGGCGATAAAGAGCGCCGCCACTTCTTTTTCTTCGCGATCGGCAACATTTATGGCCAGCAATCGGTTCGCCCAAAAGTAAACCGCAATCGCGATGGGAAGGCCGATAACCGTTCCGGCATTGAGGCCTTCTACAAAAACCAATCCCCTATGCGCTTTACCTAACCTTTCAGCTTTGGCTCTGCGCTTCACAGCCCATAGAATCAACCCCGTGGCAATCATGCCCGCCCCTAGAATGCCCGATAGAAAGTACAGCCACCGCAATGGCCAGCTGGCAAACAAGCCTTCATGCAACGCGAGCAGAACAGTGCTCGTCTGCGTCGCTAGGCTGGGCTTTTTAGCAGTGCTGTCATGTAGCAACTCACCGCTTATGCCATCGTAGGTGAGTGTTTCTCTTGCCTTCAAATCGTCAGAGAGAAACCGCGAAAAACTAACTCGCGCATTTCTATCACCGTTATTTCTAACAATGACCCGCCCCACGTTTTCTATGCCCCAGCGCTGCTCGACATCATTGATTACGGTTACTAGCGGCAATGGAGCGGCTGACTTTCCCGCAGGCTCTACAATGGCAAAACGTGTGCTGCGCTCATCAAAATAGCTCTGCCAATCAGTACCATAAGAGCCGGTGATAATAGCGGGCATCATCGTCGACCCAGCCAGAAACAGCAGACCGCTATAGGTAATCATAAGATGAAAAGGCAACGGCAATACGCTGAATATATTGTGCACATCAAGCCAAGAGCGTTGCTTTTTATTGGGTCGGAACGTAAAAATGTCTTTAAAGATTTTTTTATGTACCACAATACCCGTTATTAGGGCGATCAACATAAACATGGCGGCAATACTGGTTAGCCAACGCGCCACTTGATTGGGCAAATAGTGTAACTGCCAATGCATCATATACAGCAATTGGCCTCCGCCGGTTTTGCGTACAGCAACCGGCAGCCCTGTATGGGGGTTAAGAATCGTCTCGCCGCTCACGCCCTGTGTGTCTCGCCAGCTTACGGTTAACAGCGGTTCACGCCCCACGGGTAAAGCAACACGCCAAGATTCAACATTAGCCACCTGCTGAGTAATGTATTGCTCGGCTAGCAATACCATATTTGACACTTCAGCCCCGTCAGCAAGGACTACTTCTGGCTGCATCCAACGGTCTATTTCGGTGTCGAAATAACCTAAGCTACCGGTGACGAACATAAAATATAGTAGTGACCCTACTAACAAGCCCGACCAGGTGTGCAGCCAGTTCATCGACTGTCGAAAGGTGCCATTCATAACAGATTCTCGGGCATTAACAGCGTGATTCCCACCGCACTGAGCGATGCAGCGGTCAATAGGCCCAGCCAAACTTGACGCACTGATCTAGCGGAAAACACCCAAATAATGATCACGGCATAGATTAGAAAGCTGCTTAGAATACCAACATTAACACCATCAACTTTTGCTACCGGTGAAAGTGAATACACAACATACGACAATAAGATCGAAAGCAGATTCGCTAATAGAAAACCGCCGACAACTCCGGCGGCTATTCGAGATGAGACAGGATTGAAAAACCGTTCTGAGAAAAAACGCATAGTTACAACTGTTGATTTATCACTATTATGACGAGATCGAGCAAGTTAAAGCCCACGCTTTTCTGGGCTTTAACTGTCTATCCTATCTATTTGACCTATTTGATCTATTTGACTACAAAACTCAGTGTACTGATGTACATCAAGCTAGAGACTATTTTTCCTGAGTGCATAGCATCGGCATCAACGGTATGAACGCTTTCCAGTACATAGCGGCCTTGTTCTGTTAGCAGCGCACTTGCATTCACTTTTCCATCCTTATCCGTGGTTAGCTTCACCTCTTGTTTGGCCGGTGAGAGGAGAAGAATTTCTTGCTCGGCCAGTGGCGAGCCATTAAACAAGGCAACAAACACATCACCACCGGCTGTGACCGGCACCAGTTCATAGGTTAACTTTGCCTCTGTCTCGGTACGACCTGCCCGCGCCTGTAAAATTGCGCCTTGTAGTTTTTCTGGTTCTTCACTCCAAAACTGCCACCAATTTGAATTGCCAGAAATGCTCCACGGCGCCCACACTTCGTCTGTAAACAAGCGCACATCACCCTCTCCAACAGCGCCTATCCAGTGGTCATTTTCTTGGCTAAGAAAAGAAATCACCGACCGATCAGCGGTAAAGACTTGTGCGTTCTCTAAGTTAGCGATCTCATCTCCGCTGTCGGGTACGCCAGGCTCACCCAAATAGACTCGCACTGGGCCATCGGCGTCTCGCTCTAGCCAAACTTGATGCGCGTTCGCGTTAAAGCCGATGAGCATTAAACACGCCGTTAACACAATAGGGCTTAGCCTTACTCTTACATTTTTAGGCTGTAACATAATATCTCCTATGTCTGAGTGGTTAGAATTGATACTTCAAGTTCAGGCTTACATTTCGCGGCTCGCCGTATGCCAGCTGGCCAAAAAATCCGATTTGGCTGTAGTAGGTTTTATCCAGTAAGTTATCGACGTTAAGCTGCATCGACAGCTGCTCGTTAAGATCATAACGCGCCATAAGATCAACCAACGCGTAAGCTTCTTGCTCTAACTTTTCAGGCTCTCCAGTGACCGGATTAGTCAAAGTGGTATAGTTTGAACCTTGCCAATTTACACCACCACCGATGGTAAGATTGCTCAGATCTCCAGTGAAGTTATAGGTGGTAAATAGCTTCAATAGTTCGCGTGGCTGGTTGGTATTCACCTTTTCACCTTCGCCATCTTCGGCCGTGAACTTGGTGTAGCTCAAACTTACGTTCCACCCTTCTACAGGCTCACCCACTACCTCTAACTCAAAACCTTCACTCTCTGTACCCTGTGCGGCTCGTTGAGCTTGCTCGGGAGGACTGGTGTTGGGCACAAAGAAACCGGAATCGATTTGCGCCAAATTATCTTGGTCGATTTTGAAGGCGGTAACGGTGGTATGTAAGGCATCGTCAAAAAAGGTACTCTTCAGCCCGATTTCATAACTTTTACCCGTTAGTGGATCAAGGTAACCGCCATTGCGATCGCGTTTGTCTTGCGGTTGAAAAATCTCGGTAAAGCTCGCGTAGACAGTGTGATCATCACTAACTGAATAAAGTGCACCGGCGTACGGGATAAAAACGCCACTGTCGCCATAATCACGACTGGTAAATTCCTCGGTTTGCTCCCAATCCGCGACCCGGCCACCTAGAATGATGTTGAGCGAATCGGTTAAGGACAGGCGCGTAGCGGCGTAGTAACCTTTCTGTTTGGTCACTTTGTCGATGGTTAAGCCATTTGGGCTCCAGCTCGGCTCCTCGTAAGAACCGTCCCACTCATTAAAGTTACCCACGGCAGGAACATGACTTCTTGAATAGCCGTGATTCTCAAAATTCAACTCACTGTGTGTCGCACCCAGAACAAACTCATGCTCTTGACCAAGCCAATCAAAGTCGCCGGACAATTGCAGGTTTATGCTGCTTTGCTCACTGGAAGTGTTGGAGCGATATGGCGATGCCCCCATTCCTAGGCCCGTGACTTTATCGGGACGACCATACAAATAGAGCAATCTTAAGTCGGCGGTATTTTTATCGTGATTGAGGTTCAGTTTGGCTTGCCAGCCATTGTCAAATTCGTGAACGAGATTGACAAAAATGCTCTCGTTTTCAGAGGCCCAACTCGACCACTTGGGCGCGGTGGTTTTTGAGCGATCCCAATCGGCGCGAGTACCATCGGCGTACAATGTGGGCAGTCCGCCCCACTGCGTTCCCTCGGGGTCATTTTTTTGATAGCTAGCACCCACTCGTAACAGGGTATTCTCTGTGAGATCCGCATCAATTACCGCGTAAAAAACGCTGGTTTTATCGCCCAGATAATCAACGTACGAATCACCCTGCTCATAGTTCGCGACGACTCGGCCACGCACCGAACCGCTGTCGTTAAGGCCCGAACCTAAATCAACGGTGACGCCATGGTTGTTCCAGCGGCTCGTTTCTACCGAGACCGCCCCAGCAAACTCTTTACTGTCGGCGTGCTTACGGACCAAGTTGATTGACGCCGATGGATTGCCCGCGCCGGTTAACAATCCCGTGGCGCCACGCACGATTTCTACCCTCTCAAATATCGCTGTCGATGTTTGAGTCTCACCGGCACTGTAGCCTGGGCTCCATGCGATGGGCACACCATCGAGTTGGTAGCTGTCGATATCAAAACCACGTGCTGAATAGCGATCGCGTGAGCTGTCTGATGCTTTTGCCGATACTCCCGCAGCGTTATTAATAACGTCCGTTAAGGTGCGTAAATCTTGATCCTCAATGCGTTGAAAGGTCATGATGCTAACCGATTGCGGAGTCTCTTGTAGTGTCAGCCCCAAACCGGTTGCTGTGTCTAACCTATCATTAACAACGTATAACCCCTGTACAACAACCTCTTCCATACCTAGGGGTTTTTCGGAACCTTTCACCGACACCACAAAATCACCAGATGATACTTGCTGCGCTACCAATCCGGTGCCGTCCAACAACGCCTCTAACGCTTGCTGAGGCGATAGATCGCCAACAAGCGCGACGCTAGTTAAACCATCCACCGAGGCTCCTTCGGCTAACACCACCTGAGCGCGAGACTGGCGAGTAAAATCTACCAAGGCTGAATTCAATAACTGCGCAGAAATATCGAAAGCAAGCGTTTGCTTAACGGCTGTATTGTAGACGGGTTTACTTTGCCCTTCGGTTTGCGCAATAGCTGAGGTAGAGGCCACGGCGCCGCACGCTAGCAACGATAAGCTGGCAATTTTGATCTGCTTACTCAGAGTATTGAGGGAGAATATTTTGGGTGACGCTTTGTGGTAGTGCGATGTCATTAGGCTTCCTTAAGCGGGTAGATAGTAGCGATTAACGGTTGAAAACATCAAAGCTATGCAACGATTTTTTCAACGACTATCTACAAGACGGGTAAGGCCTAAAAATTGCGTCAGTCTTTTTTGAATTAATTTTACATTTTTTAACAGAAGGATTTTTACTTCAATGCGGCCGCTTTAACTGAGCGCTTTTTATCACAACGTTGTTATCTGCCTGTTGTTCTAGTTCCAAATCAAAAGCCAGCGCGATCAGCCCCAGGGCATCGCTGGCTCGTTCGGTAAAATAGGTGCCAGTCACGCGCCGGTCGGTATCAAAAATGAATCCGGGCTCAACATCAAAACTCGTATAACGGTCAAGCTCTGCCAGCACCTCCAGCAGCGGGCGATCGCGAAACACCAGCATACCCTGCTGCCATGCACTTTGTGTATTGGCATCCACACTTACAATCTCGCCCATTGCTGTTGAGCTCGAGGATATCTGCTGATTAAGCGTAAGTTGCACTGGTGCTGAGGCTGGCGATTTCACCTCAACAACACCTTCGCTAACGGTAACTTTGGCTTGATTATTATCGGTATTTTGTACCACAAAAGCCGTACCGATAGCGGTCGCCGATACGCCCATCGTTTCAACAATAAAAGGCCTATTTTTGTCAGGCGACACGCTAAATTGTGCCTCACCACGGTGCAATACAACTTGACGCTGTCGCTCGCTCATCGTCACGCTTATGCGCGTATTCCAATTGAGATAAACAACTGTGCCGTCTTCCAGCTTAACTTCACGCTGCTGTTGCCACGCGGTTTGATACTGAGTAGTGATACTGACAAAAGACTGTACCGCAGGGCTAGAATTTATAAGCCCAGACGCGTTAAGCAACACGGCGCAGAGCAATAAGCTGGTGAGCAATATGGGAGCGCCAATTACCGTCCATGCCCGCCAACTTTCCGGCTTTTGACTGATGGCATCACGAAAAACGTCAACCTTGATTTGCAGCGCCAAACTCAAACGATTGAATAATCCAGACTCTACAAACTGCGGCTTTATACTTCCAGAAGCCAGCCAAAACACTTGCGCTTGCCGCCAGTTTTCTTGATGCGCAGCAGACTGATTTTGCCACCGATCGATACGTTCTAATAATAACGCATCGTGAGGGTTCTCATGGGTTTGCCGACACAGCGCCATGGCCTGATCGAGCAATTGCGTATCAGCGCATGTACTGGTTTCTGGGGTATCATTACTACCTATGGATTTTGGCATCATGTGTTATAAACAAAAAATTAGTCATGGATTGGTGAGGATACACAATATTGTGTAACGCCTGCTGGAGCTCTACTGAAGCTATAGTAGGTAAGACGAATGAGCTTGGCAAATAGCGTCAAGTTTTATGGCTTTTATTTTTTTGATCGGAACAGGCTTGCTTAAGTCTTGCTTGCCAATGGGCAATCGCTTTGGATAAACGCCGCTCTACGGTAGAGCGACTGATCCCTAGCTGGTCTGCAATGGCTTGATGCGTCAAGCCCTCAAGCCGATAGAGGTAGAACACTTTTTGAGTGAGTAGTGGCAGCTGCGCAAGCGCATCTTCAATAATTTTTATCGCTTGGGTAGCGGCAATCGCCTGCTCGGGTGATTTGGTGTCAACGTGTAAATCATCGTCCAACTGCTCTTGGCGAACATAGCTATCACGACACGCTTGCGCTCGATAATAATCCGTTACCGCATTAGAAGCCGACTGAAATAGATACGCCTTGGGATTGTCGAGCCTTTTGGTCGAACGCCTTAGGGTTTTTTCAGCCAAGTTCTGATAAATATCGTCTGCCAATACGGCGCAGCCCAGGCGTCGCATAAGAAAACCTTTAAGCTCTCTCTCGTAACTGATTAACAAATTGTAAGGCATAGTCATCTTGCAAAACGGCAATGATTAGAATGCCAGAATGGTAATGAGAATCACTACTATTTGCAAGTTTTTCGAAGAAGCGCAAGCAAGACGATTGGGCTGGGCGCCCAAAACGATAATTTCACGCTGCCAACACAGGGGGATACCGATGCCGGGAGCAGGCAATTCATGATTATGGTGATAACGAAATTGCCAGCGGCATTAGAATAATTATTATGGGCAGTTAGCAAAGCTCTCTGCATTTGTTGTCACTTCTCACTTAAACCAGCAATTTCAAGCCACGAACGCAACTGAAGGTATCGCCCGCCTAAATATAAATCTGCACCCAATTCGCCCTTATGCCTCAAGAAGAAATTTGAAAATCATCCTGTAATAGGCGCCAGTGCGATCTTAGCTTGTCCTTATGCTGGTCAGCCATGGGGAGTTCTTCAAGGGCCTCGGGCCACAGGACCCTCGCCTTTTCCATCGCATCATCCAAGTGTGGCTTAATCGCTCGCCAGGGGATTTCTGATCTATCAGCCCACGCCTTGAAATGAGCCTGATTAACCTTAAACCACTCTTTGGTTTTCCCGAGATTCAGGGCATATTTTTTCTCATCTTCGATGTACACACTGGTGGTGACGATATCATAGGCAGGCG
>Ga0105357_10002153_pt1 | contig 10597 bp, 6 predicted proteins | sample GOMGulsemesocosm_4_FD_83660 | JGI IMG/M metagenome (GOLD analysis project Ga0105357, IMG submission 83660) | Methane-oxidizing microbial communities from mesocosms in the Gulf of Mexico - GOM15B Gulf of Mexico | ecosystem: Environmental > Aquatic > Marine > Cold seeps | place: USA: Gulf of...
AACTTTAGCATCTACAAACTCAATACTTAAAACCTTTCCAAGTTTTTCAATGAATGGTTTTGCAACGTCTTTATCAATGCTTACATCTAATTTAATATATGCTTTTGCAATTTTTGAGTTACCCATATCAATTACAACTTTAGCACGTCTTACAGATATAATAGCTTCTTCAATAATTGCAAACATATCTTCAACTTCCTGATTCTTTGCAATATTTGTAGGGAAGTTATTAATCATTAAAGATTCACCCTCTTCTAAAGATGTTCCAGATAATTTATGATATAAATAATCTGCAATAAATGGCATAAATGGTGATATCATTTTTAATGTTTCTTTAAAAATTGCCCCAAGTTCTAATATAGAATCTTTTGAACCTTTTGAATACTCAATACCCCAGTTACAAAACTCATTCCAAACAAATTTATAAAGTATACTGGCAGCTTCGTTAAACTTGAAAGTTTCTAAATTATCTCTTAATTCATTAACAGCGGTACTAAGTCTAGATTGCATATACAAACCAAGTGATGTTTTAATTTCTATATCTTTTAAATCAGGGAAAGTATCAATATTTAATTGTAAGAAATTTGTTGCATTATAAAGTTTATTTGTAAAGTTTCTAAATTGCTCTAAGTTTTTCTCACCAAGTTTAATATCTCTACCTTGAACAGCTAAGTAAGCAAGTGTAAATCTAATAATATCAGCAGAATGTTCTTCAACCATATCTAAAGGATCAATTACATTACCTTTTGATTTAGACATCTTAGCACCTGTTTCATCTCGAACTAATGCATGCATATAAATATCTTTGAATGGTAATTTACCAGTAAAATGATCACCCATCATCATCATTCTAGCAACCCAGAAAAACATGATATCAAATCCTGTGATTAAGAGTGAATTTGGGTAGAAGTCTTTCATATCTTCTATTTCATTGTATAAATCATCCAGTTTTCCATTATTTCCCCAACCTAATGGTGACATTGCCCATAAAGCAGATGAGAACCACGTATCAAGAACATCTGGATCTTGTGTAAACTCTTTACTATTACATTTAGGACATGCTTCTGGCTCGTCAGCTTTATCAGCCCATTGATGATTACATTTTGAATCATTACATGTAAATACTGGAATTCTATGTCCCCACCATAATTGTCTAGAGATACACCAAGGTCTTAACTCATCCATCCATGCTGTATATGAGTTAATCCAATGTTGAGGATGGAAGTTATTATGAGCCTTAGTTTTATCAATTGAAGATTTAGCAATTTTCTCAGATAAGAACCATTGTTGAGAAATAAATGGCTCAACAATATTTTTACATCTGTAACAATGTCCAACTTGATGAACATGATCTTCTATTTTTATAATATGTCCAGCATTTTCTAAAGCTTTTACGATAACAGGTCTAGCTTCTAATCTTTCAAGTCCAGAGAATTCTCCACAGTAATCGTTTAAAATACCTTTTTCATCAAATACTTTAATAAATTCTAAATCGTGTCTTTTTCCTACTTCATAATCATTTTGATCATGAGCAGGAGTTACTTTAACAACACCAGTTCCAAATTCCATATCAACATGAGAATCAGTAATAACTTTTATAGTTCTATCAGTTAGTGGCAATAATACTTCTTTTCCGACAATTGAAGAATATCTAGTATCTTCAGGATGAACCATAATAGCAGTATCACCAAAGTAAGTTTCAGGTCTAGTAGTAGCAACTTCTAATTCCCCTGAACCATCAGCAAATTTATAAACCATAGTATAAAACTTACCGTTTACTTCTTCGTGTTCAACTTCAATATCTGATAATGCACCATCATGAGTACACCAGTTAACCATATAATTATTTTGAGTGATTTTACCTTCATTGAATAAAGATACAAAAGCTTCTTTCACTGCTTCCTTTAAGCCTTCATCCATTGTAAATCTCTCACGTTTCCATGCTGGAGTAACTCCAAGTTTTCGCATTTGATGAACAATATTACCACCTGAAGTTTCTTTTTGAAGCCAAGCTCTTTCTAAAAAGCCTTCCCGTCCAAGTTCTTCTTTTGTAGTTCCCTCAGCTAAAAGTTGTTTTTCAACAACATTTTGAGTAGCAATCCCTGCGTGATCAGTTCCTGGTTGCCAAAGTGTTTTAAACCCATCCATTCTTTTATATCTCGTAATAATATCTTGTAAAGTAAATGTTAAAGCATGCCCAATATGTAAAGATCCTGTTACATTTGGAGGTGGCATCATAATAGAAAAAGTTTTTGCTTTTCCATATTCATCTAATTCTTGAATTGATTTATTTCCCTCAATTTCAAAATAACCTCTGTCTTCCCAGATTTTATAGTAATTATCTTCTACTTTTGATGGTTCATATTTTTCGCTCATTAAAAATCCTATATCTCTTTATTATTCGCGATTATATCTAAATAATATTTAATATACAAAGACAAGTAATTATATAAAGGAAATTAAAAATGAAAAAAAACTTTATAGATAAAAACAAGAAAAATATTATTATTTTAATTGCTTTTTTATTCTGTTTGCCTCAATGAAAATAATATTAAATATTCTAAATTTACAAGAAACACTAAGAAGCGAAACAACGATCTATTTGTAAAATTTATAGTTAATAAATTACAGAATACACATAGAACAAATCAAATAATTATGTATAGAAATGAAGCATACTATTTATCTAAAACTCCCATTTACAAAACTGATTATGAAAATAGCGCTAACGGTTATTTATATGTAGGTACAAAAATTGATGATGGAACAATTGAAGACTTAAGAAAAGGCTTTCTCAGTATTAAGTTTATTTCAAACCCAGAAATAACTCTTCAAGAGAATAAATCAAATCATACAGAAGCTATTACATTAAGAAATGAAAATATTATATGATGTTAAAAAATTTACATTAATAATATTTCTATGCCTAATAGTAATAACTATTTTTACATTATTATATATTATGAATAAATATCAAAAAGAATTAAAAGAACAATATGAATCAACAGATCAAGTAGTTGAAGATAGAACTCATGAAATCAAAATTGTAATGGAAGAACTTGAAAAAGTAAATAAAAACTTATATAAGATTGCTCATACAGATTTTCTAACAAAAACTATCAACAGAAGAAATTTCTTTATTCATGCACAAAATAATTTTGCAATTGCACAAAAAAATGATCAATCACTATGTGTTGTTATGATAGATATTGACAACTTCAAAAAGTTTAATGATAAATATGGTCACAATATTGGAGATAAAATATTAATACTTTTTGCTCAAAAGATCAAGAAAAATATTACAGAAAAAACTATTTTTGGAAGACTTGGGGGAGAAGAATTTGCTTTAGTAATTAGTAATACAAAACTAGAAGATGCTATTACAAAAGCAGAAAGATTAAAAAGAAAAATTGAAGAAATTGAGTTAATTGTTGATGGTCATATTTTAAAAATTACTGCAAGTTTTGGGGTTAGTGATAATAAAAACTGTTCAAATATTGATGAAATGTTACAAAAAGCTGATAAATTATTATATACAGCAAAAGAATCAGGTAGAAACCTTGTAAGAAGTAGATTAAATTTATGTTAATACATAAATTTAAATAGACGTCTTTTCATCCTCTTTAACAAGTCCTGCCTCTCTTAGAAAAGGAGATGCAACAAAAGCCATTTTTTTAATCCTATCAAACTTTGCATATGAAAGATAAAGTATGTCTTTTGCTCTTGTAACTGCAACATAGAATAAACGTCTTTCTTCTTCCAAACTACCACCTTTACTCATAAGCTTTCTATTTGGGAAACGACCATCCATTAAATCAATTACGTATACTTCTTTAAACTCTAAGCCCTTACTTGCATGAACAGATAATAAATTTACTCCATCGCCCTCACTCATTTCAGAACCACCTAAAATCATTGAATTAATAAATTTTGATAACTCTTTGAAATTTCTAGATAAGTTTTTCAAAATCATACATTTACGATTTATTTTTGCTAAAGATTTTGTTTTTTGCATTAGGTTTACAGTTCCGTCTTTTGCTGTTGCTCTTTTAGTTGATAAGAAATCTTTTAATCTTGAATACATCATTGAAGAGCTAATACTAGATACTAAAGATTCCGGATTTTTAGTTCTTCTTAAATGTTTCATAAGTAAATAAAAGTCATAAATATATTTACCACTATCAACACTTAACTTTGGATGTTTTAAAAGTGGGTTTGATAAAAAAGCTTCTTCAAAACCACAATCTTTAAACTTTGAAATAGAACCTAATTCTAAAAAATCATCAAATAAACCTAATTGCCTATTTTTAACTTTTTTAGTATCGTAAGGGTTATTAATATCTGGATTGGGATGGAATAACCCTCTTAAAATATCTCCATCCCCTAGTTTTATCAATGCATCAAAGATATCTTTGGCAATAGCTTTTCCAATACCTTTACCATGCTCTAAAACATGAATAAAAGCCATCATATCATTATGAGACATTTGCATTACTAAGACGTCTAAAATAAACTTAATTTCGACAGAATCAAAGAAAGACATTCCCCCTTTTCTTTTTGCTGGAATTTCATATTCACGTAAGTTAGCTTCAATCCCATCAGCACTAGAATTGTTTCTATAAATTATTGCAATATCATTATGATCAGTTGTACTTTTTGAAATTAATTGTGAAATATATTGATATTGTGCAAACAATTCGTTAAAAGCTAAAAGCTTTGGTCTAATTGTTTCATCTGTCCTTATAACTTCCAAGTTTTTTGCATAAATTCTATCATTATGTTCAATCACTTTTGTAGCTAAGTCAAGAATAGGTTTAGTTGAACGATAGTTCTTTCTTAAAGTAAAGACTGTAGCATTTTCATATCTTCTTGAAAAAGTAGAAATAATACCAATATCAGAACCATTAAAAGCATAGATACTTTGATCATAATCACCAACACAAAATAAAGAGTTTGGCTTAAAGGCATCTAATAACCTTCCTTGTAAAGGGTTAGTATCTTGGTATTCGTCAACTAAAACTTCTTTAAAATGAAAATCTTGAGTTTTAAGTGTCTCAAGCATAATTGTAAGTAAATCATCAAAGTTTGCATAACCATACTTAATTTTTAATGCGTTGAATTCATCATCTACATCTTCATAAATTAATGTATAAATTTCATGAGCTGGATTTTTTTCTTTTATCCAATCACCAAAATCTTCACCTGTATTAGAGTTAAGATATAAGGAATACATATCATATAAATAGCCACCATCATATGGATTTGCTTCATCCGTCCTATCATAAAAAACTCTTTTTTCATAGACAGATTTAAAAAGTGTTTTTAATTCATTTGGCTGTTTTAGTGAGATATTAATATTTAATTGTTTTAGTAATTTATAAGAAACAGAATGGAAAGTTCCTGCCATAATCTGTTTTGCCATATCTTTTCCAAAGAATTTTGCAACTCTTTGAACCATTTCAGCAGCAGCCTTATTTGTAAAAGTAAGTAATAGAATCTCTTCAGGTTTTACACCATTATTAATTAAATTAGCAATTCTTCCTACAATTGTAGAAGTTTTACCTGTACCCGCACTAGCAATTATTAGATTATATCCCGTAGGACAGGTTGCAGCACTCAATTGTTCTTGATTTAAATTTGATAATGGCATGTATTGGCTGATTCTTTGTAGTAGTTTTTTTATCGTTTTGAAATAGTAACATAAAAGACTTATTATTCATTTAATAAATATAAAAATTGATTAATTAAACTAAAAAAAAGGATGCCATCTAGGATGACACCCTCACACAAGGAAACATAAAAAAATTATTTATATTTAAGAAATCTATCTTAAAATTATTTTGGATAAATAAGTCGCTGCGTCAACCTATCTATAAGAATATTATACAGATACAGAGTTAACTAAACTATAATATATGATTAACAAATAGTTAACTTGATCATAAAGTAAAAGATTAAGTCAATATAATCGTACTTCCTATATTTTCAATAAGTACAAAATCGACACAATAAAGAAAATTATTAAGAAGAAGCAACATACCAAGCCCCAGAGACTATGGGGAGGGTTGGACTTAGCACAAATATTAATTATCTATTTGATGTTAGTTAACAAGGGTTTATCATAGAAAACCTCTCTGTTTATATTCACTTTTAAAAGGTACTATTAAATGTAGCTATATAGTTTATTATTTCATTTTTATCATTTCTAATTGTTGATATTCGTAACTCTTCTTCATATAATGAATTGTCTTTTCTTTTATTAGAAACCTTACCTTCCCATTTTCCATTTTTCTTAATATCATTCCACATTTCTTGATAAAAGTCTTTTCCTAAAGTTTTTGCACTTAGTAAAGATGGATTTCTTCCATATACATCTTCCATCTTATATCCTGTAATATCTTCAAATGCTTTATTTATCAGAATAATATTATTATCTTTATCAGTAACTATAATACCTTCTATACTTTGTTCAAAAATGGATAAAGATATATTTACTTTATCTTCTGCAATATTTTTCAAATTTGATTCTTTTTCGATACTTTCGCATAGTTCTTTTAACTCTTTTTCTAATAAACCAATCTCATCATTAGAGGAGTCATCTAAAAAGACTACATCTTTTCCCTTTCTGAAGTCAATTACTTTTGATGATAAATTATTTAGTGGAGATGAAATTCGATTTGATACAATCATTCCTAAAATAGTACCAACTAAACCAATAAGAATACTAGCAAATAATATTTTATTTGAATTTTTGTTTGCTTCACTAAAAGCAGAATTGACTGGTTTTCTAACTATTACTTTCCAGCCAAATCCTTTGTACTCTTCAAATCCTTTACTTACTGTGTGAGCTGTTAAATATCTATCACTAGTATTCCAACTATTTACACCATATAAAGATTTTTCTTCTCTTAAAAATTTATTGCTAATATCTTTAGATACTTCTGATAGCTCTATTCTTTCCGTATTAGAAGGACCTACTAATACTAATCCATCTTTTGATAACAAAAATATTTCTACATCATTTTCTTTTTCAATCGTTCGTATAACATCTCTTGTCCACTGCCATGTAAGATGAGTACATAATACTCCAAGAACCTTATTTTCTTTTGTTTTTACAGGGAAGGCAACATCTATAAAATATATCGCTTCACCACTTGTGTTTGGTAAAAGTTTTGATAACAATAACGCATCATGAACATCACCTATATATGGCCCTTTAAGTCCTGCAGGATGCCAGGGTCTTCCTTTTGCATTTTTACCTTCTAGATAACCTTTAGTCCCGGCGTTAACTGTTCCATCAGGTAAAGCATATCCAATCCACTCATGATGATTGTAATTATTCTTTATTTGTTCAATTAACGTTCTTCTTTGCTCTTGTGTAGAATCTTCATTTATCATTACTGGTAAAGTGGATGCAAACTTTATCTCTCTATATCTTTCTAACATTTCTCTATCTAGTATATTTGCACTACTTTCTGCAAGCTTTAATAAAGATTCTCCAGAGTTTTTTTCTAACTGAACTGTTGATATATTATTTGCATAATTTCCAATACCCAGTGCAATTAAAAAAGACAATACCCCAATCAGCAATGATAGTTTGATATTTATTTTATTCATTTTTTTCCTTTAAATGATATTTCAAATTATAATTTATTTTTGTTTAATGTGATAACAAAACAAGCACCAGTAAAGTTTTTAAAATTATATTGGTAAGTTTCATTTGTAACAGTTAATGTGCCATGCAAACTTTTATTTACAATTTCATAAGACATGAATAGGCCAAGTCCTGTACCTTGACTTTTATATTTTGTAGTAAAATATGGCTCAAACACATGAGCCATTGTATGAATTGATATTCCACCACCACTATCTTTAATTATAATTCTAATTATGTCATCTTTTTCAATAGTTTGAATTAGGATAAGACCATCTTTAATAATTGCATCTTTAGCATTCTTCAATAAGTTCACAATAACTTGTTTTAATTCATTACTAAACGTATTAATTTTTATTTCTTTTGAATTATTTACCACAATAATATTATGAGTTTTTAAGGATGGCCCAAATATATTTAATGATTCTTCAATTAGTGTTTTTAAATTAAATTCTTTTCTTTCTTTTGTACTACTAAAGAAGTTTCTAAAATCATCTATTGTCTCTGATAAATACTTTGTACTCTTAACTATACTATTCAGATTTTCAAGCAAGTGTTCATCTTTAAGTAATCCAAACTCTTTTTGCATTATCATACCAGATGCTGATGTAGATATTACAGATAAAGGTTGTCTCCACTGGTGTGCAATATTTTCTAACATCTCTCCCATTGACGCCATTTTAGATTGCTGAGACAATACTTCATCTTTTTGGAATAATTTTTCATCTTTATTATGCTTATAATTAATATATACGAGAAATAGTAAGCATATCAAAAATAAAATAAGACATGCTGTATAAAAACTTGTATATATTTGTTCAATATATATTGATTTTTTATATAAAACTAGATATGCACTATTTCTTTCACCTTTTACATTTGATATTGGAATAAAATAGATATTAAGATAATCTGATTTAATATTTTTTGTGAAAATGAAACTTTCACTATTTCTCATTTTGTTTTTTATAATTGATAATTCTTTATTTGAATAGAAATTTACATATGAAAAATGTAAAAGTTCATCATTAGTCTCTTTTGATAAGAAGTATTCATCATTTTCATCACTTATTTGTTGTTTTACTAAACTATCCTTAAACATCAGATTTGTTAAAGCATCTTTTCTTGTTAAGAAATGGGCATCAACCTCATAGTTTTTTTCAAATACTTTTTCAAAGAAATCACTTGATACTGAAACTTCTACGCTCCCAATATGTATTAAATTTTCGTCATATAAAGGGTATACAAATCTAAAACCATGAACAACTTTTCCTCTTTCAAAGCCATTTATTGGCTTTAAAGTTTTATTAGCCTGTACGACACTATATCTTGCATGTACTAAGCTATCACCATATTTACTTGGTTTATGCATTCTTAAAAAACTAGTACTGTCTGGGAAATGAAAATGTAATTGTTTAAAATTATAATTTAGTAATCTACTATAATCTGCTTCAAATACTTGATATAATTTATCTCTATAATGTTTTTGTATTTCTGGGTCTTTTTTATAAGCTAATTTAACATTATTATAAATATTTGCTTTGTTTACTATTCCATAAAAAGTGTTTTCTGAGAGTTTTTTAAAATTGTCATACACAGAATCATATTGAGATTTCCATTGTTTTTGTAAAAGTAAATTATGTGTTAAAATTTTTTCTTCTAAGTTATTTCTAAAGAAACTAAAAAGAGCTATCATTAATAATGAAAAAACACTAATCAGTAGTAAATAATTTTTAATAATTCTTCTTATTTTTTTCATGATAGCCTTGTATATATTACTTTTAATTATAACAAAAAAAACAAATATTATCTTTAATACTAATAATTAAATAAAGGATCTGTATCAATATTTAGTTAACTAATCTATAGATACATTTTTTATTAGCATAAGTGTAAATGTTATTATGCACGGCAATAGTTCCATCTAAAATTAGATTTATATTGATCAAGACAAGCAGTTTATTAATGACTATTTTGTATTTGTTCAAGTAATTCTTCTTTTTTAAAAAGTTTATTTACTGAATGTGTTTTATTTCCATCAAAGATATTAATTTTAATCATACCATTACCCTCTTCTTTAACATAATTTATTAAGGCATTTGTATTAAAACCAGCAATATTACAATTAATTTTTCTATGAAGAAATAGATCCATAATACTTAATCTTTTCCGTTTTCCAATATATTTTTGATTTTCTTGTTTAAATAAATATTTTAATATTTTTTGTTCACTTGAATGAGAAATAGTATTATTATCTAAACTTGAAACTATTTTATCTCCAAGAATACAAAAGGATATATCAGGGGCAAAACCAGGAACACAATTACATAAAAAATTTCCTTGTTTTCTGTCTTTTATTTTTGAAAGAATTACATATTTAAAACTACGAAGTTTATTTTGATAAGTTGTATTACTTTGGTATTGATTAATTAACACAGAATACATATGTATAAATTTTTCTATTTCAAATTTTGAATTATGTGAATCAATCATCTTATATAATTCTTTTAAAATCTCAATTTCAACTGAAGGTTTTGAATCTAGTTCTTCAATATTTAACTTAATAGTTTCTCCACTTTTACACTCAAGTATTGTAATTATTGAAGAATAATCATAATTATATATACTTATTATGTATTCCTCATTCTTAGCTCTTCTATTTCTAATAACTAATAATGTCTCTGTGTAAGATAACAATTCATAAATTATATGGAATTTATTTTGAAAATCTTTTTCTTCAATAACTTTTATTTCAAATGTAAAATTATTTTTTTCACTAAAAACAAGTAAGTCAGTAAACAAAGATTCTGGTAATTCATATTCGTTTGAGCCACTTGCAAATTCAGTCACAAGCAAGATAGCTAATTTTTAATTTAACCATTTTTCATTTAAAAAAAATGATTATTGTTTTTCTTCATGCATTTTACAATAAATTTGATAATT
>Ga0105357_10002155_pt1 | contig 10591 bp, 9 predicted proteins | sample GOMGulsemesocosm_4_FD_83660 | JGI IMG/M metagenome (GOLD analysis project Ga0105357, IMG submission 83660) | Methane-oxidizing microbial communities from mesocosms in the Gulf of Mexico - GOM15B Gulf of Mexico | ecosystem: Environmental > Aquatic > Marine > Cold seeps | place: USA: Gulf of...
AAAATTATTACTTTTAACTAAAGAAGCTAAAGAGAGTTCACTGCCGCACAGGCAGCTTAGAAATCTAGTAACATTTCACATTCTAAATGTATTGAGTTCACTGCCGCACAGGCAGCTTAGAATAATGATATACCTTATTTTAAAATATTTTTTGGATGAATTTACCGCGCTTGGTGGTTGAAGGTATATAATTTTTTTTTAACTGCTATAATTCGCCACCTTATTTTTTGTTTTGTTCTTTTGGGTGATATATGAGTGTTGATGCAATTGGTTTATCGGCTGGTTTATTAAAAGCGGTTAAAGCGTGTGGTTATAAAAATTTAACGCCAATTCAGCAGCAGGCTATACCGATGATCCGCTCAGGCGTTGATTTATTAGCAAGTGCGCAAACAGGTACAGGGAAAACAGCGGCTTTTAGTTTACCTATTTTAGAGGCCCTAGCAAAAGATTCTGCTCAAGGAAAAACAATTAAAGCGCTTGTATTAACACCTACTCGCGAGTTAGCTGCACAAGTGGCTGATAACATGAAAGCTTATAGCCAGTTTTTACCACTGAAAATAGGTGTGGTTTATGGCGGCGGTAAAATGTCATCTCAAACTAATTTATTAAAACAAGGCCTTGACGTGTTAGTTGCAACGCCGGGGCGGCTAATTGAACATTTAATTTTACGTAATATCGACTTATCACAAGTAAAGTATCTTGTGTTAGATGAAGCTGACCGTATGCTTGATATGGGTTTTTTGGGGGATATTGAAAAACTGATGTTAACCATCAAGCATAAACACCAAACTTTGATGTTTTCAGCAACTTATTCTAATAAAGTGAAAGCGTTAGCTAATCAGCTATTAACCACACCAAAAACGCTAGGCGTGGCAAAACAAAACTCAACATCAGGTAAGGTGAAACAGTCAGTTTATTGGGTTAGTGAGGCAAGGAAGCGCGAATTACTCTCCGAGCTAATTGGTATTAAAAATTGGCAGCAGGTTCTTGTTTTTGCGGGTACAAAAGAAAGCGCCAATGTGCTTGCTAAAGAGTTAAAGCTTGATGGTATAAAAGCAGCGATTTGTCATGGTGACAAATCGCAAGGTGCTCGTAATAAAGCGTTAACTGACTTTCGAGAAGGTAAAGTTCGTGTGTTAGTCGCCACTGATGTTGCAGCGCGTGGTTTAGATATTGACAACTTAGCTTATGTGGTTAACTTTCATTTACCCTTTTTAGCTGAAGACTATATTCACCGTGTTGGTCGTACCGGCCGTGCTGGAAGATCAGGTACTGCTATTTCGCTAGTTAGTCCGAAAGATGAAAAGTTTTTAGAAAATATTGAAGCGCTTATTGAAAGAAAATTTGAACGTATTATTGTACCCGGTTATGAATTAAGGCGAGAGGAAGAGTCGGAGTACCAACAAGTTACTGAAAAGCGAGCCAGTAAAAACCGTTATCGTGCTAACCAAGAAAAAAACCAAGCAATAGCAAAAAAGAATGGTAAGAAAACATCAGCAACACTGGCAGTAAGTAAAAAATATAATACTAAAATCAAGAAAAAACGTTAATGAAAGAAAAGTTAACAACAAATAAAGCAGCATAAAATGCTGCTTTATTTCCTATATTAATCACACTAAGTATGTGATCATTTTTACTGGTTAATACCACTATCTAACGTCAACTAGCTTGTTATTTATTTAATAGTGAGAACAACTTGTTAGACGAAGCAGCTATTGCAGAGAAAAAATTTTTTAATTTAATTTAATTTAATTTAATTTAATTTAGTTTACTTTGCTAGCACTATTCCTTCTCTTCTAGGATCTGCTCCACCAACCAATCCTGATTTTGTTAGTTCAATGGTGTGTAAACCACTATTTAAGTCACGAATTTGAACAGTATGTCCTTTAGCTTCTAATATTGACTGTAGCGCTTGAGCAGTTGTTCCTCGTTCTAATGTTGTAACGTTATTTCTATTCGTTATTTTCGGTAAATTAATTGCTTCTTGAGGATTTAATTTCCAATCAAGCACCCCAATAATGGTTTGCGATACATAATTAATAATACGACTACCTCCAGGTGAGCCTACTAGCAACTTCAATGATTTGTCTTTATTAAAAATCATCATAGGTGCCATTGAACTTCGTGGACGTTTATTTGCTTGTACCCTGTTGGCAAGCCATTGCTCATTTTTCTTTGGGCTAAAAGAAAAGTCAGTCAATTGATTGTTTAAAATAAAACCTTCAACCATCAACGCGGAGCCAAAGGCATTTTCGATACTACTTGTCATAGAAATAGCATTACCTTGTGCATCAATAATAGATAGGTGACTAGTAGAAGGTCGCTCAAACGTATCCCCCTCAATTAATGCTATTGCCCCCTCGGGGTTACCTGCATAAGCCTTGCTCATATCTTTTTCAGCATTAATTAATGCTGAACGTTTTGCTAAATAATCAGGTGATAATAACCCAGCAACGGGTACAGATACAAAGTCATCATCAGCAATATAACGATTTCTATCAGCAAAGGCTAATCGCGAACTTTGGGTAAATAAATGTATTGCTTGAGCCGAATTAACCGGGTATTTAGCTAAGTTAAAACGTTGCAATTGGGCCAGAGTTTGAATAACAGTAATGCCGCCTGAGCTAGGCGGTGCCATACCGCAGAGAGTAAATTCTCGGTAAGGGCCACACACAGGCGATCTTTCTTTGGCCTGATAGTCAGCCATATCATTCATTGTTAATAACCCTGGTGCTATTGGTGAATTTTGAACGCTATCAACGATTTTTTTTGCTAGCCAGCCTTGATAAAAAATATTAATACCGTCTTTTGCCAAACTTCGATAAACCTTAGCAAGTTTTTTATTGACTAAAATATCACCCGATTTTATTGATTTACCCTTTGGAAAAAAGTACTGGTTAATTTCACTTAACTGATGAATACCGGGATTGAAATTTAAGGAAAGTAGCTTTTCTAAGCGTGGAGAAACGACAAAGCCATTGTCTGCCAAAGTTATTGCTTGCTCAAATAAAGTGGCCCATGGTAATTTACCAAATTTATCATGGGCTTTTTTTAAGGTAGCCATAACCCCGGGTACGCCAACTGAACGACCACCAACAACTGCGTTAATCCATTTCAAGGGTTTGTTTTGTTTATCTAAAAACAGTGTGTTTGTAGCTGCCGCTGGCGCTGTTTCTCGACCATCAAATGTTGTTAACTCTTTACGTTTATTATCCCAATGCAGCATAAACGTACCACCGCCAATACCCGATGATTGCGGTTCTACCAAAGTTAACACTAATTGTACTGCTATAGCTGCATCTACGGCACTTCCGCCTTGCTCTAAAATAGTAAACCCAGCGCGACTAGCATAAGGGTTAGCTGTTGCTACCATGAACTTTGTACCATATACCGCATTTTTTGTTTGATAGCCGGTGGTTGCTTCTGGTTCACGAATTTCTCGTTTTATTTCATCTGTTATTGATAGTGAAGTTGATAGTGAAGTTGATGGTAAAACTGTTGAGGGTAAAACGGCTGCTGACAAAGAACTAACAAGTAAAAATAAACTTACAGTGGCCAAACAGATAAAATTGTGAGGAAGATATTTTTTTTGCATTGAAAAAGGTTTCCGTAAAAGGCCTTTGAAATATTATGTTGAGGTTCTAAACGATAACTGAAATTGATTAAATTGTATAAATTTATTTAGTAAGTCCTGATAAAGACCGCAATTAAAAAGCAAGTTCACATTATTTAAGGATTTATTACCTATTCTTGTCTCAGTTAATTCATTTTTACTTGATTCATTTTTAGTGAGTTCATTCTCAAGTAGTGCAAGGGCAAAACAACAAGCTTCTAGGCTTGATAACGCGTTTTTTTTAGCCACCTTACGAACTGAATATTGACCACTTTGAGCAATAGCATCAGGCAAACAAACTTGTTCTAGTATCTGTAAATTAGAAGATAACATAAACATACGATAGGCTTTCTTCCATGTTCCATCGAGTATTATCAGTAATTTTGGCAGCTGACATTTTTCATCATGGTTATTATGAGTACTATCGCACTCAGTTTTAATAACAGATAATACTTGCGCTTGGGCACCTGGGTAGAGTAACAATGCTTGATGATTTTTAAGCATTGTATTAAGTTCATCATGTTGTGAAAAGTCTTCACCTACTAACACACGGCATTGACTTAATGAACGGCTTAATAAGGCGACAGTCCCCTTGGTTTGCTTGACTTCACTGGGGTGTTGTAACACTAAAACAGCTGTAGGATTATCAATTTCACAAAAAAAACTACAAATACAAGCAATGGTTGGACGATGGCATTGTTTACATAAAATTCTGGACATAAAAAGAAAATCGCCAATGTGTATAAACTTTATAAAGCAACATTGTATACTCAAGCCCTAATAACTTCAGCTTTTAAAATTTTAAATGAAATTAAATACCCTAGCGCTATCTAGACAACACTTTCAAGTTGTTTTTATCATCATATTACTGTCTATTATCGTATTTATTGGTGAATATTTTCTAGGTGAATTATTCACTAATACCTTGGTATATAATAGGGTGTTAATTAGTGAGGGTGAAATTTGGCGACTTTTTTCTGGTCATATATTGCACACTAATGGTTATCATTTACTACTAAATCTAGCAGCAATATTTATGCTATGGGCATTACATGGCCGTTTTTATAGCCTAAAAAATTATACTGTTTTATTTTTATTTTGCTCAGTAACCACCAGTATTGGTCTCTATTATTTCGATCCGACATTAACCCAGTATGTCGGTTTGTCTGGTGTATTACATGGTGTTTTTGTTTTTGGCGCGCTTATGGATATCCGCGCTAAAGACAAAACTGGCTACTTATTATTTATAGGAGTATGGCTTAAAATTGCTCATGAACAATTCTATGGTGCTAGTACTGATGTAAGTAATTTAATTGACGCAAGTGTTGCGGTGAATGCCCATTTATTTGGAGCGCTGGGTGGGTTACTATTTTCTGTTATTTATCTCTACAAGCATCTTATCTTGTTGTCTTGTAATGATGATCGCGATTAGTTATCGTTAACTTTGTATTTTTAAGAAAAGCAAGATAAGAAAACTAAGATAAGAAAAGTAAAGTATAAAAACTTAAAAACCAGTAAAACGTATTCACTGGTTTTTATATATTGCTATTTATGTTCAATTAATATGTGCATAACCTAATAGATTTTGGGTTAGTTACCTATAAAACCATTGATATGGGCAACTACACTTCTTCCTAAAGCACCTAAATGATAACCGCCCTCAAGCATTGAGACTATTCGTCCTTGTCCGTGTTCTTTTACAATAGCTTTTAATTCATCAGTAACCCAACGATAATCGCCTTCAGTTAAGCTAACCTGAGACATATCATCTTCTATATGAGCATCAAAACCGGCTGAAATAATTATCATTTCTGGTTTGAATTTATTTAAAGCGGGTAGCCAATGTTCAGTGATTGCTTTTCGAAAGTCAGGGCCCTTTGTAGTCGCTACTAGTGGTGTATTGATAACGGGTGGTATGTCACTTTCTTCAATTTCAAAAGGATACAATGGATATTCATAACTTGAACAAAAAAGGTAACCTTTGTCATCTTCAGGCGTAGCATTAAAGTGGTTTCTTACAATGTCTTCAGTGCCGTTTCCATGATGAACATCAAAATCAACTATCGCTATACGTTTTAAACCATGTTTTTGTTTTGCATAAGCCGCTGCTAACGCTGCGTTATTAAAAAAACAAAAACCCATGCCTTTATCGTGTTCAGCATGGTGCCCTGGTGGTCTGGTGGTACAAAATGCTGCACTTAAAGTGCCGTCCATCACTAAATCTACGGCATCAACAGCAGCCCCAGCTGAATACAAAATAGAGGTGAGTGTTTTTTCATTCATCACTGAATCTGGACCCACAGTAAAGTTTTCTTCACCCTTACTTGGGGCATTATCAAAAACAAAATCGATATATTCTTGAGTATGCGCTAATGATAACAAGCTTTTATCGATAGGTTTTGAATCAAACTGACGCACAACATAATCTAAACCACTACGAATTAATTGATCTGAAATAGCGGTTAAGCGTTTACCGTTTTCAGGGTGATGCTCACCCATATCATGTTCACCACAACGGTAGTGGCCAATAATTCCAACTGTCATAATTACTCCTTATTTTTTGTGGATCTATATCAACCATTTAAGGTTGGGTTAAGGTAAGCGTTAAACTCACTTCATCAAAGTCTTCACTTGGTTGACGCACAAAGCCTACCTTTTCAAATACTTTTAGCATTGACGCATTGTCTCTACGAACACAAGCAACTAAGCTATCAAGCTTACGAATTCTGGCTATAGTAATCATTTCTCCCAATAAAGCACTGGCCATACCACGGCCACGGAGACTTTCTTTGATAACAAAAGCAACTTCTCCGCTGTTGGTACCCTCAATAAAGTAATAACGCGCTACTGCTTGTATCATTTCACCCATATGATCGGTTACGGTGAAACAGAGCGCTAGATCAGTATGTTGATCAACACTTACCAAATTACAAGATTTTTCTCTGGTCATTTGGGTGAGTTGGTGGTTATAGCGCATGAGCAGCGTTTCTTTATTATGAGAATAAAAAAACTCTTGCAGTTTACGTTCATCTGCAGGTCTTAAAGGTCTTAAGATGTAATTAGTATAAGCAAAATTAAAGCGCTTCATTTCTATTTTGCCCAATTCAGGTACCGAACTTGGCGTGTTTTTTTGATATTCAGGCACCCAGTAATGTTTACGCACTTTGCTGAGTAATTCATCTCTAAATTTAGGATGAGCGATACGAATTAGCTCAAGTGTGCGTTCTCTAATGCTCTTACCTTGTAAGGAGGCGATACCAAATTCGGTAACCACAAACGCCACATGACCACGTGAAGTAACAACACCACCACCTTGAGTTATATGGGCGACTATTCGTGAAGTCTTACCATCTTTTGTGGTGGAAGGTAGGGCAATAATAGCCTTACCTCCTTTACTTAAGGTGGCACCACGGACGAAATCTACTTGTCCACCAATGCCACTATAGAATTGATAACCAATAGAGTCTGCTACCACTTGTCCGGTCAAATCTACTTCAATGGCACTATTGACCGATATCATGTTATCATTTTTAGCGATTTTTTCGGGAGAGTTAACATATTCTGAAGGATAAAATTCAATGTGTGGATTACCGTCTACAAAGTCGTATAATTTTTGACTGCCGATGCAATAAGTGACCACTGCTTTACCCTTATTGAAGGTTTTTTTACGGTTATTAATAACGCCTTTTAGCATTAAATCAATAACAGCATCAGAAATCATTTCGGTGTGGATGCCTAAATCTTTATGGTTACCTAAATAACGTAGCACCGCTTCAGGAATTTTACCAATACCTATTTGTAAAGTGGCACCATTTTCTATCAACATAGCAACGTACTGGCCAATTTGTTCTGTACGCATATCAATTTCAGGCGGAAATACTTGCGGTAAATCTTGTTCAGCATGCATCCAAGCATGAATTTGATTTACATGAACAAAACTATGACCATTGGTTCGTGGCATTTTCGGGTTTATTTGTGCAATAACATATTTTGCTGCTTTTACTGCCCCTGAAACAATATCAACACTCACTCCTAATGAACAGTAACCGTATTCATCAGGTGGGCTAACCATAATTAATGCCGCATCAAGCGGTAAACTATTTTCATTAAATAAACGTGGAATTTCAGAGACAAAACAGGGCGTATAGTCACCACGACCTTCAGCAATTGCTTCTCTAATATTTTTACCGCCAATAAAAAAGCTATTAACTTTAAATAAATCTTTATGCTCAGGTTTAGCCCAAACATTCTCAGAGAGTGTTAAAATGTGAACCGTTTCAATGTCATGCAATTTATTTGAATTAGCAATAAGATCGTCAATTAAGGCATTAGGTACAGCGGCATTTGAGCCAATAAAAATACGATTACCTGATTTTAAATAATCATCCCAATTGATACGATTATTTTCAATATCGTCTATTTCATTTTTTGCTAACATTAAAATTCCTATCCTTAGTCTAGTGAATTAGTGGCGCAATAACTTAAATTAAAGCATTTAACGTATACATTCGCTATTAGCGATAAGTATGACCTAATTAATAGAATATCCATTGATCACAGTCAATGCTACAATGTTTTTTTCATTAAGAGAGCTCAGTGGTGACAATTAATAAAATATTCATCATTGGTCTACCAAGAACAGCGACTACGAGTGTTTGTTTAGCTCTGCTTGGACTTGGTTTTAAAACAGCACATAATGCTTATACGCAACATGCTTTTACTGAAGCAAAAGTGCTTGCAGATACGCCAATATTTTGTGATTATCAAACGCTTGATAAACACTTTCCCAACAGTAAATTCATATATTTAACGCGCGAACTATCTTTATGGTTACCCTCTATTAAGCAGCTATTACAGCGTATGTTCGTCAATTTACAGCGAAGTGACGGGGGCTTTAACCCCCATTTGAAGCGTTGTTATAGTGAGGTGTTTTCACCGTTAACCGCTGATAACATCGAACAAGATGAATTTTTACTAAATTGTTATCACCGCCATCAACAAGGTGTTTTTGATTATTTTAATCACAGAAAACAGGATTTACTCACGCTTGATGTAAGTCATGAGCAGAGTTATCAAGCACTGTTAACTTTTTTAAATGTTGAGCAGTTAGACGAGAATAAAAGTGGTTTTAAACCCATTAATATTGGCGGCAAGGTAAAAGCGTGGCAGGCAATTAATAATAAGCTAAAAATTGAGTCAACAAATAAAGGAAAAATAGATAAAATTCTTTATTAACTTTTCTGTTGTTAATGACTGTTTCAATGATCCTTTTATTGAGTTTTATATTGAGTGTTTTATTGTAGATAAACCTTCACGCAGGTAAAATTACGATGAACCTTTCCTCACACTTTTCTTTAGAGAGTAATATTTATGTTTGAATTAAAACACCACACAGGCCAGAATTGGGTTGATGCGGTAATGGCTGATTTTCCTCACTTTTTACAAGATCATGCCGCGGCGGAAAAAAAAGCATCAGGTATGGCAATGGCCATGTTATCCCATTACCCGGATAAAGCTAAATTAGTACGTGCAATGACAGATCTTGCTATTGAAGAGCTAATTCATTTTAAACAAGTGTTAAAGTTGCTTGTCGCTCGTAATGTGACGTTAGGCCAAGACAAAAAAGATCCTTACATTACAAAAATTCGCGCTTTATTTCGTAATGGCACAAGCTTGTTTTTACTCGATAGATTACTTGTAGCAGCAGTTATTGAAGCCCGAGGCTATGAGAGATTTTGGTTAGTTTCACAAGCGTTACCAGAAGGTAAAGATAAAGACCTTTATCTAGCTATTGCCAATTCGGAAGAAAAGCATAAAAATTTGTTTGTTGAACTTTCTTATGAATATTTTGATAAAAGCGAGGTTGACCAACGCCTAGAAGAAATTTTAATTGCTGAAGCAGAGATTTGTAAAGGTTTAGCAATTAGAGCAGTGCTCCATTAGTGGATGCGAATAAAGTGTTATGAAAACACAATTTAACAGTATATCGTCTGAGCTTATTCGTCACAGAAAATCTGTACAGGAACTTTGTCGGCAATTTAGTCGTAGTCCAAGCAAAGGAAATTTAAAACGTTTAAAAGCGCTATTTCATTCCTGTGGTGAAGATGTATTTATTGAGCATGGCTTTACTATGGATTATGGCGACAACATTACCCTAGGTGATCGTGTTTTTATTAATGTTAACTGCACTCTTATTGATAGTAAGCGAGCAGAGGACAACACAACCGATGATAAACGTTTAACACACGGTAAAATCAGCATAGGTAATGATTGTTTAATTGGCCCTAATGTTCAGCTACTGGCAGTTTCACATGACGTAGACCCACAGTGTCGACTAGCAAAACATAACTATGTTGATGATATTACTATTGGTAACAATGTTTGGTTAGGCGGCGGTGTCATCATTTTAGCAGGGGTTGTTATTGGTGATAATGCAGTTGTTGGTGCAGGTAGTGTGGTTACTAAAAGTGTAGATGAACAGAGCTTTTATGCTGGAAATCCAGCACACAAGATTAGAGCTTTATAGTTAAAGCTTATACTAATTGATATTACACTTTTTGATTAATTAACCGATTAACCGATTAACCGATTAACCGATTAAGGTTTATAATGAAATTTCTTTCACGGCGTTTAGTTATGCCTAGCGATTTAAATTATGCCAATTCATTATTTGGTGGTAGAGCTTTAGAATGGATTGATGAAGAAGCGGCTATATATGCCATTTGTCAGCTTGAGACTAACTGTTTGGTAACTAAGCATATTGGTGAGATCAGTTTTGAATCTGCCGCTCTGCAAGGGGATGTGGTTGAATTTGGTTTAGCAACGAAAAAAATGGGTACAACATCCATTACGATAACCTGCTTATTACGTAATAAAATGACTAAAAAAACAATTTGCTTGGCGGATAATATTGTTATTGTGAAGGTTGATCCTCAAACCAGAAAACCTATACCTCATGGGAAAACTCATGGCAAAACG
>Ga0105357_10002156_pt1 | contig 10591 bp, 7 predicted proteins | sample GOMGulsemesocosm_4_FD_83660 | JGI IMG/M metagenome (GOLD analysis project Ga0105357, IMG submission 83660) | Methane-oxidizing microbial communities from mesocosms in the Gulf of Mexico - GOM15B Gulf of Mexico | ecosystem: Environmental > Aquatic > Marine > Cold seeps | place: USA: Gulf of...
GGACTGAACCTGAACACCCACGCCTGTTGAATCGATGATGGGCGTATCGGTATTCCCAACTTCGACACCAATAACAACTGACACTCCAAAACCGTTGATTCCCGAATCATCAGCAACACCGTCTTGGGTGTTCGTATCGGCACCCACCGCCGAATCAATACCGGTAACAACATTACCGGTGGCGATGCCAATAGCCGTAACCGAATCGATATCATCAATGGCCTCTGGTGCAGAATCGATGGGCTCATTCTGATCATCCCCATTTGGGGAATCAAAACTAGGGGCGGTTGTTTCAAACCCAGCTAAAGGAATAGTCTCGTCACCAGTTAAAATGAAACGAACACCAGCTCCACCGGCACTATCTCCACTACCAGTGCCGCCTGATGCAGACGGAGCCCCGCCGGCAGCAGTAGCAGGTAGTAATTCCTCAAGACTCAAGCCGTCTTCCAAACCTTGCTGTAATCGATCAAAATCAACCCCTTCTTCGACGGAGTCCTCTACTTCGGTTTTGACCAGTAAATCTAAAAGGGTTTGGTTCAACTCTATCGATTGGTTGTAACCCAATACTAGTAAGCCACCATTGCTGAATCGGAAAACTACTGCGGAGTCGTCGCCTGTTAAAATAGTTTCCCCAAGCCTCACTTCGCCGCCACGAATCAAACTACCCTGGCTATCGGTTTTTATATCGCCTTTAATCGCGACGATAACACCGGTTCCCGAAACAGCTTCAGCGCTTTCACTAGTTACAATAGTATCAGCCATGACTTACTTACCTTTTTTGGTCAAAGACAGAGGCCAATCCGGGCCTCTGTCAAAATTTATAAGACTTAAAATAAAAGTATCTTAAGTGAACCCCGGGACTTACCCGAATTACAATTGGTTACAAATAGTACTCGTGCTATCTAGCGGCACTTACAGCGCTCCCCTACTCCAACATACCAAGAGTTGAGCTGTCTCGTCGGCATCTACAATTTTAACTATACCGATCTGAACAACATCGCGATTTGATACAAGACCACCTTCAGTCAAATTACCTTTTTGTCCTCTGGCTTAAACAAATCCACCATCAGGCTATTTAGAGTGGCTTGCTACCCGCGCGCCCTTCCTGCACTTAAATAACACGTACAAATAAGTGATGACCCATTGGCCTACGCTCCTACCAAAAGCATCAGCTTAGGCCTTGGTAACTTATTCACTGAGGCCTCTGAATGGGTCTCACCAGTTCATATACCGACCGTGGCTATGGAACACCCAGACTCACTAACAATACACCCATAGAATTATAGACCCTAAACTCAGCTAACTTTTGATCATTGACGGCTCGAATCAGATTCCTTCGAGAATCAACTACTTCATTTTCAGTGTTTAACAGATCAAGCAGGGTACGCTTACCAATATTGAACTGTTTAATGTAAGCCTCTTTGGTAGCCTCAGATGAGACAACATGGGCATGCAAAAACTTTAACTGTCCTTTTATCGACTCATAGGCCGTCCAAGAGAGGCGTAAACCTTCAACCACCTGACGCCGAGTATTATTTCGTACGTCTTTTGACTCTTCTAATAAGTAACTCGTTTGCTTACGTCGAGCTTTGTCAGCCCCGCCGCGGTATAAATTGTAGCGGGCTCGCAACGCAATCACGCCTCGCTCATCATCACCAACTATGCCACCAACATCTTCATTCCAGCTTTTATCCGCCTCGATCCTTAAGTCAGGCCAAAAAGGGCTAGCGGACGCCTCATGTTGGGCCACCGTTGCTCGGATATCAGCGTTGGCCGTCTTTAAAGTTGGATGCAAATCAAGCGCCATTGCCGTCGCCTCGTCCATACCTGCAGGCATTTGAGCTTCTGACTCAGGCAAAACTAAATCATCAATCACCGGCATCTCACCAACGACCCGATAGTAATTAGTCACCGCATCTTTCACGCTGGCATCAGCAACTACCACATTGCTTTGGGCCAAAGCCAAACGTGCAGCCACCTGATCCAGGTCGGCTTTGCTGCCAACTCCAGACTCATTGCGCAACACCATCTGGTCATAAATATTTTTGTGCTCGTCTAAAGACCCCTCTGAGAGTTTTAACAGCTCGAGCTGTGTAATCATCGCAATGTAAACCTCAGCAGTCCTCAAAGCGATGAGTTCCTCTGAGGAGGCAAGCGAGCTTTCTGAACTTTCAGTTCTTGCCTGCTGCCGACGGACTTCAGATCGGGTTGCAAAACCGTCAAATAACATCTGCCTTGCTGCCACAGATGTTTCATGGCGAGTTAATTTCACCCTATTCTGGCCCGTTGTTGGCGACTCTGTGGTCTCCTTACCTATACCTGCAGCTACATCAAGGGTCGGTAAATAACCTGACCTAGCTTGCTTTACTTCTTGCTTACGCGATAAAACCTGATGTTGAGCTGCATGAACTTCCGGGTGTGTTTCAATGGCAGTGTTAATCGCTTGGCTCAAGGACGCCGCTTGAATACCCAAGGAGAAAACCATAACTGAAGCGAATAGCCCCACTCCTAATATGACTTTATTACTCATAGTTTCCGTACTCTTCAATTGGTACTTTAGATGGATAAATGTGAGTGAAATCACAAACTATTAAATTATAAATGTTAACTGCATCATAAAAAAGCCCTATAACTTAGTCGTACTAATATTAAACAATCATGAGGCCATAATTAGATCTCAAGAATCGACCACCCGTTATCCTCATATCGTCTTATCAACCAAAAGCTTTAAGCTGATCAATTTTGACACCAAAAACGAACCAGACGCCAAATTAACCATATTGACTCGAAATTCCTAGTCAAAGGTGACGAATGACTCTCAAAAGTTAAGTCTAAATATCTGAAGAAAGCCGACAAAACCACCACCTAAGAACAAACAAGAATAAAAACCCTAAAAAAATCAGGTTTTTAGGCAAAAACATAATAAGCAAATCAAAGTCTTACCCAGGCTCTAACAATACTTAGGAGTAACTGAGGCGGTAGAGCGCGCTACCAATAGGACAGGGGGACTAGAGAAAACTGGCGGGGACTGATACTTTTTTATAAGGTAAAAACTCAAGGGCTGCGTATTTACCACTCAAAAGTCTACCTTCCTTCGGCGTCAAGAAAACCGACGAACGGTAAAGCAATAAGAAAACAACGACGTCTACTCAAGCATATAGTGATACTAAAGTATTGTAGAAAGACCTTAACTTAAATGGGATGAGCAAAATGAGGTGCCAACCTATCATCAAAGCCTTGCTGATAGGTTGGCGAAGAGGGCGTCGCTGGGTTAGCGCTCTCTCAGAGCCAGGTTCTTTGTCTTCAGAATAGGCTTTAGAATGTAATTGAGGACAGTCTTTTTACCCGTAAGGATATCAACACTAACAGTCATACCCGGAATGATTGGCTTAGGCTTATCCTTGTCCCCAAGGTAAGCATTTTCCGTTTCTACTCTTACCGAGTAATAACTGACCCCTTCTTCATCAACAATGGTATCCGGGCTAATATTAACCACATTACCTTTCAAGCCACCGTGAATAGAGAAATCATAAGCAGTTACCTTAACAATAGCTTCTTGTCCCGGGTGTAAAAATGCAATATCAGCAGGACGCACCTTGGCTTCAACTAACAAGGTATCTCCCGTCGGAACTATTTCTATCAGGTCCATACCCGGCTGAATAACACCACCAATGGTGTTAATCATTACCTGCTTAATCGTGCCGGTAACCGGTGCCCGAACCGAAGTTCGTGTTACTCGGTCTTGCAACGCCCCACTACTCTCAGATAAACGCTGTAACTCTAGACGAACATCACCAAGCTCATTTCTGGCCTCATTACGAAACGCTAATTTCGCCCCGTTAAGTTTATCTCGAGCTTCTTGCAAGGAAGAATCTGCCCGTGGAATCGCCAACTGCGCACCACTCAATTCACCAGCCAAATCGTTTACTTGACGCTGAAGCCTTAAAAGCTCAACTTGGGATACTGCACCAGAGCTCACCAAGGGTTTGGTTAACTGTAATTCACTGTCGAGAAGCTCCAAACTACGTTTATGCTGATCTCGGCGAGCTTTGAGTTCATTTAGCTCCTGCGCTCGCTGTGTGACCTGCTGATCCAATACACGAGTTTTACTCTTTTGCTCATCACGACGGGATTCAAATAATTCGGCTTCTTGGCTCCACACCAAATCAGCCGTGCCAGGTGTTGGGTTGGCCGCAAAAGCCTCCCCTTCAGCTTCAGCTTTTAATCTGGCAGTCTTCGCCGCCAACTGCTCCAAAGTCACATCAGCTTCACGTAACGACGATGAAAACTGAGTGTCGTCCAAACGCAGCAGCTCTTGTCCTTTTATTACCGACTGCCCAACTTGCACGAACAATTCGGAGACGATACCACCCTCAAGGTTTTGAATAATTTTTATCTGACTCGACGGAATCACTTTACCTTCGCCACGTGTAAACTCATCGACATTAGCGACTGAAGCCCAAATTATAGTAACTACAAAAAAACTACAAATTGCCCAAAGTAGTTGTTGCCCACCTTTCGGGGACTGCTGCAAGACTGCTGCCGCCGCCGAAGACATATAATCTAAATCTTCCTGTACCAACTCCTCATCACCACTAAACCAACCTTTCTTCTTTTTCTTGGCCTTTGGGGCCACTTCATCAGCAGGGGCATCACCGTCCTCCGCGTGCTCTTCCACACTGCTAGATGCTATAGCCGATGAAACATCAGAGGCAGTTTCCACCACGGCGTCCGAGACGTCAACGGACTCAGGATCAGATGTTTTCCCGATCTTGGCCTCTGTGTTAACTTTTGCTTGCCTAGGGGCTGTCTCCCCTTCCGGATTCTTTTTTATTTGAGGCTCTGCGGTTTTTTGAACTTTGACTTCAGCCTTCGGTTGCACCGTTGCTGAACTGGTATTTACGGTTTTTCCCGAAGACTCAGTCGTTGCTTTTGTAGTCGATGCCGTAGCTGTCGATGTTTTAACTTGATTAGACCTCACATTAATCTGCGCGCTGCTCGCCTTAATTGTTGGCCTTGTAGAAGATGTAGTCACAGCTGCTCCAGTTTGAACTTTCCCTTCAACAGGTTCCGCTTTTGCAGTTGTCGCCTGGGTTGTAACTTTCGGGTCCTCGGAGAGGCCATCCATAGATTTATTGTTCGACACGAATCTGCCCCTTCTTCAGTGCATCTAATACGGAATCTTTTGAACCATCTGCAATCAACTTCCCATTCTCCAAAACAATAATTCGATCGACCAGGTCTAAGAGGGAGGTTTTATGCGTGACCAAAATTAAAGTTTTACCTTCCGTTACCCGTTTCAAGTTTTTCTTCAAACGCGCCTCGGTACTGTTATCCATACCAGTGGAAGGCTCATCAAACAGATAAATACTAGGGTCTTTAACGAGAGCTCTCGCCACGCCGATACTTTGACGTTGGCCACCCGAAAGGAACCCTCCTCGCTCACCCACCGGTCGCTGAAACCCCATAGGGTGTTTGTTAACAAACCCAACCACACCGGAGTCGTCAGCAGCTTTTAAGATCTGCTCGTCCGATGCATGGGGAGCTCCATAGGCAATATTATCTTTAACTGTACCAAAGAATAAAGATACATCCTGAGGAACATAGCCCATTCCAAAACGTAAGTCGGCGGGGTCTAATTGCTTTATATCGATGCCATCAATCAACACCGAACCCCCTGTTGGCTGGAATAAACCCATCATTAGTTTTTCGACGGTAGACTTACCCGAGCCCATTCGGCCAATAATGGCTACCCGTTCTTTGGGTTTAATACTGAATGAAACATCTTCAATACTAGGATGTTCCTCGCCAGGGTAAACAAACGAAACTTTGTTGAACCGAATATCACCTTCAAATAGAGGACGTTTTATAAAAGTCTTTTCTTCATCCCGCTCTTGGCTCTTCTCTACAATTTTTTCTAATGACTCTAACGCTGTCATTGTTTGCTCGAAATTCACTAACAAACTAGAAATCTGCGACAACGGGGCCAATGCTCGGCTCGTCAACATGACACAGGCGATTAACGCACCCATCGTCATTTCTTTTTCGACCATTAAATAAAAGCCACTGACGATGACAGCCACCGAACTCACCTGAACAACGGTGCCCGCTACGGTCACAGCTGAGTTGGAAAGCAATCTAGATTTCTGTCCCCAGAAAGCTAGGTGTCCAACTGACTTTTCCCACACTCGCTGTACGCGACCCTCGGCGCCAAGCCCCTTTACAGTTTCCAAGCTTGCCAAAGCCTCTACCAAAGTAGAGTTCTTCTGGGCTGAGGATTGCATAGTTTCTTCGACCGATTGGCGAAGCGGTTTAAGGATAAATAATGCGTAACCAATAACAATAGGGATACAAACTAGCGGCACGAGCACGAGGGGCCCACCAACGTAATATATCACCAACAAGAAAAGTATCGTAAAAGGTAGATCAACAAATGCCGTTACGGTCGAAGACGTAATGAAACTGCGCACACTTTCAAAGTCTTTTAACTGGCTAGCAAACGAACCCACCGACATTGGCCTATCTTCTAGCCTAGCTCCAAGCACCCGCTCGAAAATCATGGCTGACAGTAAAATGTCTGATTTTTTACCCGCCACCTCAATAAAATATCCACGTAGAAGCTTCAGTATCAAATCGAAGAAATATACTGTGATAACACCTATAGCCAAAACCCACAGGGTTTCGACGGCTTCATTTGGTACCACCCGGTCGTAAACATTCATTACGAACAACGGGTTAACAATCGCAAATAAATTGATAAACAAAGATGCTAACAATACATCGCGATAGATACGCCAAGATCGACTCAACACCCCCCAAAACCAATGGCCCTTGTGACGAACCTTGATTTCCCGGGTACGCTCATCGTAACGGTGTACCGGTTTACAATAAATTGAATAGCCGCTGTGTTGATCAACCAGATCCTGTAGATCTACGACACTTCGCCCGCCGCTTTGGGCATCTATTATCTCAGCCTTACCATTCTCAACATCAATATTGGTCAATACGCAGGCGTCATTATCATGCAACAACAAAACTGCCGGCAAGACCAAGTTGTTCACCTGAGGCAAGGGCTTCTGAATGACTTTTGCCGAAAGGCCTGCTCGCTCAGCTGCTCGTAAAAACAGCTTAGGGGTTAGCCTCTCATGAATTAATGGTAAACCAGCCTTTAATGAGGTCTCTGAAATTGGTAAGTGCTCGAGTCGAGCAATGATAAGTAAAGATTCCAATAGAGGATCACAAAAGCTCGCACTCTCTGACGGTGTATCTACTACCACGGGTACTTCTTCGGGGTTGGCTGTCTGCTCCAAACTTGGCTCCATGAGATTTGCTGTCAAAAGGTTGTCCTTATCTTATTGTATACTATTATTAATAAAACGAAGTTAAATCGTCACATGCAGGGTCAACCACGAAAACATTATGCCTTATATTAAACGCGCCCAAGATGGCACCATCACCGCTATTGCAACCAACTCCGGACCTGAGTTTCAGGAGTTTCTATCTCCGACTCATACCGAGCTAATCGACTTCCTTTCCATTTCGAAAGATACGAGTCGAGCACTTGCCGCACTTGAAGAATCCGACATGGAATTTGTTCGTATTACCGAAGACTTGGTCAATACGCTTGTCGCTAAAAGTGTCATATTGTTTACTGATCTTCCCGAGGCTGTGCAGCAAAAATTACTTGCCCGCGAAAAGCTTCGAGAACAAATACAAGGAGAGAAAAACGCCAGTTTTATGGATGATGGTGAAGCTGGGTATTTTTGATACACCCAATCACCTGCACCGAGCTATGACTCCCCACCACGTTTCAGCGTTATTTCGTCAGATAAGCCATTACATTTATGCTGACACGCTATCGGCACTTAATTACGTTACTTGAACTTGGCTACAAACCGGCATTACAGTCGAATCACAACATTATTCAACGAACAGCAAACTTACTGGCTAAATCGCAATAATCTTCATGCCCGAGTCAGGAGTACAATGTTACACAATGACCATCTACACCTAACCCTTCCTGTACAATCGCTAAGTATAGGCACGGCGCAAGTTACCCTATGTTTGAATAGAGCGGTATAAGCATAAATCATGAAAACTACTTGAGTATCAGGAAAAGCTTGTTACTCCAGAAGAATCTGCAGCACTTAAGCCTAGCTCAATGGTTTATGGGGTATGGCTTACAGGGAATAGGTACTGAGGCGTGGCGGGCGAAAGCCCCCTAAATCCTACTGGTGCTCTTCACGCACCCTTTCGATAAGCGGTAGGGGCCAACGTCAAGCACCCCAATAAAACATGGCCGCTGACAAGCGAACATCGCTTCAGCACACCCTCAATAAACCCATACAAGGGTTTTGATTCATCGACCACAAGGCCATCACGGTGCAAGGCTGTTTTGATAATTAACATTTGCAAGAGCGTACTGAATTTGATCTCCAACAAACCCCTGGCTTTGCATATATCGGTAGCGCTTAGATTTTTCCTTGTAATCCTGTTCAGGCTCACGAAATTTTGACTGCAGCCGGTCTAAAGCTAACTCAAACCAATCTACTTCGGCCTCCACAAACGCCACTTCGATATGGTGAGCACTTAATCCCTTGCGCTGCATCTCAAGCTTTACTCGGTTCGGCCCTCGTCGCCGACTCACGGCCGACCGCAAAAACATAGCCGCATAGCGTTGATCATCTAAATAATCCAACTCTTCGAGCCAGTCTAAGCATTCCTCAATTAACTCAGGAGCGGGGAATCGACTAGCAAGTTTTTGAGTTAAATCTGCGCGGCAAAATTCCCGTCGACTAATGTAGGATAAAGAGGCGCTTCGAATTTTTGATAGAGAAATTTCAGTATCCATACTTAACTCCATAAATACTTAGTTTTATCGATAGAATGCAGGGCATTAAAAGCAAGATGGGGAAATAAATTGTACCCTAGAGACCCTAGCCGACAATTTAAAGAGAGAACTGTAACGAGAATGAACATGTGGAGGTGCCACGCCGGTATGCGTGACACCCTGGAGCCAAATTTAAGCTTTGGTCTCTTCTGCTTTGCCATCAGCTTTAGCGTCATTCTTGCCGTCAGCTTCAGCTTCAGCTTTACCATCGCCCAATAATTCAGCGCGTACTTTGGCTTCAATCTCTTCAGCTAAGGCAGAGTTTTCAGCTAAATACTTCATGACATTATTTTTACCCTGGCCAATCTTGTCACCGTTGTAACTATACCAAGAGCCCGCTTTATCGATAAAGCCAAGCTTAACGCCAAAATCAATAACTTCGCCCATACGGTTAATTCCCTGACCGTATAAGATTTGAAACTCTGTTTGCTTGAACGGTGGCGCTACTTTGTTTTTAACTACTTTCACACGGGTCTCGTTACCAATGACCTCATCGCCGTCTTTTACGGCTCCAATACGACGGATATCCAAACGAACCGAAGAATAGAATTTCAATGCATTACCACCGGTGGTGGTTTCAGGGTTACCGAACATCACACCGATTTTCATACGAATTTGGTTAATAAAGATGGCCAAGCAATTAGCGTTTTTAATGTTGCCTGTAATCTTGCGCAAAGCTTGGGACATTAAACGAGCCTGAAGGCCAACATGGTGATCGCCCATATCACCTTCAATTTCTGCTTTTGGTGTTAATGCAGCAACTGAATCGACTACAAGGACATCAACAGCGCCAGAGCGAACCAACATATCGGCTACTTCTAGAGCCTGCTCACCAGTGTCTGGCTGTGAGATTATTAAATCATCAACGTTGATGCCTAACTTCTCAGCATAGGTAGGATCCAAAGCATGCTCAGCATCAATAAACGCACAGGTTCCGCCTTGCTTTTGCGCTTCGGCAATCACTTGTAAGGTTAAGGTCGTCTTACCTGATGATTCCGGCCCATAGATTTCAACAATTCGTCCTTTTGGTAAACCGCCTATACCTAAGGCGACATCCAAACCAAGAGAACCAGTAGAGATAGAAGGTATAGCTACGCGCTCCTTATCTCCCATACGCATAACTGTGCCCTTACCGAACTGACGTTCAATTTGGCCGAGCGCTGCTTGCAATGCCTTTTCTTTGTTTTGATCCATGGGACACCTCATCACTAGGCCTCAAGGCCTTTTTAATATTGGGCAACAACTTAATCATATTTAGAAATGAAAATATGAAGATTTGCTTTCAGTGCATCAGTATTGATGCCCTTTAGCCATTGATGAGAAGCATAATTGAAAAACACTGTATACGCAACCAGTACTTGTTATATATACAGTAGTTTTTTAATCGGCCAATAAAGACAGCGATAGACAATGTCGTAAAGCCAAGGCAACGGCTTGCTGACGAACTTCGGATCGGTCACCGTCAAAAACGCAGCACTTAGATTCCACTTTATTACCCCAAGCCCAAGCAAACCACACCGTGCCAACGGGCTTATCGGCCGAACCTCCACCAGGGCCCGCTATACCGCTTGTGGCAACTGCAACGCCCGCCTTGGCCGCAATCAATGCACCTTGGGCCATGGCCTCGACAACTGGGCCGCTCACAGCACCGTGGTTATCAAGAAGCTCCTCAGGGACACCTAACATTTGTTGTTTTGCAAC
>Ga0105357_10002157_pt1 | contig 10591 bp, 7 predicted proteins | sample GOMGulsemesocosm_4_FD_83660 | JGI IMG/M metagenome (GOLD analysis project Ga0105357, IMG submission 83660) | Methane-oxidizing microbial communities from mesocosms in the Gulf of Mexico - GOM15B Gulf of Mexico | ecosystem: Environmental > Aquatic > Marine > Cold seeps | place: USA: Gulf of...
ATTCTTGTTTTGACTGGTAAAGGCAAAAAAACCCAACAGGAAAACCCTGACCTGCCCTATCCAATTTTTGAGACACTTTATGACGCAAGCCAAACAATCCTCACATAACCTTCTTATTCTCGGACTACGTTCGGTTGTTTTTTTTATATTCCAAGTTACTACTTTGTTTATATTTGCACCCCTCGTTCTACTCTCTTTTCCGTTCCCTTATAACATTAGATACTCCATAGCCAGCGCTTGGGCTAAATTGGTTATTAAAGGTCTTAACGTTATTTGTAAGCTCGATTTTCAAGTCATTGGTTCAGAAAATATAAAAGGAAATGGAATTATTTTCTGTAAACATCAATCTGCTTGGGAAACCTTTGCTTTACAAGTAATGTTTCCTGAACAGTGCTGGGTACTAAAAAAAGAGCTTCTTTGGATTCCTTTATTTGGCTGGGCGCTTGCCCTTACCCAACCAATCGCCATAGACCGTTCAAAAAAGAGCAAGTCTTTTCGACAAATTATTAAACAAGGAACCCAACGACTTAAATCAGGACGGTGGGTTGTTATTTTTCCAGAGGGCACTCGAACTGCTCCAGGAGAAAGGAAAAAGTATATGGTTGGCGGCGCCTTGCTAGCAGAAAAGTCTGGTTACCCCGTTATTCCTGTTGCACATAATGCGGGCGAGTTTTGGAAAAGAAACGCCTTTATAAAATATCCCGGCACTATTCAGGTTCGAATTGGTGAAATGATCGACAGCAAATCTATTTCCGCCAGAGAGCTAAACCAAAAGGCAGAAAACTGGATTGAGGGGCAGATGGAGAAGATATCAAATAAAGCGTCTTAAAAGCCTTCTTAGGAGGCCTTTTTTTCCTGTAAAGCCGTTTGAATGAGTTTTATACGTTTCAAATCATAGCTAACGGCCACAGGAATTTCCTTTTCCTTACTTTTTATGAACACTGTATATTTTCTTCTTGAATCAAAAAAAGAAACTATTCCCGCCAATATTGCGAATACACCGCCCGCCATAAACCAACGTGTTGTGAAAATAACCAGCACAATGCCGATTGCTATGTAAGCATATCCTCGATCTTTTGCTGGGTTTTTTTCTCCGATATAAATAGACTCAATATCATTAATTAAAACCTCTTTTTTACCAACAAAAACCACGCCCTCTTTAAAGGAAATATTTTCTTCATTTAATATTTGATCTTTTTCCACAGTAATACCTTCTTTTTATTTTTTTTACCTATCATTTCTGATAAACATTTTCATACCGGTTTTATTATGTTTTTCCATTCCATCTAAGAGCAAAGTAGTTATTATTCTATGCATAACTAGCCCTAACCTTATTTGAAATAATGAGCCACCTTAATATGTTAATAGTATCACGCGCTGTTCCCCATGCTAATACCTTTGAATATAGCCCCTTTTTTTACTAACCATTACAAAACCTAGGCTTTCTTTGATTTAAATACTCCCATTTGGGGACTCACGGTAGCAGTTCATTGTGGCCGTGTTGAGGTGGCTACTTTATAATTCGCCCATAAAATATGAACTTACCTTTACTCTTTGCCAAAAGCTGAGGGTTGTTTTTAATAAATAGGCACCAAAAATGTTTCCAACCGATACAAAAAACCCCGACCATTACCACAAGGTCGTGGATTGTCAGTGGGCTTGTCCTGCCCATACTCCTGTTCCCGAATATATTCGCCTTATTTCTAAAGGGCGTTATGACGATGCTTATATGGTTAACTGGGAAAGCAATGTCTTTCCAGGAGTCTTAGGGCGAGTTTGTGATAGGCCTTGTGAAACGGCCTGTCGACGTGGTCGGGTTGAAGATCAACCTGTAGCAATTTGCCGCCTAAAGCGGGTTGCTGCCGACAACAAAGGTGAGATTAATGAGCGCTTTCCGAAAGCACCGGAAGATAAGAATGGCAAAAAAGTTGCGCTGATTGGTGCAGGCCCCGCCTCTTTAACCGTTGCGCGTGATCTTCTACTAGAAGGCTATGATGTCTCTCTATTTGAGAGAGGTCAAAAATTAGGTGGCATGATGCGCAGTGATATTCCCTCTTTCCGCTTGCCACAATCAGTTCTTGATGAAGAGATTGAAACGATTCTAAACTTAGGTGTTGATCTGCACTCAGGGGCTGAGATTACCAGTTTAAAAGAATTTCTAACACGTGATTTTAATGCGGTTTTTGTAGGAACCGGTGCGCCACGTGGGCGTAACCTTGAGCTTCCAGGTCGTTATGAAACAGACAATATCCACATGGGCATTGACTGGCTTAGCCAAGTCGCTTTCGACCATGTGGAAGCTATCGGTAAACGAGTTGTGGTGCTCGGTGGAGGTAATACCGCAATGGATTGTTGCCGTACCGCACGCCGCTTAGGTGGAGAGCATGTAACGGTTATTGTGCGTTCTGGTTACGATGAAATGAAAGCATCGGACTGGGAAAAAGAAGAGGCCGAAGCGGAAGGCATCCCAATCTTAGATTACCGCGTGCCTAAAGAGTTTTTGCATGAAAGAGGAAAGCTAACAGGCATCCGTTTTGAAAAAGTTCGTAAAGAGCTAGATAAAAATGGCCGTCGTAAGTTGGTTCCAACCGGAGAGGCTGACGAAATTATCGAGTGTGATGATGTGCTACTAGCGGTCGGTCAAGAAAACGCATTCCCTTGGATTGAACGAGATATCGGCCTTCAGTTCAATGAATGGGATATGCCGGTTGTTGATGAAGAAACCTTCTCCAGCTCAAAAGCAGGACTATTTTTTGGCGGTGATGCTGCCTTCGGCCCCAAAAACATTATTACTGCGGTAGCGCATGGTCATCAAGTAGCTATATCCATTGACTTGTTTTGTCGCGGAGAGGCAATTGATCAACGACCAGCACAAGGTGTGACACTGGCAAGTCAACGAATGGGCATGCACGACTGGAGCTATAACAGTGAAATCCATCATGACCAACGTTTTAAAGTACCAATGGTTGAGCAGAGCAAAGCGCTTTCCAGTATTAAAATTGAAGTTGAGCTGGGCTTTGATCCACTACTGGGTCATGAAGAGGCTTTGCGTTGTTTGAACTGTGATGTTCAAACCGTCTTTGAAGAAAAACTCTGTATTGAGTGTGATTCTTGTGTCGATGTCTGCCCAATGGATTGCATTAGTTTCGTTGAGAATGGTGAAGAGGGTGAGTTACGTGGGCGACTACGAGCACCTTCAGACAATAAGTCGCAAGCTCTATTGGTTTCAGAAAAACTTAAAACAGGCCGCGTGATGGTTAAAGATGAAAATGTCTGTCTACACTGTGGTTTCTGTGCAGAACGTTGCCCAACCAGTGCCTGGGATATGCAACAGTCGATACTCTCAATTCCTCAAGCCTCATGCGGGAGCCGTTCATGATTAACCCTATCCAGTCAGTAAATGATTTCGTTATCAAGTTTGCCAATGTAAATGGTACCGGTTCAGCCAGTGCCAACAACCTTTTTGCTAAAGCTGTTTTTAACATGGGTGTGCCGGTAAGTCCGCGCAACATCTTCCCCTCAAACATCCAAGGTTTACCTACTTGGTATGAGGTAAGAGTGAACCAAAAAGGCTACCTGGGCCGCCGTGGTGGCGGTGTTGATATTGTAGTAGCGATGAACCCTCAGAGTCTTGCTGATGATGTGGCGGCTGTTTTACCTGGTGGTTACTTTTTGTATGACAGCACCAATCCTCTTGCTAAACACCTACAGCGTGATGATATTCAAATTATTGGCATCCCTTTTACTGAGCTATGTCGTCAACAATTTAATAATACAAAGCAGCGCATGCTGTTTAAGAATGTTGCCTACATTGGTGCTCTAGCCGCCCTGCTTGATATTGATTTTGAAGTGTTTACAGGATTGCTGAGTAAACAGTTTAACGGCAAAGAGCACCTTGTTACGGCTAATACGACCGCCCTAGAGTTAGGTTACGTCTATGCAAAGAAAACTTTTCCATGCCCTCTCGGTATCCGTATGGAAAAGAGCGATGTGGTAGGCGACAAAATCCTCATTGATGGTAATACCGCTTCTGGGTTGGGTTGTGTGTATGGCGGTGCAACCGTTTGTGGCTGGTACCCGATAACACCATCAACTTCTGTTGTTGAAGCCTATACACGTTTTAGTGAGCGCATGAGGGTTGAGCCCGCAACCGGTAAGAAACGCTTTGGTATCGTTCAAATGGAAGATGAGCTGGCTGCGATTGGCGTGGTGATCGGTGCCTCATGGAATGGTGCGCGTGCATTTACTGCAACCAGCGGCCCTGGAATTTCCCTGATGAGTGAGTTTTTAGGACTCGCTTATTTTGCTGAAATCCCATTAGTTTTAATTAATGTACAACGTGGTGGCCCGTCAACAGGTATGCCGACACGTACACAACAGTCAGACCTATTAGCCTGTGCTTATGCCTCCCACGGGGATACCCAGCATGTGCTGACTTTTCCCGCTAATCCAAAAGAGTGTTTTGACTTTTCTGCCGATGCCTTTGATCTAGCTGAGCGCCTACAGACACCTATCATTATTATGAGTGACCTTGAATTAGGTATGAATGATTGGTTGAGTGAGCCGCTTAAGTGGGATGATGCGAAAAACTACGATCGAGGCAAAGTACTCAATGCGGAACAGCTTGATAACATTAAAGAAGGTGAGAAATTTAGCCGCTATTTAGATGTGGATAATGACGGTATTTGTTACCGAACTTATCCCGGAACACATTCAGAAAAAGGGGCGTTCTTTACCCGAGGCACATCACGTGACCGCCATGCTTTATACACCGAAGATGGAGACAAGTATGTTGATAATATGGAGCGCCTGATTAAAAAGCACCGTACTGCAGCAACTCTGATCCCCTCTCCTATTATCAATACTGATAATGCACAACATAAGATGGGCGTAGTTTATTACGGAACAACTGAAAATGTGATTCCAGAGTCCCTTGATAAGTTGCAAAAGCAGGGGTTTAACTTTAACAGCATGCGATTACGTGGCTACCCGTTTAGTGATGAAGTGGCCGACTTTATCGACAGCCATGAAACTCTTTTCGTTATTGAGCAAAACCGTGATGCACAAATGCGAACTTTACTGATTAATGAATTAGACTGTGACCCACGTAAAATGATTCGTATTCTCCACTACGATGGTATGGCGATTCCTGTACAGGCTGTTGTTGGCGGTATTCTTAATCATCTTGGTACAGAACAGGGCTCTAAAACAGGAGAAGCATCATGACCTGCATTCCAAAGTCAAAATTTCACCACCCCCAGTTACCGGTTAATGAGCTTGGTCTTACATACCGTGACTACGAAGGCAGCATGTCTACACTCTGTGCTGGTTGCGGTCATGATTCTGTAGGTGCTGCCGTTGTACAAGCCTGTTTTGAGCTATCACTGCCTGCGCATCGTATTGCAAAACTCTCCGGAATTGGCTGCTCATCAAAAGCACCCACCTACTTCCTTGGTAAGTCACATGGTTTTAACTCGGTTCATGGCCGTATGCCTTCTGTCACTACAGGTGCTAACTTAGCCAACAAAGACCTCATTTATTTAGGTATGTCTGGTGATGGTGACTCTGCCTCTATCGGACTAGGACAGTTTGCCCATGTCGTTCGCCGTAAGTTAAACATGAGCTATATTGTTGCCAATAATGGAGCATATGGCTTAACAAAGGGACAGGCTTCAGCAACAGCTGATCGTGGTTCAATCATGAAAGGCGGAAAAGAGGTGACTGACGAAGGAATTGATCTCGTCAGCCTTGCACTCAGTATGGGGGCCACCTATGTCGCACGAAGCTTTTCAGGTGATAAAGAACAGCTTGTACCACTGATTAAAGGAGCGCTTTCCCATCAAGGCTTCGCTTTTATTGATGTGATGTCACCCTGTGTCACTTTCAATAACCATCAAGGTTCAACTAAAAGCTATGACTACCTTCGTGATCATATGGAGTCATTAATTTCAGCTGACTTTATTCCACATAAAAGTGAAATTACTGTCCAGTCAGAACCGGGCGTTACACAAGATATTTTCATGCACGACGGCTCTATTATGCGTCTTAAAGCAACGGATGAGAGTTATGATCTTAGCAGGCGAAGCAATGCTCTGTCTGCGATACAAGAACACACCGAAAAAGGTGAGGTTTTAACAGGCCTTCTTTATCTAGAACCGGGAGCAAGTCACCTTCATGAGAACCTAAATACCGTTGATAAACCACTTAACGAATTGAGCTACAAAGAACTTTGTCCTGGAAGTGATGTGCTTGAAGAGTTGAATAAAAGTTTTCGTTAACCCCTTTATAATATTCGAGGGAGAACTTAAGTTATTTAGTGAATTATTTCAACAACACCAAGCTGTCACAACGCCTTCTAGCGTAAAGACACCCCGCAGGTTTTTTTAGTAAAAACAGTTACTCTACGTGCCCTCCATAAAGAGGGCGCTCTTTTAATAGTTTAAGGGGTTTGTTTACACATCTAAGTTAGCAACCTCTAAAGCATTTTTCTCTATAAAGTTACGTCTAGGTTCCACCTCATCACCCATCAGTGTTGTAAACACACTATCGGCTGTAATGGCGTCTTCTATTCTTACTTGTAATAACCGTCTTGAATCAGCGTCTAACGTTGTTTCCCATAATTGCTCGGGGTTCATTTCACCCAATCCCTTATAACGCTGAATTTGTTGTCCTTTTCTTGCCTCTTTCATCAACAACTCAAAAACTTCTTTAAAACTTGTAACTGGATATGTTTTTTCGCCTATAAGAAGGTTAGTGTCTTCTTCAAACATCCCTGTAAGTGTTTTTCCAAAACCAACCAACCGTTTATATTCACCCGACTTAAAGAACAACTTCGTCATTTCAAATGACTTTTCGACACCATGAGAAACTGTTGAACACTGAATTGACCAATTCTCATCTTGGTGATCTAAGAACAGGCTATAGTGTGTTGGACTACTCTCTATTGCGTTTAGTCGTTTCTCCAGGTCACTTAACCAAACACCTAACTCATTCTGACTAATTGAGTCTGTCACCTCGGCAGAAATCAAAAGCTCATTTAAAATAAGTTCATCATAACGCCCTGCCAACCTAGCAATCATCCCTTCAATTTGTATGTGCTCTTTTGCAAGTTCTTCAAGAGCAACACCTGATATCGCTGGAGTTGTATCATTTATTATCAAATTTGCTTTCTGTAAAGCAAGCTGCAACAAATAACTATTTAATTCATTATCATCCTTAACATAATATTCTTGCTTCCCTTTTTTAACCTTGTACAAAGGGGGCTGCGCTATATAAACATTCCCATTTTCAATCAGCTCCGGCATTTGACGATAAAAAAATGTTAGCAATAATGTTCGAATATGCGAGCCATCAACATCTGCATCTGTCATGATAATAATCTTATGATAACGAAGGTTTTCTGGTTTATATTCTTCTTTACCAATGCCGCAACCCAATGCTGTAATTAGTGTTCCAACCTCATCAGACGACAGCATTTTATCGAATCGTGCTTTTTCTACATTCAGTATTTTCCCTTTCAACGGCAAAATTGCTTGCGTTCGTCTATCCCTCCCTTGTTTTGCTGAGCCTCCAGCCGAGTCCCCTTCGACTAAAAATATTTCTGATAGCGCAGGATCCTTCTCTTGGCAATCAGCTAGCTTTCCCGGTAAGCCAGCAATATCTAATGCCGACTTACGTCGTGTCATTTCTCTTGCTTTTCTAGCTGCATCTCTCGCTCTTGCTGCTTCAAGCATCTTCCCAGCTATTTCTTTCGCCTCGCTTGGATTTTCTAACAAAAACTCTTGTAAGGCTTCAGCTAAAGATGATTCCACAATAGATTTAACTTCTGATGAAACCAGTTTATCTTTTGTTTGTGAAGAAAATTTAGGGTCCGGCACTTTAACCGATAAAACAGCCGTTAAGCCTTCACGGGCATCATCACCAGATGTTGTTACTTTTTGTTTTTTTGCTAAACCACTTCCTTCAATGTATTGGTTCAGCGTTCTTGTAAGGCCCGCTCTAAAGCCCGCTAAATGCGTTCCACCATCTCTTTGAGGAATATTATTCGTATAACAGAAAATATTCTCTTGGTAGGAGTCATTCCACTGTAAGGCCACTTCTACATTAACGTCATTTTTATCTACATTGATATAAATAATATTTTCATGTATTTGAGACTTATTAGTATTCAAGTGATTTACAAAAGCTTTAATACCCCCCTCATATTCAAATATCTCCTCTTTTGCTGTACGCTCATCTGACAATCTTATTCTTACACCAGAGTTCAAGAACGATAACTCTCGAAGCCTTTTTGCTAATAAATCAAAATGGAATTCAATATTGCTAAATGTATCTGCACTGGGTTTAAACCTTAAGCTTGTACCTGTTTTATCTGTCGAGCCAACAACCTCCAGTGGCGCCACTGGCTCGCCTTTTTTATACTGCTGGTAGTGCTCGCTACCCTCACGCATAATCGTCAAGTCAAGCTCATCAGATAGCGCATTAACAACCGAAACACCCACGCCATGCAATCCCCCCGACACTTTGTAGGCATTATCATTAAATTTACCACCCGCATGAAGAACAGTCATGATCACCTCGGCAGCAGAGCGCCCCTCTTCGGGATGGATATCGACAGGAATCCCCCGCCCATCATCTGTAATTGTTACCGAGTTATCATCATGAATAATCACACCAACCTCTGTACAATAACCAGCTAAAGCTTCATCAATAGAGTTATCTACGGCTTCAAACACCATATGATGTAAGCCTGAACCATCATCCGTATCGCCTATATACATCCCCGGTCTTTTTCTAACTGCATCCAAGCCTTTTAATACTTGTATGTTTGATGAATCATAGGTTTCGTTGTTTTTTTCGCTCACTTAGCCTTCCTCTATCTGCATGATTCCACGTTTCACGTGAAACACTTTTGTTTCTTTTGTCTCAATAAACTCTGAAAATAACTCTCTATTTGTTGTTGTAACAAAAACCTGGATACCTAGTTTTTTTAGAAACAACATTACTTTTCTAAAGCTTTCCTTATCAAGTTCGGCAGTCAAATCATCCAATAAAACACAAACTGATTTAGACGTCTGATCACTCATTAATTTTATTTGCGCTAAATACATAGCTATCACCAATAGCTTCATTTGACCTCTAGACAAGTAATCTTGCGCCAACTTCCCATTAACTAAAACTTTAATGTCCGCCTTGTGCGCTCCTACAGTTGTATACCCATACTGAATATCTCTAGAGCTCGCTTTATTTAAAGCCACATCTAGCGACAGACTCTTATCCCAGCCTTGCAGGTAATTAAGCTTTAATTCGACGCCACTAATAAATTCTTTTGAGATAAGCCTTAGCTCTTTTTCCAGTAAATCGACATAAGCCTCTCTTTCACTACTAACCATTGTACCGTATTCAATGAGTTTATTACTCCAAACAGACAATGTATCTAATTGTTTGGATTTTAATAACTTATTTCTTTGTCTTAATAAGTGGTTGTGTTGCTTTGATATATTCAGGAATGAGTGTTTCACGTGAAACACTCCGCTATCAATAAAGGCTCTTCTGCTCGTCGCGCCGTTCTCTAATAGTGTTTGTGACTCTGGTCTAATTAAATGTGTATGTAAAAGTCGTGATAACTCAGACGACTTTTTTTCTGTTTCACCGTTTACCCTAATAATTGTTTTATGCTGATTTTTTTTTATTGCTATCTTGTTATTTACTCCTGAAAAACGGAGTTGAGCATAAACAACAAGGTTTTGTTTTTTATAAGACAGGACCTTAGCGATGTTTTGTGTTCTAAAGGAGCGAGCTCTACTTAATATATAAAGCGACTCTAACAGAGATGTTTTTCCACTGCCGTTCGGCCCAACAATAATATTAAGCTTAGGAGATGGTTGGAATTTTATATTTTCAATATTCCGAACATCTTTGATTTGAACATCTGTTAAAGACAAAGAGCTGTTGCTGAAGGTGTCTAAAAACTAGATACGCATAGGCATAATAATAAAACGACTGCTTTTATCGTTTGGGTTTTCAAGTAAACAGCTACTGTTTGTATCAGTAAAAGAAACTTGTACACTTTCTGATTCAATCACATTTAATGCATCCATTAAATAACTGGAATTAAACCCCATACTCATTTCATCGCCCGTGTAATCTACAACAACCTCTTCTTCTGCTTCATCTTGTTCAGGGTTATTTGCATTAATAGTCATCAGTTGGCTAGATAAGTCTAAACGTATACCTTTGTATTTTTCATTTGACAATATTGATACGCGAGATAGTGCTGATTTAAAAGATAACTTATTGATATTAAAGCAATGTTCACTCTCCTCTGGAACAACATTTTTGAAATCAGGAAAGCGGCCATCAATCAATTTTGCATTAAGCTGAACTTCTCCTAAGGTGAATTTAATATTATTTTTAGCAATTTTGATATCAATAGTCCCATCAAACTTATCAATCAACCTTAATAATTCTTGGGCAGCTTTCCTTGGAATAATAACCTGACTTATTGATTGGCTTTCATTTTCAATTTTGTTTTTTGATAATGCTAAACGATGTCCATCTGACGCTACTGTTTGAAGCTCACCATCGACGA
>Ga0105357_10002162_pt1 | contig 10571 bp, 8 predicted proteins | sample GOMGulsemesocosm_4_FD_83660 | JGI IMG/M metagenome (GOLD analysis project Ga0105357, IMG submission 83660) | Methane-oxidizing microbial communities from mesocosms in the Gulf of Mexico - GOM15B Gulf of Mexico | ecosystem: Environmental > Aquatic > Marine > Cold seeps | place: USA: Gulf of...
AATAGCGCGCGCAGAATTCAGCTAGGGACAAAAGGTCATCGGGAAGCAATGCGTCATCGTCGATGAGTTCGATAACTGTTTTGAGTTTGTCGACCTCATAGCTGCTGGAGTCACTGGTGCCAGTGACGATGCCGATGAGTTCACGATTGCCAAACCCCACCTTAACGCGGCTACCCCGAGAATAGTGTTGCCCGTTTTGGCCGATGTAGTCGAAGCTTTGGCGCATGGGGATTGCTAAAGCTATCTGGACTATTGTGTGCTTGGGTGAGTTTGGCATTACCTGCCTTATGGTTAGCCTGGGCGGCGAAGAGTTGAATGTGGATTATTGCTTATTATATCGTTGCAGACTCAAAAATCTCTAATTAACTGTTTAGTGGGGTGTTCGGGGCGCTTCAGCTGCTGGGGCGCGGGGGCAAAGGCCATAAATACAATCACTGTAAATCAGGATGTGGAAATATAAATATCCTCGCTGCCATCTTTAGAGGGGCGATAATGAGTCTATGCCTTGGCTCGCTTGCGTTTTTTGGTGGCTCTGTTAGTATGCGCCGTCTATTTTTTGGTCCGCGACGCGGCTAAATAAGCACATTAACAGAATCCGTGCTCAACTAAGATTGGGTGGCGGGATCAACAATACTTAATGAGGCCCTACATGAAAGCTGATATTCATCCTAATTACGGCATTATGACCGCTACTTGTTCTTGCGGTAATATCGTCAAAACTGGTTCTACTAAGCCAGTAGAAATGCACATAGACGTTTGTTCTGAGTGCCACCCTTTTTATACTGGTAAGCAGAAAGTTGCTGATACCGGTGGTCGTATCGATCGCTTTAAGAAGCGTTTTGGTAGCCGTATCAAGAAGTAACTGGTTTGCCGCCAAAGGCGGTTTCCAAGTATTTCTGAAAGACCCCGTCCTGTTCAAGGTCGGGGTTTTTTTATGTCTGTTAAAAAGAGCTACACTGACTATGGAAAGTTTAATTGGTATGCAGTCGACCCGTGAGGTTTTGGCGGTGAGGCCTGTCGCCTAAGTTGCCTGCTTGGCTATGGTTGCCGCTGATGTTCGTTATAGTTTTGTTGAATAAAGCGGTGTTTGAGCCATTTAATTCTAGTTATGGGCCGGTTAGCGATAAACTATGATCTTTTTCAGCCAGAATCTGGTTACAATTGCTATTGATGGCTAATAAGGGGGCGGGTATGCTTGCCAGCCCTAGTAACGAAGTCGTTAGAGCTTTGCGGGATATAATTAGAAAATTGAGCACCAGCATCGAAAAGAGCTTGTCGTTTCATGTTGAGTGCAAAACACTAAACACATAGCAATAGTGGTTCAGACCATGTCAGATAAATTAAAAAAAGCGGCGTTGGATTACCATGCCTTTCCCAAGCCTGGGAAACTAAGTATCGAGTTGAGCACCGCAGCAGAGACACAAGAAGATCTATCATTGGCATATAGTCCAGGTGTTGCTGAGCCTGTTCGTGAAATTGCCAAAGATCCTGAGAATGCCTACAAATATACTTTGAAGGGCAATTTGGTGGCGGTTATTACCGATGGCAGCGCCATTTTGGGGCTTGGAAATCTCGGCCCGTTAGCAAGCAAGCCTGTTATGGAAGGTAAAAGCTTATTGTTCAAGCGCTTTGCTGGGATTGATTCGGTAGATGTCGAGGTAGAAGCGGAATCCCCAATTGCCTTTATCGAAACGGTTGAGCGTATAGCTAACACTTACGGCGGCATTAATTTAGAAGATATCAAGGCGCCTCAATGCTTTGAAATTGAGAAAGAGTTGATTGCGCGTTGTCAGGTTCCAATTTTTCACGATGACCAGCATGGCACCGCTATCGTAACCGCGGCTGGAATGCTTAATGCACTTGAGATTCAAGGCAAGACCATAAGCGCTGCAAAAATTGTTTGCTTGGGTGCTGGCGCGGCTGCAACAGCGTGTTGTAACTTGATGATTAGCGCAGGCGCGAAACGCGCAAATATCACCATGTTGGACAGCAAGGGTGTTATTTATAAGGGGCGAGATAACCTTAATCAATATAAAGAAACATTTGCAAATGATACTGATATGCGCACATTGGATGACGCTATCGTTGATGCGGATGCTTTTTTGGGTGTGTCGGGCCCTAATCTACTTTCAGTTACGCAGCTAAATAAAATGGCTGATAAGCCGGTTGTCTTTGCATGTTCAAACCCTGACCCAGAAATTGACCCCATTGCTGCACGCGAAGCTCGCAGCGACCTAATTATGGCGACTGGGCGATCGGATTATCCAAATCAGGTTAACAATGTTTTGTGCTTCCCGTTTTTGTTTCGAGGAACGTTGGATGTTCGGGCAAGTGCTATTAACGAAGAAATGAAGTTGGCTGCAGTTGAGGCCATTCGTGAGCTTGCTAAGCAGCCGGTGCCCGCCGAAGTTGAGGCTGCATATGGTGGTGGCGCATTGAGCTTTGGTTCGGAGTACATTTTGCCTAAGCCTACTGATGAGCGCTTACTTGGAGCGGTAGCTTCAGCTGTGGCTCGGGCCGCTGTTGATACGGGAGTGGCTCGTTTGCCTTACCCTGCGCATTACCCTTTACGTACCTTGGCGGATTGTAAGTAACACTAATTTATTTACATCTGCACATAAAAACCGACGCACATTTTATGCGTCGGTTTTTTTATGCCTGAGTTTTAGTGTTGAGGCTTGAGTGGTTTAGTTCAGAATGGCTGCTAAGGTCGTTTTAAAACAGCTCTTCCGGCAGGGCGTCTTCGCTTTCGCTGCTATCTGTGTTGGATTGCGGGGCGGCTTGAGGTGCGTTTTCGATGCGAAAGCTTTCGTAAATGGCGCCGCGAGTATTGATGTTGGCTCGCTCCCCAGTTATTGGATCTATGCGCACGGTGACGATGCCGTTGGGTTGTGGGCGACTTTTTTCAGGCAGGCCTTTGAGGGCTAACTTCATATAGTCTATCCAAATGGGCAGGGCGGCGGAGCCACCATATTCTCGTCGGCCCAGTAATGAATTTTGGTCAAAACCGAGCCATGTGGTTACAACGAGGTCTGTGTTGTAACCAGAAAACCAGGCGTCGCGGGGGCCGTTTGTTGTGCCAGTTTTGCCTGCTAAGTCATTACGGTTAAGTACCCGAGCTGCTTTTCCTGTGCCTTTTTGAATGACATCTTTAAGAATTGAATCAATCAGAAACGCAACCTGTGGGGAGATTACTCGTTGAGCGAGTACTGCGGGGGGAGTAAAGGGCTCGTCGGCTAGTAATCTATTCGTTTGGTTGATAGATAAATCATTTTCTTGGGCTATCGCGCTGTCGAGTTCGGCAAGTTCGGTGGCGAGCTCGCCGCCAAAATCAATTCGGTTTTCTTCTGGTGTTTGCGCCAAAGCTGTTTCAATGTTCTCGATAGGGGCTCCATTGTTTTCTTGTTCGCAACGAGGGCAAGCGGTAGCTGGTGTTGCCTTGTAGAGCGGCTTTCCGTTGGCATCAATCAGGCTATCGATCAGGTAGGGCTCTACTTGAAACCCCCCGTTTGCAATAACGGCGTACCCATTGACGATTTGTAATGGTGTCAGGGCATGACTGCCTAGGGCTAGAGATAAATCTCTAGGGAGCTCTTTTTCGTTAAAGCCAAAGCGGGACATTCCTTTAATTGCTCTGGTGATTCCAACATTCCGTAGTATGCGAATAGAAACTAAATTGCGAGAACGGTATAGCGCCTGGCGCAGCCTCGTTGGTCCGTAGAATTTACCTCCGTCATTTTCGGGGCGCCAAGTGCTCTCTAAATTTCTATCTTCGAATACGATGGGGGCATCATTGATGATTGATGCCGGTGTGAAGCCGTTCTCGAGTGCGGCGGTGTAAACAAAAGGTTTAAAATTGGAGCCGGGTTGACGTTGCGCTTGAGTCGCGCGATTGAAGTGGCTCTGTTGGAAGTCAAAGCCGCCAATCAAAGACAGAATGCTGCCATCCTTGGGGTTTAGAGCGATAAGTGCGCCTTGCGCCTTGGGTATTTGGCTAAGCCGCCACTGACTCTCTAGGAGGGCCTCTGGCGGCTTGGTTTCGGTGTCGCCTGTGGCTGTTATTGATTCGTTGATTGTTTTTAGGCTCGGAGATACCGTTGCGTTTTTTATTTCGCTTACCCGTATGACATCGCCAATGGCGAGTATGTCGCTGGCAAGTTTTGGTTTTGGGCCTCGGGAGTTTTCAGTTTTGAATGATCTTGCTTGGCTCAGTCCGTGGTCCCAGTCGATTGTTATGGATGTTCCATTTGATAGTATGGCGTTGACTTGTTTTTCGAATACTTGGCTTACAACGGCAGGTTGAAGGTTTGAATAAGTTTTAATTGATCGCAGAGCACTTAACCATGGAGTTGGATCAATATTGATAAAGTTATTCGGGTCGGTGTTTCTGTTGTCAATGAAAGTTATCGCTAGTTTTTTTTCTGGCCCTCGGTAGCCCTTTCGCTTGTCATAGGCAAGCAAGCCTTTTGCGACTGATTGTTGGGCGCGCCTTTGGAGTTGGCTGTCGACAGTGGTGTAGGCTTTTAATCCATCCGTATAGGCACTTGGGCCATATAGATCAAGAACTTTACGGCGCGCCATCTCTGCAATGTAGGGTGCGTGGTAATCAACTTTGATGCCATGTAAGCTCGCGGTAACGGGCTCTGATTTTGTTGTGTTGTATTTTTCTTGATCAATGTGGCCGAGGCTAAGCATTCTCCCCAAAATCCAATTTCGGCGAATTAATGCGCGTTCTGGGTTGGCAACTGGGTTAAAAGTGGACGGTGCTTTCGGTAAACCGGCAATCATCGCTAATTGAGCTAAACTTAGTTGGTCGATTGGTTTTCCATAATAGGTATCAGCCGCAGCATTTATGCCGTAGGCTCTGTTACCAAGAAAAATGACATTGACGTAAAGTTCAAGTATTTCGTTTTTGTTAAGTTCTCGTTCAATCTGCAGCGCTAATAATATTTCGTTGAATTTTCGAGCGAAAGTTTGTTGTCGAGTCAGGAAAAAGTTGCGAGCAACCTGCATGGTGATAGTGCTACCGCCAGACTTGATGTGGCCAGTGCTAATTAGCTGCGACATTGCTCTCATCAAGCCTTTCACTGAAACGCCGTTGTGGGAGTAAAATTGATCGTCTTCGGCCGATAACAGAGCGTTGATGTAATGCTTGGGAATGTCTTTACTTTGTATGGGGGTCCGGCGCTTTTCGCCAAACTCGCCCAGAAGCATCCCGTCATTGGAATAAATGCGCAGCGGTGTCTGGAGCTTTACGTGCCTTAAGCTATCGACAGGCGGTAATTTCGGGCTCAAGTATAAATAAAATGAAGATAAGCCGGCGATGATTGCGCCAGAGCAGCAAATTAGCAGCCAAAAACAAAGGCGAGCAAAGGAATTTTGCATGTTATTAAGTTCTTCGGTAGTTGAATTCGTCGTGTAAAGTTTCAATTGACCATTATAAATGGTTTTTTACGCTTTACATACGACAAAGGTTGTTGCAGCGCATAGTTCAAGTGCTATAACATGATTAGCTCATAAGTCACGGATATTGATTGAGAAAATGGGTATTTTGGGATTTTTAGATTCCAAGTCCAAACCATTGGTTGGACTTGATATCAGCTCTACAGCTGTCAAATTGCTGGAATTTAGCCGGCAGGGGGATGGCTATCGAGTTGAAAGCTATGGTGTTAAAGCCCTTCCTCCGGGCTCCGTAGTAGAGAAAAACATCAATGATGCGGACGGTGTGGCTGACGCGGTGCGGGCTGTTGTTCAGCAATCAAAGACGAAAGAAAAGCTAGCCGCGGTTGCGGTTGCGGGGTCTGCAGTGATAACAAAAGTTATCGAGATGCCAGCGGGCTTGTCTGAAGATGCGATGGAGACGCAAATATCCCTCGAAGCTGACCAGTATATACCCTATCCATTGGAGGAAGTTTCTATCGACTTCGAGGTGCAGGGTCCTTCCGCAAGCGGTGTAGAGCAAGTCGATGTGTTACTTGCAGCTTGCCGGCGAGAAAATGTTGAACTGAGAGTTGATGTTTTAGAGAAGGCGGACCTTAGCGCAAAAGTCGTAGATGTAGAGGCGTACACCATGGAGCGTGCTTTTGCACTGATTGCGGAGCAGCTTGAGGAGCAGGATGGTCAAGTGGTCGCGGTCGTAGATATTGGGGCGACCATGACGACATTAAGTGTGCTGGTTGACGGTAAAACGGTTTATACCCGCGAGCAGTTATTTGGTGGCAAGCAGCAAACTGAAGAAATTCAGCGTCGCTATGGTTTGTCGGCAGAAGAGGCTGGTTTGGCCAAAAAGCAAGGTGGCCTACCTGATGACTATGAGTCTGAAGTACTTGAGCCATTTAAAGATGCGGTTGTGCAGCAGGTGACTCGCTCCCTTCAGTTCTTCTTCTCGTCTAGCCAGTTTAACGACGTTGATATGATTGTGCTTGCTGGAGGCGTTGCTGCATTGGATGGTTTGACTGAGCTTATTGAAGAAAAAATTGGCACGATGACTATAGTGGCAAATCCATTTGCCAATATGTCGGTTTCTCCTCGGGTAAATGCAACTGCACTGGCGAATGACGCCCCAGCGTTAATGATTGCCGCCGGATTGGCCATGAGGGAGTACGATTAATGGCGAATATTAACCTCCTTCCGTGGCGCGATGAGTTTCGAGCGCGTCGCAAGCAAGAGTTTTTGACTGTATTGATGGCTGTATTGATGGCTGCCGTGTTGTTGGCCTACCTTTGGGTTTCAGCCGCACAGGTTGACATCGATGACCAAAGTCGCCGTAACGCTATGGTGCAAGAAGAGCTCGACATTCTTAATAAGAGAGTTACTGAAATTCAAGAGTTGAAAAAGCGCCGTTCCGAATTGCTTGAACGTATGCGTGTTATTCAAGAGTTGCAGGGTCTTCGTCCGGTTATTGTTCGCGCTTTTGATGAGTTCGTCAGAATGGTACCTGACGGAATATATATTGAAGAGGTCATCAAAAAAGGAGATCAAATGAGTTTGACGGGTATTACTGAATCTGCAAATCGAGTGTCGACCTTTATGCGTAACCTCGAGGCCTCAGAGTGGTTCCAAAGTCCGAATTTGAACACTGTAACTGCAAAGCCCGAGCTGGGAGAGCAGACCGCAGCATTTAGCATGACAGTCAATGCGGCTATTCCTGAGACTGACGACAAGGATGAGAAATAATGTCTGGGGTTTCTGAATTCTTCGAGCAGTTACAAGATTTTGATGTTTCTGAGCTTGATGTCGATCGAATTGGTGTGTGGCCGTTGCCGGGGCGAATATTTGTATGTGCTTTGGCCGTGGCTTTTGTGTTGGGGTTTACCTATTACTTCTTTGTCAGCGATTTAAAATTGTCACTCGAAAGAGAGGTCGCAAAAGAGGCTACGTTAAAAGCGAGTTTTGAGCAAAAAGCTTTTGAGTCCGCTAATTTGGCTGCGTATCGTAAACAAATGGCAGAAATGGAAGATTCCTTTGGTGCTTTGCTACAGCAACTTCCTAGTGATACAGAGGTGCCGGGTCTGCTTGAAGATATTGATGAGAAAGGCGCTGAAAGTGGGCTAATAATTTCCAATATTGAATTGCAGAAAGAAAAGTCTGCTGAGTTTTATATGGAGCTGCCGATTTCTATCACCGTACATGGCGACTATCACGACTTGGGCGGCTTCGTTAGTGGTATTGCAGGGATGCCGCGGATTGTTACGCTGCACGACTATGATATTAAGGCGGAAGAGCGCGGCGGACTGGTGATGAATATTGTTGCAAAAACTTATCGATACAAGAGCCAGGACGAATGAGTATGGTGCGTTTATTAGCGATTGCGGGTCTTGCGCTACTGCTTGGGGCTACCTTGGTGGGGTGCTCTTATGAGGCAGAGCATCAAGATCTGAGAGATTACATTGAAGAAACTAAGCGTAGACCTCGAGGTAGAATTGAGCCCCTTCCAGAGTTTCGGCCCTACAGGGCGTTTAGTTATAGTGCTATTCAGTTACGCAGTCCATTTGAGCGCTTGAAAGAAGAGCAGCAACAGAAATATATCGGCAATGATGCCGTTGAACCTGACCTAGCGAGAGAGAAAGAGTATCTCGAGAGTTTCAGTTTTACAGAGCTACAAATGATGGGCTCAATTGAAAAAGATGGCATGTTATGGGCCTTGATTGGAGAGGAGTCGGGCGCGGTACATCGCGTTACAACTGGTAATTATATTGGTAAAAACCATGGGCGTGTAATCAACACCACCCTTGGTCAGATTGATATCGTTGAAATAATCCCCGACAACTTGGGTGGCTGGGTAGAACGCCCCCGAGTGTTGAAATTAGAAGAAGAGTAAGGAATTGATTATGTTTGCTATGCTTAGATCCATAAGCGCAGTCGGGGGACGCTTAACCATGGTGGCCGCAGCGTTATGTGTCGCTGAATTTTCCGCTGCGAATAATTTGAATGATATCCAGTTCTCTGAGCTGCCAGGTCAGCGTTTTGAAATCCGGTTGAAATTTGACGATGTACCCACGGCACCCAAAGGCTACACCATCGAAAAACCCGCCCGCGTGGTGCTCGATTTTCCTGGGGTTGAGAGTGCCCTTGCCAGGAAGAAGTTTCCTGTAGCATTCGATGTGGCCAGCAGTGTTGTAGTCCTCTCTAGTGGCGGCCGTACGCGAATGATTGTAAATCTGAATGAGTTGGTCGCTTATAAGACACGTGCTGACGGCACTGACCTCATCATTGAAATGGGCAGCACTGGAAATGCTGGTTTTATACGTCAGGGGACTAGCATAGCTGAATCTATGACTGCTGATGTTAAGCCGGAATATAATCGAGTAATTACCAATTTAGATTTTCGGCGGGGAGAAAAGGGCGAGGGTAAGATTATCCTTAGCTTATCTGATCCGAACATAAATGTTGACGCACGCAATACTGGGGGTAAGTTAACGTTGAATTTTGCAGGTGTAGCGTTACCTGCAGAGCTGCGTCGACGCTTGGATGTCGTTGACTTCGCAACACCGGTCAGCTTTGTGGATTCTAGTTACGATGGCGGCAATACAACGATCGTGGTTGAGACGAATGCAGAGTATGACTATTTGGCTTACCAAGCTGATGATCAGTATGTTGTTTCAATAAAGCCCCTATCCTCTGCTCAGAAAGAAGAGCGTAAAAATCAGTTTCAGTTTGTGGGTAAAAAACTCTCTTTGAACTTTCAAAATATCGAGGTGCGGTCGGTTCTTCAGTTAATAGCTGATATTACCGATTTGAACTTAGTTGCCAGTGATACCGTCGGTGGCAGCATTACTTTGCGCTTGGATAATGTCCCGTGGGACCAGGCTCTAAATTTGGTTTTGAAAACCAAAGGTTTGGATAAGCGTCAAATTGGCAATGTCCTTATGGTTGCTCCAGCTGCTGAGATTGCAGAGCGTGAGCGCCAAGAGCTGGAAACTCAAAAGCAATTACAGGAACTGGCGCCCTTACGTACCGAATACATTCGTGTTCGTTATGCCAACGCTCGAGAGTTATTTAAATTGTTCAATCAGCGTGATAGTGGCGATTCTGGTGGCGGGTCAGATGGTAACTCTACAGGCAGTATATTATCTGAGCGTGGTTCAGCGATTGTAGATGAACGCACTAATTCTATAATTTTGACTGACACCGAAGATAAAATCGTAGAGTTCCGTTCCCTTATAGCCCAGGTAGATGTGCCAATTCGACAAGTTATGATCGAAGCTCGTATTGTTGTAGCAAACACCGACTATCGTAAAGAGCTCGGAGTGCGTTGGCAGTTGGCGGGTCGAAATCAATTCAGTGCTGGTACGGCGTCAAGGCAGCCGGTAGTCGACGCCAATGGCAACGCGACGTTTGATGCTAATGGACAGCAGGTTTACCGCACTGTTACAAGTGGGCAAAAAAATGGTTTGTTCTCCGGCTCGACTGAGGCTTTTCAAGCCGATAACTTTGATAATGGTATATGGACTCCGACAATTGGTCAGGCCAATATGGTAGATCTAGGTGTTCAAAATGCCTTTGGCTCATTGGCCATGTGGTTAAGCAATGATAATGGGGCTCTAGGTTTAGAGTTGAGCGCGCTTGAAGATTCTGGTTTTGCTGAAATAGTATCTCAACCGAAAGTAATCACTGGCGATAAAAAAACGGCCTATATCAAATCGGGTAAAGAATTACCCTACCAAGAGGCGTCCGCGAGTGGAGCTACATCGACTTCTTTTCGCGAAGCTGTGTTAAAGCTGGAAGTAACACCGCAAATCACCCCTGATGACCGTGTGATAATGGATCTAATCATTAAGCAAGACTCTTTGGCGGGTGTTGATGCTAATAGTAGTATTCCTATCATTGATGTGAATCGTTTAGAGACTCAGGTTCTAGTCGATAATGGGCAGACTATTGTTCTTGGCGGAGTGTTTCAGGATACTTTGACCACAGGGCAGAGCAAGGTACCCTTGTTGGGTGACATCCCATATCTCGGGCGGCTGTTTAAGAAAGATTTAAAAATTCGTAACAAACGCGAGTTACTGATCTTCATTACTCCTAAAATATTGGCCTCTAACTTTACAGAATGATGTAGTGAAAAATATTGT
>Ga0105357_10002164_pt1 | contig 10570 bp, 11 predicted proteins | sample GOMGulsemesocosm_4_FD_83660 | JGI IMG/M metagenome (GOLD analysis project Ga0105357, IMG submission 83660) | Methane-oxidizing microbial communities from mesocosms in the Gulf of Mexico - GOM15B Gulf of Mexico | ecosystem: Environmental > Aquatic > Marine > Cold seeps | place: USA: Gulf of...
AGTATCCCCACAGCATGCCGGACACGCGCCTGTCGGCAACTTTAGCGCCGTTTTGCGGGTCTGTTTGGCGGGTAATCAAGAGTTCAATACAAGGGTACAAGGCCTAATCAATGCATCTGCACATTCTGGGTATCTGCGGTACGTTCATGGGATCGCTGGCGCTGCTGGCGCGCGAGCTGGGGCACGAGGTGAGCGGGTCGGACGCCAATGTCTATCCGCCGATGAGCACCCAGCTTGAGGCCCAGGGCATTGCCCTGCAGGAAGGTTATGATCCCGCGCACCTGCAGCCGGCACCGGATCTAGTGATCGTCGGCAATGCCATGAGTCGCGGTAACCCGGCGGTGGAGTACATGCTCGACCAGGGTATGCCTTATGTCTCCGGCCCGGAATGGCTGGCGCGCTATGTACTGCAGGAGCGCTGGGTGCTGGCGGTTGCAGGCACCCATGGCAAGACATCGACCTCCAGTCTACTGGCCTGGTTGCTTGAAGATGCGGGCATGGCGCCGGGCTTTCTGATTGGCGGTGTGCCGCAGAATTTCGGCATCTCGGCCCGCCTGGGCGATACACCTTTCTTTGTGGTGGAGGCCGATGAATACGACAGCGCCTTCTTCGATAAGCGCTCCAAGTTCGTACACTATCGTCCGCGTACCGCGATTCTGAATAATCTGGAGTTTGATCACGCAGATATCTTCCCTGATCTGGCCGCCATTGAACGGCAGTTTCACCATTTGGTGCGCACCGTTCCGGCTGCTGGCCTGATCATTCGCCCGCAGGGCGTGGCAGCGCTGGATCGAGTGATCGAGATGGGCTGCTGGACGCCGTGCCAAACTACCGGCGAGGGCGGCGACTGGCAGGCCAAGCTGCTCACGGCCGACGGCTCCCAGTTTGAAGTCTGGCTCAACGGTGAGCTGCAGGGTGTTGCGCAGTGGCAGCAAACCGGCATGCACAGTGTGGCGAATGCGCTTTCAGCACTGGCTGCAGCGCGCCATGTGGGTGTTACTCCAGCTCAGGGTATTGCGTCGCTCGGTGGTTTCCGCAACGCCAAACGGCGGATGGAAAAGCTGGCCGAGATCAACGGTATCACCGTCTACGACGACTTTGCCCATCACCCCACCGCCATCGCCACGACGCTGGCCGGGCTGCGTGCGCAGATTGGCGAGGACCGATTGATCGCTATTATCGAGCCGCGCTCCAATACCATGCGCCTTGGCAGCCATATGCAGGCATTGCCAGGCAGCGTGTGTGATGCCAGTGAAGTGATCTGGTACCAGCCGCCAGGGCTCGACTGGTCGCTGGTGCCGGTGGTGCAGGGTAGTCCGGTGCCGGCGCAGGTAATGACCGATCTGGAAGCTATCGTGCAGCAAGTCGTGGATGGGGCAACCCCCGGCACCCGGGTGGTGGTGATGAGCAACGGTGGCTTTGGCGGCATTCACCAGAAACTGGTGCAGGCGCTGGAGGCTCGTCATGGCTGAACAGCAAAGAGTAACCCTGGCGGTTACCGGCGCCTCGGGCGCGCAATACGCCATGCGCCTGCTGGAGTGCCTGGTGCAGGCCAATGTTGAGGTCTCGTTCCTGATTTCGCAGGCGGCCCAGTTGGTGGTGGCAACCGAGACGCAGTGGCAATTGCCGGCCAAACCGCAGGCGCTGGAAACCTACCTGACCGCCCATTTTTCTGCCAAACCCGGGCAGATCAGGGTGTATGGCAAGCAGGATTGGATGGCGCCTGTGGCTTCGGGATCGGGCGCGCCGGCTGCAATGGTGGTGTGCCCGTGTTCTACCGGTTCGTTGTCGGCGATTGCCACCGGCGCGAGCAATAACCTGATCGAACGGGCTGCGGACGTTGCCCTGAAAGAGCGGCGTAAGCTGATTCTGGTGCCGCGTGAAGCGCCGTTCTCGACTATTCACTTGGAAAACATGCTCAAGCTGAGTCAGATGGGCGCGGTCATTCTGCCCGCCAGTCCGGGCTTTTATCACCAGCCTGAGTCGGTTGCCGATCTGATCGATTTTGTTGTGGCGCGGATTCTCAATCAGCTGGGGATCGAGCAGCAGTTGCTGCCACGCTGGGGCGAGGTTGGCCCGCGAGCGGAATAGTGCGGAGGGTGCGCGGGCAGGTGCGTGGTCTGCCCGCAGCGGATACCGATGTTACTTCACACGAAGTACAGCGATAGACCTTCGGAAATGAACGCTGGCTTGTCGACGCCTTCGATTTCCAGAGTGTTGCGCGCTTTCATCAGCCACTGTCCCGGATTTTTCTCGGTGACGTCCAAGATGGTGGTGTGCAGACGAACGCGTGAGCCAACACGTACCGGCTGGATGAAGCGCAGGCTGTCCATGCCGTAGTTGACGGCCATTTTCAGGCCTTCAGGGCGTGGCATCAGGCCGGCGGACAGCGCGGGCAGCAACGAAAGCGACAGAAAACCGTGGGCGATGGTGCCGCCAAAGGGTGTTTGCTTGGCTTTTTCTTCATCAATGTGGATGAACTGGTGGTCACCGGTGCACTCGGCAAACTGGTTGACCCGCTCCTGATCGATCTGCAGCCATTCCGAGTGGCCCATATCCTTGCCGATCAATGAGGTAAGTTCGCTAACTGGTATAGCTGTCATGGCGTTCTCCGTGACTCTTATTGTGGCCCGCTGGGGGTGTGCATACCTGCCCGCTGCAATGCTAACCTGCCGGCACAAGTGTTTCCGGGTGAATGGTTGCAAGCGCCGGCGAGGGGGTCAATCAGTCGCGGCCTTATATTGGTTTGCTGAATGATTCGACCTTCCTGCTGAAGGCTATGCCTGACGGCGATTGATGACAAGAGGATCGAATGAGCGAAAAAATCGCACTATTTCCACTGAAGACGGTATTGCTCCCGGGCTGTACTCTGGATTTGCAGCTGTTTGAGGCGCGTTATCTGGATATGGTCAGCCGGTGTTTCAAGGCCGGCGAAGGCTTCGTGATTGTGGCGCTGGAAAAAGGGCCTGAGTCCGGCACCGGCGACCTGCGTTTCAGTGCGCTCGGCTGCGAGGCGCAGATCGTCGACTTTCAACAGCGCGACAACGGTTTACTGGGCATCCGGGTGATGGGTGGCAGGCGTGCGCAGGTGAGTAACGTGGAGGTGGCCGCCGATGGTCTGGTGCTGGCGCAGGTGGAGTGGCGCGCCGAAGCCGCCGACGGCAATCTGGTGTTGGCGCATGACGAACTGGAAACTCTGCACGCTGCGCTGCTGGAGCACCCGCTGGCGTCCGGATTGGACTTGCCGCCGGTAGGGCGCAGTCAGCAGGCGCTGGCTTATCAGCTCGCCTACTTGCTGCCGTTCAGCCTGGATCAGAAAACCCATCTGTTGGCATTGGATCATCCGGCAGAGCGCTTGCAGCAAATCAGTGAGTGGTTAGAGGTATTGCAGGCCTAATGCGGTAGCTCCCGCTGGGCTACCAGAGTACCCAGGCAGCGGCGGCAAAAGGCCAACTGGCAATCACCCAGCGCAGTGGTCTGGCCAGGGGCGTCATAGGGCTGACGCGCTCCACCAGCCAACAGGCCAATAGGCTGGCACTCACGCCCACCAACAGGCTGCGCAGCATTTCCAGTGGTGGCAGTACGCGGTGCTCGAGAACGTTGCTGGCAATCAGCAACAACAATGGCAGCAGGTAGAGCAGCCAGGCACTGCGCATCCAGAAATGCTGGCTACGGCTACAGTTGACGACCAAGGCACAGAGAATCGCCGTGAGCAGGGCGTTGATGCTCGCGCCGCCGGTCAGTCCTATGGTCCAGGCAATGAGTAGCGCCAGCGCTAGCGCGGCGACCTGCACAACGGCGTGGTTCCAGCGCCGAGCAAGCAGCAGCGCAGCAATAATTGGTGCTGCAACCAGAAGCACTTGCGGCGTCAGAATCAGCACGTGGCTGGCGCCCGGCAGGCGCAGATGGTCGGCGCTGTCGATCAGGGTACTGTCGAAAATGGCCAGTGCAGTCCGGTTCACACTCAGGGTCAGCAGCGAGATCAAGCAGCCAGCCGCTGCAACCAGACAGCTCCAGCGTTTCTGCAACTTGAGCACATACAGGCAGCAGGCGATGAGAATAATGGCGCCAATCAGCAGGCTCAACGCCTGATTCCAGAAAAACGGCGGTACCGCCCATTGCGCTGCACGGCCGGTGGTGTAACCGGGAATCAGGTAGGCCGGCGCCCAGGCCAGTGCAGACACTAGGTTGATCGCTAGAAAGCGCCAGGCGGGCATGTCGAACATGCCCGCGACCATGGGTATGATCGGGCGTATCGGGCCGATGAAGCGACCCAGTACCACGCTGAGCCAACCGTAACGACGGAAGAAGCGCTCGCCACCGTCGATCCACTGCGGATTGCGTCTGAACGGCCCAAAATTGCGGATATTCTGGTGGAAATAGCGGCCCAGCAAAAAGCTGATCAGATCACCCAGTACGGCGCCGCTAAAGGCCCAGGCTACTGCCACCGTCAACGGCATACCGCCGCCAGCGGCCAGCGCTGATACGGCAAACAGCAGGAAGACGCCGGGGACCACCAAGCCGGCGACGGCCAGTGACTCGCTGAACGAGATCAGAAAGATGGCCACGCCCAACCACTGCTGGTGTTCGGCCAGCCATTGCGTCAGCTCAACCAGCAAGTGGACCTCCGATAATGGCAGCCTGCTCGGTCTGTTGGCGGGTCAGCAGACGGTAGTCGCGCTCCGCCACGCGGTTGCGACCCAGCGGATTGCGCGTGCAGTGGGGGGCGTAGGCGGCATCGATAAAGCGGTAGGGCAGATCTTCGTCGCGACCGGCGGGAATGCCCAGACGCGCCGCTTGAACCACCTGCTCTGGCTGGTAGCCGTCATCTTCGATGTACAGCTCGTCCGGGCAGAATGCCCGGGCGTTCCAGTCCGGCACCCTGATGCCAAGGGCACGGCACAAAAGCGTCTGGCCGGCACACAATTTATTCGCACTGCGCGGGCTGCCGTCGCGGTTGGGGTTCAACCCTTGCATGTGCTGCAGGCTGGCTGCACCGCTCAGATGATCTGTCACCGGATAAGCGGATTTTACTAAAACACCGTTGCCGGCCCCGGCGGCGCTGCAGTTCATCGAGTCGCCGCCGCGGGCGTAATACATATAGATGATGCCCCCGTCCATGAAAAGTGCGCGCCGGGCCTCGGTGAAGCCGAGGGAGGCGTGGCTGCCTTTTTCTTCCAGCAGATAGGCTTCGGTTTCGATGATGCGCGCTGACAGCCATAGGCCATCGAGTCGGCGGCGGATTACCTTGCCGAGCAAGGCAATGGCCAACGTGCGGGCATCCTGCTGGAAGAAGCTGGCGGGCAGGGCGGCGCTGGCGGTGGTGGTTGACTGGGCGTTTGACATGGTGGTCATCCTATCAGCATAGGTATTGCAGATTGAATTGGCGTGAGGCTGCAGGATTCGAGGGGGCGGCCCTGTCAAGTGCCCGGTGACCCGGCTATAATGCCGCATTTGCGCAGACAGGTAACAGGTAACAGCATGAGTGCGGAACAGGTAGTCGTTTACATGACCGAGCTGGGACAAAACGCCCGGCGCGCATCGCGGGTTATTGCCCGTGCGACGACAGCCGTCAAGAATCAGGCCTTGCTGGCTACGGCCGATGCCATCGAGGCCGCCAGCGACACGCTGGTGGCTGCCAATGAACTGGATCTGCAGGCCGGCCGCGATAACGGGCTGGATGCGGCCATGCTGGATCGTCTGGCGCTGACTCCGGCCCGCCTGCAGGCTATGGTCGAAGGTCTGCGCCAAGTGGCTGCGTTGCCTGATCCGGTGGGTGCCATCCGCGATATGAAGTTCCTCCCTTCGGGTATTCAGGTGGGCAAGATGCGCGTGCCGCTGGGGGTGATTGGCATCATTTACGAATCCCGTCCCAATGTGACCGTCGAAGCGGCCAGTTTGTGCCTGAAATCGGGTAACGCCTGTATTTTGCGCGGTGGCTCGGAATCGATTCACTCCAATCGCGCCATTGCCGCCTGCTTGCGTGCTGGGCTGGCGGCAGCTGGGTTGCCAAACGAGGTAGTCCAGGTGGTGGAAACCACCGATCGCGCTGCGGTGGGCGCGCTGATTACCATGCCCGATTACGTGGACGTTATTGTGCCGCGCGGCGGCAAGGGCCTTATCGAGCGCATCAGCAAGGATGCGCGGGTACCAGTGATCAAGCACCTGGACGGCATTTGCCATGTTTATGTGGATGACCGCGCGGACCTGGCCAAGGCCGAGGCGATTGCCATCAACGCCAAGACTCATCGCTATGGTGTCTGCAATGCGATGGAGACGCTGTTGGTACACGAGGCGGTGGCCGCCGAGTTCTTGCCTAGGATCGCCGCTGCCTATGCGGAAAAAGGCGTTGAGCTGCGCGGCTGCGAGCGCACCTGCGCCCTGTTGCCGCAAGCGGTTGTCGCCACTGAAGAGGACTGGTCTACCGAGTACCTGGCGCCGATCCTCTCGGTCAAGGTGGTAGCGGATATGGACGCAGCCATTGAGCACATCAACCACTACAGCTCGCAGCATACTGACGCCATGGTCTCGGAGGACTTCACCCGCGCACGTCGCTTCCTCGCGGAGGTGGATTCCAGTTCGGTGATGATCAACGCCTCGACCCGGTTCGCAGATGGCTTTGAGTACGGTCTGGGTGCCGAGATCGGCATTTCGACTGACAAGATTCACGCCCGCGGTCCGGTCGGTCTGGATGGGCTGACCAGCGAGAAATACGTGGTCTTTGGCGACGGCCATATCCGGCAGTGATGCACGGATGAGGCAGCGAATCGGCTTGCTGGGCGGCACTTTCGACCCGGTGCACTTTGGTCATCTACGTAGTGCGGTCGAGGTGCGTGAGCAGCTGCAACTGGACGAATTGCGGTTGATTCCCAGCGCCCGCCCGCCGCACCGTGGGGTGCCCGGTGCCAGTGCCAGCCAGCGGTTGACTATGGTAAGGCTGGCGGTGGGTGAGGGCAGTGGCCTGCAGGTGGATGACTGTGAGCTGCGCCGCGAACGGCCTTCCTACACGGTAGATACGCTGGAGTCGTTACGCGCCGAGCTCGGTAATGATGCGGCGCTGTTTATGGTACTTGGCTGGGACGCCTTCTGCGGCCTGCCCGGCTGGCATCGCTGGGATGAATTGCTGCGGCTGGCGCACATCGTGGTGTTGCAGCGTCCGGACTATGACCTGGACGTGCCCGAAGTACTCAAGGATCTGCTCGCTGCACGCAGCGTGGACGATCCGGCACGACTGGCTCAGGCCAGTCGTGGCTACATTCTTTGCCTGTCGCAGACGCCCCTGGCGATCTCGGCGACCCATATTCGCGGCCTCATCGCTGAAGGCGCCTCACCGCGCTTTCTGTTGCCGGACGCCGTGCTTGACTATATTGAAACCGAAGGGCTGTATCGGCCCTGATATTGAGGATTTAAACGCCTTATGCAGATTGAAGAGCTTGCGCAACTGGTAGAAAACGCGCTGGACGAACTCAAGGCCAAGGATGTGGTGCGCATTGACGTGCGTGAGCACACCAGCGTGACTGATTTCATGATCATCGCCAGCGGTACCTCCAACCGTCACGTCAACGCGCTTAGCGACAATGTGGTAGAGAAGGCCAAGGAGTCCGGCCGCAAGCCACTGGGTGTCGAGGGCAAGGGTTCCGGCGAATGGGTATTGGTTGACCTTGGCGATGTGGTGGTGCATGTCATGCAGCCAGCCACCCGCGAATTCTATGATCTTGAGCGTCTGTGGCAGAGCGCTGAGTCGCGCCGGGAACAGCAGCAGCGACCCGCGGAGTAAGCCCCGTTGCGTATTCGCCTGATCAGTGTGGCGTCACGCATGCCGCGCTGGGTAGAGCAGGGTTACCAGGAGTATGCCAAGCGGCTGCCACCGGATTTGCCGCTGGAGTTGGTGGAGATCCCGCTGGCCACCCGCGGCAAGAATGCCGACGTCAGCCGTCTGATGCGCCGCGAAGGTGAGCAGATGCTGGCCGCCGTGCAGCCCGGGGAACGCATTGTGACCCTTGAGGTCTCAGGGCGTGCGTGGTCCACCGAGACGCTGGCAGAGCAGCTGGAAATGTGGCGCTTGGATGCGCGCAACGTCAATCTTATGGTGGGCGGGCCCGAGGGGTTGGCCGAGGATGTCAGCGCGCGCAGTGATCAGCGTTGGTCGTTGTCGCCGCTGACGCTACCGCATCCGTTGGTGCGTATTCTGCTGGCAGAGCAACTGTATCGGGCCTGGACCATTCTCAATCGTCACCCCTACCACAAGTGATTCATGGCCAAGCCCATCCACCTGAAAGACCACAGTAAAGACGCCGGCATCGTACATCGCCGTTTGCTGTTGGCCGGCATATTTGTGCTCGCGCTGGTGGGCGCGCTGGTCGCTCGCATGTACTACCTGCAGGTCATCCAGTACGAGCATCACTCTACGCTGTCGGAAAATAACCGGGTGCACGTGCAGCCGATCCCGCCGACCCGTGGCCGTATCTATGACCGCAACGGCGAAGTGCTGGCGGAGAACCGTCCGAGCTACAGCCTGACGATCACCCGGGACCGGGTAGAAGACCTGCCGGCGACCTTTGAGCTGCTGAAATCCCTGCTCTCGCTGACGGATGAGGACGTGGCCCAGGCCGAGCGTCGCCTGATGCAAGCGCGGCGGCCGTTTGAGTCCGTGCCGGTGATGCTGGAGCTGACCCAGGAGCAGATAGCGCGCATCGCGATCAACCAGTTTCGGCTGCCCGGCGTAGAGGTGCAAGCCAGTTTCGTTCGTTATTACCCCTTTGCCGATCACTTTGCCCATGCGCTTGGGTATGTTGGGCGCATCAACGAACGCGAGCTGAAGTCCATCGATACCGTGGCTTACGCGGGCACGCACTACATTGGCAAGACCGGGATCGAGCGTTACTACGAAGAGCTGCTGCACGGCACTGTGGGTTATGAAGAGGTAGAAACCAACGCCCGTGGGCGCGTGCTACGGGTGCTGTCGCGTACCGAACCGGTAGCCGGCAAGGACCTGACTCTACACCTGGATGCCAACCTGCAAAGAGTTGCCGAAGAAGCGCTGGGCGACCGTCGCGGTGCGGTTGTGGCCATTGATCCTGCGACCGGTGGCGTGCTGGCCTTTGTCAGCAAGCCGGGCTTTGACCCCAATCTGTTCGTTACCGGTATCAGCTACGCCGACTACGGCGCGCTGCGTGACTCATTGGATCAGCCGCTGTTCAACCGCGTGCTGCGCGGGCAGTATCCGCCAGGTTCGACCATCAAGCCGGTGGTCGCGTTGGCGGGCTTGGAAACCGGCGCGACCACGCGTAATGCCCGGGTATATGATCCGGGCTTCTTTCAGCTGCCGAACTTCAGTCACAAATACCGTAACTGGAACCGCAGCGGCGATGGTTGGGTAGATATGTCATACGCCATTGCGCGCTCCAACGATACCTACTTCTATGATCTGGCGAACAAGATGGGTATCGACCGGATGCACGACTTCATGACCCGTTTTGGCATCGGTCAGCGCGTCTCCATCGATATGTACGAAGAGGCGGCTGGCTTGATGCCGTCCAGCGACTGGAAGCGCACCAAATACAAACAACCCTGGTATCCGGGCGAGACGCTGATTGCCGGTATCGGGCAGGGCTATATGCTGTCGACGCCTTTGCAACTGGCGCAGACCATGGCGCTGATCGCCAATCACGGTAAGTGGCACCGCCCGCGCCTGCTGATGGACGCTGAAGGAGTGGCGCCGGACGAAAGCGATACCCCGGAGAGCATCGTGCTGCGCAACCCCTCGGACTGGGATTTCATCACCCAGGCCATGCAGGATGTAATGCAGTCGCCACACGGCACTGCGCGCGCCGCAGCACAGGGCGCGCAGTACAACATGGCCGGCAAGAGCGGTACCGCGCAGGTGGTCGCTATTGCCCAGGGTGAGCGCTACGATTCCAAGAGTCTGCGCGAACGGCACCGTGATCACGCCCTGTTTGTCGGCTTTGCGCCGACGGAAAAACCGTTGATCGCGGTGGCGGCGCTGGTGGAGAACGGTGAATCCGGGGGGCGGGTTGCCGGGCCGGTGGTGCGTGCCGTATTCGATGCCTGGGTTCTGCCACGCTTGCCCAAGCCCGAGGGCGAAGCTGAACTCGAAGAAGACGCCGGCAGTTCGCCAGAGGAGTCAGCACAATGAAGCGTCCAACGCCGATGCCGGCGGCCGCTGGCTTGCGCCGTCGCGAATCCATCTGGATGCGCATTCATATAGATCCCTGGCTGCTGCTGCTGATTCTCGGGCTGGCAGCTGTTGATGCCTTTGTTCTGTACTCTGCCAGCGGCAAGAGCCTGAGTATGGTTTACCGGCAAATGGCCTACTTCGCGGTAGGCATTGCGGTGATGGTGGTGATAGCCCAGTTCCAACCGCGCTTTATGCAGCGCTGGGTGCCGGTGGCCTATGTCGGTGGCACCTTGCTGCTGGTGGCGGTGTTGCTGTTTGGCACCGAGGCCAAGGGAGCGCAACGCTGGCTGAGCATTCCCGGCGTGACGCGCTTCCAGCCTGCGGAAATTCTCAAACTGGTGAGGCCCAGTAGCGTTGCCTGTTATCTGGGCG
>Ga0105357_10002165_pt1 | contig 10568 bp, 8 predicted proteins | sample GOMGulsemesocosm_4_FD_83660 | JGI IMG/M metagenome (GOLD analysis project Ga0105357, IMG submission 83660) | Methane-oxidizing microbial communities from mesocosms in the Gulf of Mexico - GOM15B Gulf of Mexico | ecosystem: Environmental > Aquatic > Marine > Cold seeps | place: USA: Gulf of...
AGTAGAAATTGAGGCTTCTTCTGGATTAGCTTCTTTATAAAAAGCGGCATCTTGATGAGAGTTTTCGCCGTAACGTAAATCTTGTGTTTTAATAAACTGGCTATTAAAAGTGCGAGGAAATTTAACTTTTTTACTTGTCAGAGAATCAAAAGGAGTAGTTGAATCTTTTTCACCGTACGCGGGCAGCATTTTACCAAAGTAGTTAGCTATCATACCGTCATAGCTAGCTGTATGCTCGTACGCAGCAATGGCTAAATCAAAACGAGTTTGATAAGTTAATGAGTTATCATTATTGTTCATTTCATTGATAACACGTTCATAATCGCTCGCATTAACAACAATGGTGACATCTTTGTGATTTTTTGCTGCTGCTCGCACCATCGTTGGTCCGCCAATGTCAATATTTTCAATGGCATTTTCTAAGGTGCAGTTTTCATCGCTAACGGCATTAGCAAATGGGTACAAGTTAACCACAACCATATCAATGGCACTGATACCATTTTCAATCATTACCGCTTCATCCGTACCACGGCGCGCTAATATGCCACCATGTACTTTAGGGTGTAATGTTTTAACACGGCCATCCATAATTTCTGGGTGACCTGTATAGTCAGAAACTTCAGTTACTTTGATGCCATTTTTAGCTAATAGTTTTGCTGTACCGCCAGTAGAAAGAAGATCAACCCCCTTTTCACTTAAGCAACGCGCAAATTCAACGATACCTGCTTTATCAGAAACACTTAACAGTGCGCGTTTAATTGGACGTGAAGTATCCATTTTGTATATACCCTTTAATAAATTTAACTATTCGCCTTGTTGTATCGCGCAATTAAAACGTTAAAAGTACTCGTTGATAACTCTCAACTACGTCATTTTTTCTTCTAATTACCCATGAAACTTAACGCTGAACAGCTAATTGAATAAATATTTAGATTGATTTAAAAACAAAAAGCACCCGAGGGTGCTTTATAAATAATTAATATTCTAGTTCATGCCATATTTTTTTAATTTCTTACGTAATGTACCACGATTAATACCTAGCAAGTTTGCTGCTCTTGTTTGATTACCGCGGGTATACATCATCACTTCTTCTAACATTGGCGCTTCAATTTCGCTTAATACTAGGTCATACATATCATCGACGTCGTTACCATCTAACTGCTTTAAGTAGTTATTGATAGCTATCTTAGCTTGTGTACGCAACGGAGACGTTTTAGTTTGCGTTTGAATATCACCAGTGATGAATGGAGAAGAAATATTTTGTTCGAACATAATGCACAACTCTTTCTATTAATATAAATAAAACAATCAACTGCTCAATAATGAACCAGTTGATCAAAACATAGATTTAGCATCTCAAGCTGTTCGCTTGTAGACAATAAACCATTAAAAGTAGCTCTAAAAGCTTTGCCTTGATCTTGTGCAAACTGCGCAGCAAAACCTTCTCCCAATTCTCCACTTAGTGAAGCAAAGGTATGAATATACCAAGACACATGCTTACGGGCGATTCTCACGCCCATATAGTCACCATAAAAATGATGTAATTCTTTTACGTGTCCAAGTAAAATTGAACGTACCTCATTCACTGAGGGAGGAGACATTTGTATTCCTGTTTTCAAAAAATGATTCATTTCTCGAAAAATCCAAGGTCGCCCTTGGGCACCTCGACCGATCATAATTGCATCGGCTCCGGTATAGCTTAAAACTTGCTCGGCTTTTTCTACCGAGGTTATATCGCCATTTGCTACTACAGGAATTGAAACCGCTTGTTTAATTACTTTAATGGTGTCGTATTCCGCATTGCCTTTATAAAAGTCATTACGGGTTCTACCATGTACCGCAAGCGAAGCAATACCATTATCTTGGGCAATTCTTGCTATTTCAATTCCATTGCGAGTATTTTCACACCAACCGGTACGGATTTTTAAAGTAACCGGTATATTCACCGAATTCACCACAGATTTCACTATTCGCTCAACCTGTTCAGGGTCTCTCAATAAAGCAGAGCCCGCTAATTTTTTATTTACCTTTTTTGCTGGACAACCCATGTTGATATCAATAATTTGCGCGCCATTATCAGCATTAATTTTAGCAGCAAAAGCTAATTCATCAGGACAGCTACCCGCAATTTGTACACTGCGAATTCCTGCATCATCACTATGAAGCATTCTTAATTTAGATTTATCGGTATTCCATACCCTAGGGTTTGACGATACCATTTCTGATACAGCTAAACCCGCTCCTAATCGACAACATAATTCTCGAAAAGGCTGATCGGTAATTCCAGCCATTGGGGCAAGAAAAACGTTACTGTCAAACTGATACGAACCGATTTTCAAAGCATTACCACGCTGATTACTTTTTGAGCTACCCGATAAAAGGGCGCTAAGTTTACGTGTTTTTTTGCTCATTGAAAAGCATAGAATTTAAACAAAAGTTGTTTTTTTTTAGGTTTTTAATATTGACTTTTACTAAAGCATTAATGTGAGTATTTATTGTACAATTGATTGACATATTTTATTATGACATTTACACCCTGTAAATTTTCAAGATGAAGTAGAGCAATCCAAAGCGACAATAGACTTTAATATTTGACCCTGCTAACAACTGACAATGTCAACTCGATTTTTTTTGTCCGTTAAGACGAACCCATTCTTCTTGCACCGTTACTGGTGCCATATCACACCATTGCCCATAAATTTCTTGTAACTGTTGCGCTTGTTCTTCTAAAACGCCTGATAAAGCAAGCAAACCTCTATCACCAACAAATTCGATTATAGTAGGCGCTAATTCACGTAATGGCCCAGCTAAAATATTCGCCACCACCACATCTGCTTTAAATGTTGGCTTCTCTTGTGGTAAGTCTTTTGGTAAATATAGCTCAAGTCTGTCATCAACATTATTGCGTTTAGCATTAGCAAGGCTAGCTTGTAATGCTTGCGGATCAATATCTATCCCAATAACCTTTTTCGCGCCTAACTTTAATGCAGCCAAAGATAAAATACCTGAACCACAACCAAAATCTACCACTGTTTTATTATGTAAATCTAACCCTTCAAGCCATGTTAAACAAAGCGCGGTGGTTGGATGTGTGCCCGTACCAAAAGCTAAACCGGGATCAAGCATAACATTGACAGCTTCTGGCTCCGGTACATCACACCAACTAGGACAGATCCATAAACGTTCACCAAACTTCATTGGATGGAAATTATCCATCCATTCACGTTCCCAATCTTTATCTTCTAGTTGCTCAAGTTTAAACCGCATCGCCTTTTTATCAGGGTGAATGCCTTGTAAGTAACTGATGACTTTATCCATATCATGACTCGCATCAAATAAGCCCATCACAACAGTATTTGACCAATAAATGACTTCATCACCTGGTAATGGTTCATATATAGGCGTGTCTTTTGCGTCAATAAAGGTGACTGCTTGCGAGCCACAAGCAACAAGCCAATCACTGTATTTTTCCGCCGTTTCTTCATTGGCGCTTAATCTAAGTTGTATCCAAGGCATTTCAGTATTCCAATAAATTTCGATTGTATCCCCGCACTAATAGTAGATGCTCGTTTCAGACACCTTCAAGTCGAACGGGTATAAGTATTCTTGCTTTATGCTGACAATAAATAATCACAATGAGAGTTTATCATTCATTGATGTTAGAGTTAGCACAAATTCACATTTTACTGAGTAAACTCTATGTTAGATCTACTACCCGATTTATTTGATCATTATAGCGAGCAACTGCAATTAGCCGAACCACTATTTAACGACTACGGTGGTAATTCCATCTTTAGTGGCGAAATAGTCACGGTATCTTGTTTTAATGATAATTCAAAAGTAAAAGAACTGGTGGCAACTAACGGCACTGGAAAAGTAATGGTAGTTGATGGCAAAGCAAGTTTAACGCGTGCATTATTAGGTGATATGCTAGCTGAAAAAGCCGTATCTAATGGCTGGCAAGCAATTGTGATTAATGGCTGCATTCGAGATGCTGGTACTATTGCGACTCTACCCCTAGGAGTAAAAGCACTGGGTTGTAATCCAATAAAAACTGAAAAACTAGGTGTTGGTGAGATCAATATTGACATTGAGTTTGCTGGCCTTAACTTTAAAGCGGGTCAATTTATTTATGGTGACGCGAATGGCTTAGCTATCAGCGAAAAAAAATTAATGTTAAAGTGATATAAACACATCACTACTAGTATAATACAATGAAATACTTCCCAATTTTTCTCGATGCTAATTATATATCCGCTATGATTATTGGTGGTGGCGAGGTCGCATCTCGAAAAATTGAATTATTATTAAAGTCAACCGTTAACATTACTATAATGAGCAAAGAGGTTTGCGCTAGTGTTGAGCGCTTAATTAACTTGCATCAGCTGACTTGGCTAAAGCATAACTATCAAATAGGCTGTTTTTCTAACATAAATTTAGTCATCGCGGCTACCAACGATACCTTTATAAACAAGGCTATTGCTGAGGAAGCCCACACCTTAAACCTTTTAACAAATGTGGTCGACCAACCGGAACTATGTAGTTATATTACCCCGGCGATCATTGATAGAAGCCCAATGATCATTGCGTTATCTAGTTCTGGCAGTGCGCCTATTTTAATTCGCATGTTACGCGAACAAATAGAAAAAACACTGCCACACGGTTATGGAAGATTAGCAGACTTTTCTTACAAATTTCGTGAGCACGTTAAAGCGCGAGTGAAAGGCTTACGAAATCGACGTAGTTTTTGGGAAAGTACTCTTAGAGGCCCCATAGGTCAAGCAGTGCTTGATGGAAAACAAAAACAAGCTGAACAACAGCTTATTGCCAGTATTAAACAAGAAATAGCGCCTCCCAGTGGCGAGATTATTTTTATTCACACCAAAGACGGTAACCCAGATAATTTAACGTTAAATACACATCGCGCCATGCAATTTGCCGACGCCGTTTTTTACGATAACAAGGTAAATCCTCAGCTGATCGAGTATGTACGCCGCGATGCTGAAAAGTTTCCTCAAGTGATATTGTCTGAAGTATTACTTAATTACCAACATACTATTGAACTAGCTAAACAAGGACAAAGAGTCCTTTATTTATTAGCAGGCAATGAACCCCTACCAGAAAATCATGCACTATCAACAAGTAATATAACGACACAAGAACTAACCAGCGGAGGCTAATCGGTAATATTTATCTAAGCCACTCAAGTGGCTAGTTTAATAACTACAGGGCGAGGTTACCTCTCTCACATTTCCGTATGAGCGGATTCACTATACGACTTATTCATTATTGATTTCGAGAATAGAATAACTATTCATTTCAATCAATGCCTTGCCTACAGGCTTTTTAATTCTCGCTGAATTCTGCATCTTGAAGTGGTTTGGGTATAGTTATTGTGAATAACTGATTAGAAAATTCAGGGAAAACTGCACTTTATCTGTGCATACCAATAAGTCCAGTGCAAAAAAATAGTTCCATTTCAACGTAAAACAAATAAGCTTTTGATATTTATAGTAAATATAAATGTTTTGTTTGGCACTTTAATTGCATTATTCTTGTTAATTGAATTTTCCTTTTTTGATTTAACGAGAAATTACTTATGAGTACTCAAGCAGGCATAAAAATTTTTTCCTTTACCGGCAAAATGAAAACTTTACACCTAAGTTGGATGGCCTTTTTCATCACCTTTGCTGTATGGTTTAACCATGCACCTTTATTAGCCGTTATTGCCCAAAGCTTAGGCTTAAGCAACAGTGAAATAAAAACCTTACTTATTCTTAATGTTGCATTAACCATACCTGCACGAGTTATCATTGGCATGGTAACCGATCGATATGGCCCTAGAATTACCTATGCACTTTTACTAGCGCTATGTAGTATTCCTTGCTTTATGTTTGCTTTAGCTGATAATTTTCAACAAGCTGCGCTAGCACGGTTTTTATTAGGCTTTATTGGTGCTGGCTTTGTTATTGGTATTCGTATGGTAAGTGAGTGGTTTCCGGCTAACGAATTAGGTACCGCCGAAGGTATTTACGGAGGTTGGGGAAACTTTGGATCTGCCGCTGCTGCCATGTCTTTACCTGCTATTGCTCTTTTTGTAACAAAAACTTTTGGTATCGTAGACGGTTGGCGCTACGCTGTTGCTTTAACAGGATTAATGAGTTTATTATTTAGTGTTATTTGGTATATCAACGTTACTGACACACCTAAAGGCTCAACCTATTTTAAACCAAAGCAAACTGGCGCAATGGAAGTTACCAGTAAAAGTGACTTTTTCTTATTATTAATAATGAAGCTTCCTATGTATGGTGCATTAGCCTTACTAACGTGGAAGTTATCACCTGCAGGTGTGCACTTACTCTCTGAGCAAAGCGCTATTATTGCTTATGTTGCTTTGTTGTTGTTACTTGTTCTTGAAATAAAACAAACCTATAAAGTAAACGGTCATATATTTGTTAAAGATGTTCCCGAAATTCACCGATATGAGTTCAAACAAGTCGCCGTACTTAACATACTCTATTTTGCTACCTTTGGTTCTGAATTAGCGGTAATTTCTATGTTGCCACTGTTCTTTGCCGACGTTTTTTCTTTAGATATGGTTTATGCTGGTATGTTAGCCTCTTTATACGCCTTTATGAATTTGATGTCTCGCCCAGGTGGCGGTTGGTTAAGTGATAAATTCGGTCGTAAGAAAACCTTACTTATATTAACAGCAGGCTTAGCATTGGGTTACTTTACAATGTCGTCTATTGATAGTAGCTGGCCCTTAGTGTTAGCGGTTATAGCAGCCATGGCATGTTCGTTTTTCGTTCAAGCCGGTGAAGGTGCCGTATTTGCTGCCGTACCACTTATTAAGCGCCGTTTAACGGGGCAAATAGCTGGTATGACAGGTGCTTATGGGAATGTAGGAGCGGTTGTCTATTTAACCGTACTTTCGTTAGTAAGCTATCAAGATTTCTTTTTAGTAATAGCAGTAACGGCTGTTGTTGGTTTTATCGCATTACTTTTCATGACTGAACCTAGCGGTACAATTACAGAAGTACGCGAAGACGGTAGTATAGAGTTAATTCAAGTTCATTAAGTTTATTAAGTTTATTAAGTTTATTGGGAATTAAGTAATGGCCAATGTTACTAAGACAGACAAGTCAGAGCATGAGATAACTAAAAACAAGTTGACACAAAAGCAACAATCCGACGTAGGCTTACAAGTCAAATTTGGCGGTTATTCATGCGCTGGTATTAAGGCAGAAAACCAAGATGCTTTTGCCGCCTTAGTTCCCAATGAAAATGAACGCATAGCAAAAGGCGTTATAGCCTGTATTGCTGATGGTGTTTCTAGTGCAAATAAAGCCGCTGAAGCATCACAGCTCGCTGTAACTCAATTTATTAGTGATTACTACGCTACACCGCAAACATGGTCAACAAAAAAATCGGCGGCTAAGGTAATTACCAGTTTAAATCAGTGGTTATATTCACAAAGTAGTACTATGGATTTGGGGAGTTACACCTCTGAACAGCACCAACAGTGGCTAACCACCTTCTCGGCAATGATCTTTAAATCAGCCACGGGATACATCTTCCATGTTGGCGATACACGTATCAGTCAATATCGCGATAAAGAACTCGAAGCGATAAGCCAAGATCATAATTGCAAGCAAGGTACTAAATCAGTTATTTTAACACGCGCATTAGGCGCTGACTCACGCTTACAAGTAGATGTTCATCAAGTTGACTTGCAAGCACTCGATATTTACTTGTTTACTTGTGATGGTGTTCATGAATTTGTTACTAACAAGCAACTGAAAATATTATTAAAAACATTATCGAGCACACCAGACAATTTAGAATTAGAGCGTCTGAGCAAAACTATTGTAGAGCATGCACTATCAGCGGGTAGTGATGATAATGTCAGTTGTCTTTTAGTCATGGTCACTAGTACTTCTAATAAAAAATTAGCTGAAATTGAAAGAGAATTACGAAAAAAAGCTATTCCTCCTGCACTAGAAGTAGGTCAAACACTTGATAACTTTCAAATTAAAAAAATCATTCATGCCAGTAATAGATCACATGTGTATTTAGTTGAAGAGAGTACTTCTGGTGAATTATTAACGCTTAAAACTCCATCAGAAAATTTTGCTGAAGATGCACTTTATCTTCAAGCATTTACACGTGAAGCTTGGCTTGGAGAACGAATAAAGCATACTAATATTATGGCTATAAAGCCTCTCGACTCCAATAGCAAATTTTTGTACCACATCAGTGAGTATATTGATGGTCATACACTTACCCAGTGGATGTATGATAATCCTAAGCCGAGCATTGCCCAAGTCAGAGATATTATCAAACAAATTATTTCTGCTTTGCGTGCATTTCAACGCCTTGAAGTTGTGCACAGAGATTTAAAGCCTGATAACATCATGATTGATCAACATGAACAAATAAAGTTAATTGATTATGGTGCCGTATTTGTAGCCTCACTGGATGAAGATCAAGAAACATTGCTAGAAAATGTACCGCAAGGTTCAATAAATTACATAGCCCCTGAAACTTTACTAACAATGCAAGCAAATCATTTAAGTGATTTATTTTCTTTAGGTGTTATTTGCTATGAAATGCTTACAGGTGAACTACCCTATAAGCCAAGTGTTAGAGCTAATAATAATTACACTCATTATCAGCAATGGCATTATCGCACTATTAAACAGCATAGAAGTGATCTGCCCCTTTGGTTAGATTTAACGCTACAACAGGCGACACAAGCTAACCCCAATTTGCGCTCACAAGCATTTTCTGAATTCTATGCTAATTTAAGTAAGCCAAATATAGGAGCTATTGAAGAATATAAAAACTTGCCATTAATGCAGCGAAATCCGGTAAAATTTTGGCAAGGCCTTTCATTTATATTATTCATTTTTTTGATGTTGAGTTTACTATAGCAATCACACTAATTTTTTGATGCTATGTTCGATGCCAAAATTTTGCTCTATTACACCCTATCTATCCATGGTGATAGCGCAGTATCTAGAGGTAAGACAACTAACTTATCCTTTAAACCCTCGCCACTTCAAGATGCGAGTTTCAGGACTCGTTCAGTAGTCCTGAAACAGGCAATTAGAAGTATCATGCGATAACAAAAGCGACTTAGTTAAGGGGCACCCATTAACTCCTTAAATAACTCCTTAAATAACTCCTTAAATAACTCCTTAAATAACGGATTAATTTTGAAAAATTGACTCAAATCAACTAATCAAATTAACCTGAGTGTAATAATATTTCTGGTCGGACATAAAACTATAAAAAATGCACCATTAAAAAAAACTTTAAATTTTTTAAAAACACAAACATGGAGTTTTCATATGAATATAAAAAACATTAACGCTAAAATATTTACCTTTTCTTTACTAACCGCTGCTATTTTCTCAGCGCCTGCTGCTTTTGCAGCAGATCCTGCCCTCGCTCAAGGTATTACTGATGCATTAGCAGATAGTAAAATTAAGATTAGTTTTCGTGCTCGTTACGAAGGCGTAGATGAAGATGTTGCTAACGCTGCTGACAAAGATGCAAACGCATTAACAGTAAGAAGTCGTTTAACACTAAATACTGGCGCTTACCAAGGTTTATCTTTGGGCTTAGAAGTTGACAATGTTACCGCTTTAGTGGACGACTACAATGACTTAACATTCGATTATTCAGGTAACGATGCAGTGATTGTTGATCCTGAAATCACTGACATCAACCAAGCCTATATAAAGTATGTAAATGGTGATTTTAAAGCAACGGGTGGTCGTCAACGAATTTTACATAATAACCAACGCTTTGTTGGCGGTGTAGGTTGGAGACAAAACGAGCAAACTTATGATGGCGTACGTCTTCAGTATCAAGCAAATGATTCTTTATCATTTGATTACAGCTACATTCATAATGCTAATCGTATTTTTGCTGATGCCAAAAAAGGAGAAGATTTAAGTGGTGATTTCCATTTTGTAAATGTGCCATACAAAATAAACAAAGATCATAAAATTACCGCTTTTGCTTACTTACTTGATTTTGATACTGCCGCACCACTTTCTACTGATACTTACGGTGCTTTATATAACGGTAAGTTTGGCCCCGTGTTTGTTAATGCTAGCGCTGCAACACAAAGCGACGCTGGTGACAATACCTCTAGCTTTACCACAACGTACCTAAATGCTGAAGTTGGCTCTAAATTTGGTAGTATTACTGTATTAGGTGGCTATGAGCTATTAGGTAGCGATAATGGGGTAGGATTTAGCACCCCGTTTGCAACATTACATAAGTTCCAAGGTTGGGCTGATAAATTCTTAGGTACTCCTAAAGAAGGTATGGAAGATATTTATATAACCGCTAAAACTAAAGTTAAGGGTATTAAATTGTCTGCGACTTACCATGATTTTTCTTCTGATGTTGATAGCATTGATTTTGGTAATGAATTCGATATTGTGGCTACATATAAAGTGAACAAAAACTATGGTGTATTAGTTAAGTTTGCTAACTATAGTGCTGGTGATGATGATCAAGCACAAACTGATACCAACAAACTTTGGATA
>Ga0105357_10002167_pt1 | contig 10560 bp, 5 predicted proteins | sample GOMGulsemesocosm_4_FD_83660 | JGI IMG/M metagenome (GOLD analysis project Ga0105357, IMG submission 83660) | Methane-oxidizing microbial communities from mesocosms in the Gulf of Mexico - GOM15B Gulf of Mexico | ecosystem: Environmental > Aquatic > Marine > Cold seeps | place: USA: Gulf of...
GAAAGCATCGCTGCTCAAGTACGCCTTCAGCGCCCCGCCATAACCACCACCGCTCTGCGCTAGATTCAAGACATCCAGCTGGCTAAACTCGCTGAGGAAGCCAGAGAAGTTGAAGTTCAGCTGCCCCTTACTGTTGCTGGTACCCACCAGCACTACCTCCGCTTCAGGTAGATCGGCGAACAAGTCCTCTGTGGACAGAGATTCTGTCGCGTATTCATCAAACTGCTCCGACGGATAGGGTTTTCCACAAATTTTAAAAGCCGCGCGCTGCATGCTTCCGTCAAGTTCACGTCGAGCTTGTGCTTGGGTTCTAAACGCCGACTTGGCCAGTTTCGGATATAGATCGAGTGTTTTAATGTGCGCCGCCGTCAACTGCGCGACTCGGCGAGCGCCTTCACTGCTCCAGTGATGATCGCGAGCAAAAAATAATGGCTCTAGAGTTTTATCCGGCTCGTCGAGCGACTCGAACAATTGCGGTAACTCTGGTACCTGTAAACCCACCTTGCGCAATCGCTGTAGATAGCGGGAGTAAGCTCGACGGCCGGCTTTGATGTCGTATTTGATCTTTCCCAACTGCTGGGTTTCAACCAGACCTCGTGTGGGTATAGGCACAATCAACAACTGAGTACCGCGCTTGGCCAAGGCGCCATTTAACTTCCTGAGATGCTTATAACCCGCTTTACTGGGGCCAAAATCTTTCTTGAGGTCATAATCGCGATAGAGCCAACCCGAGCGGCCCTCTTTTAGGGTGCGGAAATTGTTGAGGTAATCACCGCGGTAACTGGATTTCTTCCGCGCCTTTTTACACAACCTCGGTACCTTTTCCGTAACCATCGCAGCGTTAACCACACTCAAGCCGCTTATATCCGTTAGGCCTGGGCTAACCGTCACGTTTGTATCTGCTGCGATCGGCCGTGCCAGCAACAAAGCTAGCGTCAGGGGTAAAAACAACCGCTGCCACATAGCTCTAGCATTCAGTTCTCGTGATTGCTTGATTGCACTCATACACTTCCCCTAAAGGACTTCACTGGCACCTAATGGCTAACCCAGTGTGTTTCGGTATTGCCATGAGCATCACTCGCCCTCGAGCAGACCAGCAAACTCGAGGTAGACCCCGCCTGCAAAATGATCATGCCTGCATCGGCCAACTTCATCGAAGTTTGCCCCTCACCCGCACCATGGCTGAACACGCTAAGGGATACTTTAATTGGGTTAACCGAGCGAGATTGCCTAGCGCCTGCGCTTAATTTTGAAAAAACCTGCCGCGCCCCTGGGCTGGTTTTAATATCCAAAGCCCCCGCTTGCGCCAAGTTGTAAACCGACAATTGCGCGCGACTCGGATCAACAAAAAGTGACTCACTTAAAAGCCTGACCCCAGTGTTAGATGTGACCAGAGAATAGACCCTTCCAGCCTCAAGACGTCCCCGCCAACCCTGAGTGAGTTCATCTGCCAGACGATAGTTGCCTGCTTTTAAATAGACATAATCACTGGCCCGGCAAAAACCCGAAACACTGAGCCGCTTGCCTCCCAAGCTCAATTGCAGCGCGCGATCCTGTGTGTTGATCAGCCTCACAAAAGCCGCATCACTTGGCGCTTTATCGTAAAGCGCAGCCTCGTCGGCGCAAATCTTCTGCCAGATGGCGCCACTCAACCATAAGGCTGTCGCCACCGCACCAATACATAGGATGTTTTGCTCTGTGGTTTTAATATTCATGACATGCCCTCGGTCTGCAAACAATGGTGTTAATCCAGTAACGGTTATTTTAATCGGCCTAACGAATCTGCGTTGCTTGTGCTAGCTCTGTGTATTGCTCATCCGTCCTCATGTGCGATGGCAGCTGTGTGTACTGCATCTTCTTCGCATAATCGACCAGTAGATAGCGCTCGGGAATCTCCCAGACGACCAACTGTACCTGCTGTAGTTTCGGCAAATTCTTTTCGATAAAATTTGCCATAGGTACAAAAGGCCCATCAGCTGATGCCGAAAAGTTGATCACTGCATTAGACAAGGCTTGCTGCAGCGCTCCAGCGAAGTTCCAATCGTTATTGGCGCTGTAGCTGGTTCCCACCAGCGCCACGGAAGGTGTTATGTCTGGTTCAGCAAAGAGGTCGCCTGCGCTATCCCGATAAGTTTGGTAAACTGCAAGCTGATCCGTCTCGGGCAAAAGCTCATCGAACCAAGGTGAAAGAGGTAAGAAATTCATTAGATCACCTTGCAGGGGACGCGTCGCGACACGCTCGGTAGTAAAACGCTGACGGCCCACATCGAGGTCTGCGTGGTTTATGCGACGCCCTGCCTGCGACTGTGCAACGCTTCGTGCCACACCCCGTGCCACTACCCGCGCACCAGCGGGCGTCCAGTGGGTATCTGTGCGAAAGAACATGGGCTTTGACTGAAGCAACATAGCTTGATGACTGTCGAACACAGACACACCTGCTAGCTGAAGGTTTTCCAACAGGCGATGGTAGAGGTCTCGGTGAATATCACTTGGACTAAGGGTTCCCGTATAGGGAGCATAGAGTCGAGCTTTAGCCGGCACGGGTGCTACAACCAGCTCAACTCCGTGGCGCTCAAGATAGGATTTAACCCAGCGCACATACTCAAGATTCTTCGCCAGCGAGCGCTCCGCTGCTAGTGGGCGATGAAATTCTTCGGTAGAAAACAACCAGCCATCGCGGCCCACAACCAATCCAGATCGCCCCTCGTGAAACACCAGGAAGTCCACCGCAGCCCAGAAGTTCACACCGATGGATTTCAGCGCGAAGTCTTCATCATATTGCGCTTCTATCCGCTGCGCCCATTGCCCTTGAAGCCATTCGCCCAGTGAACCGCGGGCGACCTTGTGGCTCAAACCCGGGACAGAACAAATACCGAGTATCAACACCAGACTTAAAAAGCAGCTGACAAAATAGCCCTGTAACAAAGTGTCTTTATGTTTACCCTGTAGATTTGACATAAGTACCTCATCAATATGATGTTCTAAGCTTGCTCTTAAACAGCAACCGCAGTGGTTAAAACTGAAAATACAAAAACGCGCTGTAGCTCTGCGCCGACAACTTCGCTAGCGCCAAAACAAAACCGGGCACCAGCAATCCTATGTAGGCGTAATAGGTGCGTTTGGAGAAAAACACCTGACCCACCCCCGCCGATGACTGATCAACTCCCTGCGCTTGCTCGTCAATGCTCCGCTGATGAAAACCGCGATAGACAATCAATACCCAAGCCAGCGACAAAATACACAGCTGCGAGCGCTGTATCTGAGCCAGGTAAATTTCGCTCAACTGCCATGCGCTGTTGCTCTGCTCAACGAGGTTAAACATGGCGCTGTAGAGTTCGCCTGCAACGCTTAGTGACTCGGCGCGAAACACCACCCAACCGAGCATTACCAACAACAACGTCAGCAACCAGCGCACAGGGCTGAACTGCTTACCTGATGTATCCACACCGGTCGCTTTCTCAATGGCCAGTAGACCGCCATGCCAAGCGCCCCATACCAGAAACGTCCAGTTAGCGCCGTGCCATAAACCACCCAGCAACATGGTTAAAACGAGGTTCCGATAGTTTTTGACTACACCACCGCGGTTGCCACCTAGGGGGATATAAAGATAGTCTCGCAACCAGCTCGACAAGCTTATGTGCCAGCGACGCCAAAACTCAGTAATTGATTGACTGATGTAGGGGTGGCGAAAGTTTTCGACAAAACGAAAACCCATCATCAAACCCAAACCGATTGCCATATCAGCGTAACCGGAAAAATCAAAATAGAGCTGGGCGGTGTAGGCAAAAACGGCGAGCCAAGCGTCTAGGCTCGTGGGGTCAGTCAAGGCAAAGCCGGTATCGACCAGCGGTGCGATACTGTCGGCTATTACCACTTTTTTAATAAAACCTAGCATGAAACGTGAGCAGCCCTCTGAGAATTTTTCCAGACTGTGTTGGCGATCCTGAAACTGATGGGCAACGTCTTTATAGCGCAGCACTGGGCCGGCAATTAATTGAGGAAAAAGCGCGATAAAGGCCGCAAAATCAATCAATTTATGAGTGGCTGGTGTATCCCCACGGGCAACATCGATTATGTAGCTGATGGCCTGAAAAATATAAAATGAGATGCCGATGGGAAGAATGACTTGAGTAAACAACCAGGGATCCAGTCCGGCCGATACCATGCCCGCATTGATACTGCCTATACCAAAGTTGGCATACTTGAAATAACCAAGGGTTGCCAAATTTAAGGTGACACCCAGAGCGAGCCAACGCTTGGCCGCAACAGAGCCAGAACCCGCCGCCTCGATTTTCAAACCCAGGTGGTAATTCCACAGGGTGACCGCGATAAACAACAGTAAAAAGTCAACCCGCCACCAGGCATAGAATAGGTAGCTACCCACCAAGATCGGCCATGAACGATGCGCTGACGGCGTCGCATAGTAAGCCAATAGAAACAGCGGTAAGAAGACAAAAAGAAAGATATTACTGGAAAAAATCATCTGGCCCCCGAAGCATCGTTAGTGCTTGTTATTGCTCTTGTAGGGGATAGAGCAAACGCCGAGCCAAGGTTAATTTTATTAAAATAATGTCTTTTATCTCAATAGGTTAAGAACACCAACACACCTTAAAAAAAGCTTATAAACAGCGGAATCAATCCGTGCATAGCGGACCTTCTAGTTTGCTTTGCATAATGCAAATACAGCTCTATCAAAATGCAAAAACACATATCCAAAAAACACAGCACCAAGAGAAAAACAATAAAAATCAATCACTTAGATTACGTGGAATGGCCTTTGCACTGAATCCCTTATCAATAGTTATAGGGGCGGTCATACCGTGAAAATCAACCGAGAGAAAGCTTGCCAGCGTCTGCATCACCGCGTCAGCACTCCGCTTTCGGTGAGTATTGACGACCGTGAGTACCAAGCTGCGGATTGGAGCCTTGGAGGCTTCAGGGTAAGCAAGTGGGATCGCTGGGATGATAACCTCATTGCCGACAGCCGACTCGACTGTCGCTTTGAGCTGCCCTTCCAAGGTTTCAATATAGCCTTTGCCGTCGAAGTAAAAGTGGTTCGGCTACTGCCAGAGCAGCAAGAGTTAGCCGTCAGTTTTGTTGACCTAGGCGATCGCCAAACCGAGCTGCTTAATCATTTTGTCGAGCAGTTGGTACGTGGCGCCATGACCCCAGTCGGTGACACCATCCTGCGTATTGACTCGCCGGTGACACCGGTATCCACGAAACCGGATCCCAGCCCCACCGCAGAACTGCCCTCCAACCGTCTGCCCATAAAACTGATTGGCATGTCGGTGTTTTATTTATGCTTGGGCACACTGCTGCTGGGCTTAATCAGTATTACCGTCTATGAAAACTTTCTTAGCTTGAAAGTAAAAACCGCTGTCACCGCGACACCCGTCGAGCCGCTTATTTCACTGGTCGATGGTCGTATCATGCGGGTCAACGCCGTCATCGACCAGCCCGTCAGCGAAGGCGATGCGCTCATCAACATAGAATCACCCGATCTGGAAAAGCGCTTACAGCAGGCTAAGCACTTTATCGAGTTGAAAAAAATTGAATTAGAAAGCGAACGCAAACACCACGCGCTTGCCATAGATACCAGCGGCCACCCTAACACCAAGGAAGCGCGCCGCCACGCCATTGAAGTTGATCGCGTGGAGGACGAGGTGGCGCTGGCCGCACAACAACTGCTCACTCTCTATGAATACCGAGACGCTCTGGGTGTCATGTCTCCCAGCAAAGGTCGAGTGGTGCAGATGTTCCGCCAAACCGGCGCACTGGTTAAGCGCGGCGAGACCATTGGTGTCTTCGAGCGTGGCGGCGATGCACTGGTGCACGCTTACGTCACCCCCAGCGAGGCGCGTCAACTAAGCCTTGATCTCACGGTTGCGGTGCACCTATTAAATATGAATACCCGCTGGGCCGGTATCATCAATCGCATCCAAACGGATAAAAGCCACCTAACCGACAACAACCTGCGCTACGCACCCGCCAACCTCAGCGAGAGGCATGTACTGGTGGAGATAGCGCTTCTCGATCCAACGCACAATAACCCACAGGCTCGGCGCCCGCGCTCAGGTTTGCCGGTCGAGGTACTCTTTCCTACCACCTCTTTAGCCAGGTCTATTCAGCGCTACCTGCTCAAGAACACGGATGACAAAACACCCCAGAAACCCCACGCCAGTTGGTCCATGTGATGCCGAGACTTCAGCAACCCAACACCAATGAACAAACCGCCACCAGCTACACCGCCGAGCGGATGGCGACGCGTGACTTTACCGCCCTGTGCAGCGGCAGTTATTACAGCGACACCCCCAACAAGTGGACGCCGCATTTTTTAATGCATCTGTGTTTTTACTTTGCTATTTGCTTTTTGTTGCTGCTACACGTTCCCAACAGTCTCTGGGATCCCGAGCTGCGCGCCATCACCTTCACCCTCGGCAGCCTCGGTATCTGGCGCTATAGTTGGTGGTTTGTGCACGTTGTACGCTCTGAAATTTATCAGCGCGTACGCTTTCCCAAGCTGCGAGCTAAAGCCGAAGCTCACTGGCAGGCCGGCTGGCGGCCTCGTCAGGTGCATTTCATGATGACCACCTTTCTTGAGCGCCGCGACACCACAGAATTAGTGATGCAGAGCATCTGCCGTGAGGTTCGAGACTCGGGTATGACCGCCACCCTTTGGCTCGGCTCTGGCGACAGTTACGACGAAAATATCATGATGAATTACATGCGCCAGCACGCCCAAGACCTGCCGCTGGAACTGGTGATGATCCGTCAGAATGTCTCTGGCAAACGCATGGCCATTGGTCTGGTACTGCGCGCCATGAGCCGACGAGGTATCCATAAAGACGACATGATCGTCTTTATGGACGGCGACGCGATACTGGCCCCCGGGATTTTGCAGAAGTGTTGCCCACTGTTTGAGGCGGATAAAGAACTACAAGCTGTCACCACCGATGAGGAAGTGATTTGTTTTGGCCCCAAGTGGGTTGGCTCCTGGCTCACCATGCGCTTCGCCCAAAGGCGTCTGGCCATGCAGTCCCACGCCTTGTCTAACCGTGTACTGACCCTCACTGGGCGCATGTCCGTGTACCGCGCCAACCACCTCACGCGCTACAAATTTATTCGCATGCTCGAGGCTGATCACCTTACCCACTGGCTCTGGGGGCCCTTCCGATTTTTGTCCGGCGACGACAAGAGTACCTGGTATTACATGCTCACAGAAGACGCCAAGATGCTCTATGTGCCCGACGCGTTGGTTTACACAGTGGAAGAAGTCGATGGCTCGGGTATCGAGCGCATGACGCAAAATTTTCGTCGCTGGTCAGGCAACATGTTGCGCAACGGCAGCCGCGCTCTGGCACTCGGACCGCGTAAAATCGGCCCATTTATCTGGTGGTGTGTGATGGATCAACGACTCGCCATGTGGACCATGCTGGTGAGCCCTATCGTCGCCATATCGGTCACCCTGTTGCAGAGCCCCAGCTATATCAGTGGCTACATCATCTGGGTGTGTATCTCGCGCATGGCACTTTCGCTGTTCCTCTATCGCTACAGTTTTTCCGTACACATTGAATGGCCCTTTATTCTCTACTTCAACCAATTGCTCAACGCTGGGGTAAAGGTGTATTGCCTGGCGCGGCTTTCAAAACAGCGCTGGACCAACCGCGGCGACCAGTCCTCCGGGGAGGACAACAAGCTCGCCGATCGCCTGCGCGATTATATGGCTTGCTTCGTCACCTATGTCTGGGTCGCAAGCCTGATTTTAGGCGTACTGTTTTATACCTCACTGGCCGAGTTTCCCGATCTATCACGGCTGCTGGCGAGTACCTAGTGCCTCAGCAGTCTGACGGGCATCCACCCCTAGCAACACGGTAACGCATACGAGGAAAAAACCATGACACAGGCAATCCAACCCATCATAGGCACCAGCGGCAATGACGTGCTATCCGGTGGCTCAGGCCACGAAGTGCTTTCCGGGCGCGCTGGAGACGATACTATCTACGCCAACAGCGGTCACGACCTGGTTTACGGTGGCATAGGAGATGACCTGCTCTACGGGGCCGCTGGCGACGATATCGTCTATGGCAACGGCGGCCCTACTTATATCGACATGCAAGGTTTGAGCATCAGTGAGACCTACACAGGCACCATCACTTTCGAGGGGGAGACCGCCGGCTACCGCAACAGCTTGGGCAGCTATAAGATCGACGGCGATGGTTCTATCAATGACGTCACCATGCACTTCCCAAATGCCAGTTTACAGGGCTCAGGCGGCGACTTGATCGGCGGAGTTAGCTCCGACAGTATTTCGCTCTCCTCCGGCGACCAGGTCGGATTCTTTATCGTCAGTAATGGCTACAGCTACAACGACGGTTACAGCGCCATTGACTTCGACACGGGCAGCCTGGAGTTTCGCAACGCAGACGGCAGTCTCGCTACCACGGCCAGCGTTCATCCGGAGCTCTGGCACGTCGACACCAGTGAAACTGAGCTCATCAAACATAAGTATCACACCACAGCCGACGGCAGTGAGCACCTCAATCTCAATGCCGACGGCATTGAACACACAGTGGGCCTGCTCAACACCAATCGCGGTGAAATCACCCTCGGCTTCGAGGACCTCTACAACGGCGGCGATCTCGACTTTGACGATTCGGTCTTTACCTTCGAGATAGGGGTCGCCAACGCCGTCGCACTGGCGCCGGTTAGCAGTGGTACCTCCACCGGCAGCGACGACGACATACTCCACGGCGGTACCGGCAATGATCAACTCTACGGGCGCGGCGGGGACGATGAGCATTATGGCAATTCCGGTACCGATGAAGTGTACGCCGGCACAGGTGACGATCTGGCCGAAGGCGGCAGTGGTCACGACCTACTCAAAGGGGGCCCCGGTGACGACACCCTAAAAGGCGACTCCGGCAACGACAGTCTGTACGGTGGTCTCGGCAATGACACCATTGACGGCGGCAGTGGCGACGACCTGGTCTATGCTAGCCGCGGTGACGACATCATCCTCGGCGACAGCGGTAACGACACTCTCAATGGCGGCCAAGGCGAGGATGTCATCAACGGCGGCAATGGCGATGACACGATCACAGGCAGCAGTGGCAACGACCACCTCAAAGGCGATAACGGTCAAGACCAGCTCAACGGCGGGGTCGGCAATGACACACTCGAGGGCGGCACCGGCAACGATATCCTGATAGGCAGCAGTGGTAACGACCTACTCAAGGGCGATAACGGCCAAGATCAACTCAACGGCGGCGCTGGTGCAGATACCCTAGAGGGCGGAGCTGGCAACGATACGCTCACCAGCAACAGCGGCGATGACCAACTCAACGGCGGCAGCGGCAACGACCTCCTTAACGCCGGTACTGGTAACGACATCCTCAACGGCGGCTCCAATAACGACGTCCTTAATGGCAGCAGCGGCAATGACCAACTCTACGGAGACGATGGCAATGATCAACTCAACGCCGGTACCGGTGACGATGTCCTAAGCGGTGGCGATGGTAACGATACACTTTATGGTCGCAGCGGCGCCGACGCCCTCAGTGGCGGCAGTGGTAACGACCTACTGAACGCCGGTACCGGCAACGACATACTCGACGGAGGAGACAACAACGACATCCTCAACGGCAGCAGTGGCAATGATCAGCTTAACGGCGGTGGCGGCAACGACACACTAAATGCTGGTACCGGTGACGACACGCTCGACGGTGGCGATGGAAACGACACGCTTTATGGTAGCAGCGGTGACGACACCCTCAATGGCGGCAGCGGTAACGACCTTCTGAACGCTGGCACGGGCGACGACATTCTTGACGGAGGGGACAACAGCGATGTCCTCAATGGCAGCAGCGGCAATGACCAACTCAACGGCGGTGGCGGAAACGACACACTAAATGCTGGTACCGGTGACGATACACTCAGCGGTGGCACGGGGGATGACACTCTCAATGGCAGCAGTGGCCACGACATCCTGAGCGGTGATGACGGTAACGATCTACTCAACGCGGGTACTGGAAACGACACACTTGATGGTGGAGAAGGCAACGATACCCTTTATGGCCGCAGTGGTGCCGACGCTCTCAGCGGCGGTAGCGGGCACGACTACTTATACGGGGGCAACGGTAATGATGTAATTGACGGCGGCAGTGGCAGCGATACGTTAGAGGGTGGCTCTGGCGACGACTGGTTCGTCTCCGGAGAAGGCTCGGACCATATAGCCGGAGGTTCAGGCTCGGACACCATCGACTACTCAAGTCTCAGTGCCTCGGTGCGCGTTGACCTGCACGCCAAGCGCGCCACTGGCGGCGATTCCGATACCTACTACTCAGTGGAAAACGCCGTTGGCTCCGACCATGACGATTGGTTTCGCGGCGATAAACGTGACAACACCATCGATGCTGGTGCCGGTGATGACTTTATTCGAGGTCTAGGCGGCAGTGATACCCTAAGCGGTGGCCTCGGGGCCGACACCTTCTACTGGCGCAGCACCGACATCGGCAGTGCCCTCGACACCATTCTCGACTTCGCACTCGATGACGATCA
>Ga0105357_10002168_pt1 | contig 10557 bp, 6 predicted proteins | sample GOMGulsemesocosm_4_FD_83660 | JGI IMG/M metagenome (GOLD analysis project Ga0105357, IMG submission 83660) | Methane-oxidizing microbial communities from mesocosms in the Gulf of Mexico - GOM15B Gulf of Mexico | ecosystem: Environmental > Aquatic > Marine > Cold seeps | place: USA: Gulf of...
CGTATGATTTTTGATGGAGAGAAACTAAGTGATTTACTGGCACCGCTGGAGCTGGGCTGGAAAGCCCGCACTAAAAAAGAATTGGCATTAATGGAAGAACTTGTGCCACACCTGCTTAAACTGGCACAAGGGCGTGAAATATCAGGGTTAGCAGCGTATGAGTAAGCAGGAGAAAAAAGGTTTGGTGCCAGTATTGCGTTTTCCTGAGTTTCAAAACACGCCTAATTGGAAGCCATTGATGTTATCTGAGTTAAGTGACCGTATTACTGAAAAAGTAGGTAACGAAAAATTAACTACTGTGAGCATTACAGCCGGTCATGGTTTTGTCTCTCAGGCTGAAAAGTTCAGCCGTGATATATCAGGGAAGCAATATAAAAACTATATTCGCTTAAAGAAAGGGGAGTTTTCATATAACAAGGGGAATTCAAAAAAATTTGCGCAAGGCTGTATCTACAAACTAAAAGAGTTCCAAGAAGTGGCTGCTCCAAATGCATTTGTTAGCTTTAAATTTAAAGATGAGTATGTAGCTGATTTTTACCAGGGATACTTTGAGAGTAACGCTCACGGCAAGCAATTACTCAGGTATATTACAAGTGGAGCTAGAAGCGATGGCCTGTTAAATATTAAACCTGATGACTTCTTTAGTATTGTGCTTCCCACACCAGAAGGAAAGCCCGAACAACAAAAAATCGCCGATTGCCTATCATCCATCGACGAGCTAATAACCGCGCAAAGCCAAAAACTTGAAGCCTTAAAAGCCCATAAAAAAGGGCTGATGCAACAACTCTTCCCCGCCGAAGGTGAAGCCGTGCCTAAACTTCGTTTTCCTGAGTTTAAAGATAAGGGGGAGTGGGATAGGAAAATATTAAAGAAAATTTTTTATATCTTTCAAGGATTTGCCTTTTCTAGTAAGGATAGTGTAACCGAAGGAGCTAGGTGGCTAAAAATTGCTGATGTAAGTCTTCAATATATGAATCATACTGCCGCTTCTTATTTACCTGCAAAATATAAAAATAAGCATGAAAAGTTTACTGTTAAATTAGGTGATTACGTTATAGCTTTAACACGCCCTTTTTTAGGGAAGCAATTAAAAATAGCCCCTGTAGATAAGGTATTTGATGGCGCTTTATTAAATCAGCGTGTAGGTAAGCTAGTTGCTATAGAAAACAGTACTTTCGTCTACTACTTGCTTCAAACATCTAAGCTGATTGATGAAATAGAAAGGAGTATTTCTGGTAGTGAGCCACCCAATTTATCTGCCCAACAAATCGAAGGTATCAAAACCTATATTCCTCTTGAAAACGAACAGAAAAAAATTGCTACCTGTCTTTCTTCTATCGACGAGCTTGTCACCAAACAAATCCAAAAAATAGAATCCCTTAAAAGTCACAAAAAAGGCATAATGCAGAAACTCTTTCCTGCCATGGGTGAGGCGGCTGTATGAGCAAGAGATTAGCTACATTTTCCAATCTTAATGAGGTTGCATCCGATCTGCGTGAGAAGCTTGTAGATAAAAAATATATTCTGTTGTTTGCCTATAACGGTACAGGTAAAACTCGCTTGTCGATGGAGTTCAAAGACTTGGGCAAAAACGAAGACGAGCGAGACACGCTTTATTTCAATGCCTTTACTGAAGACCTATTCTACTGGGACAATGATTTAGAGAGCGATTTAAATAGAGAACTTCGATTAAATGCCAGTTCTAGATTTTTTAATGGTTTGCTTGGGACAGCGATAGATACGAATATTCGCAAGCTTCTTCATCGTTACGTTAATTTTGATTTTAAAATTAAGACAAAAAATATTGAAGTAAATGAAGGTGGTCAAATATTCAATCAATCAGTTACCTATGTGTCGTTCGAAAGAGAGGTGCTTATTGATGGAAATCCCGAAGTCATCGAAAACTTAAAAGTATCTCGTGGAGAGGAGAATATTTTTATTTGGTGTTTTTTTCTTGCCGTTGCTCAAATGGCTTTAGATAAGGAAGATGGCTCGCCTTATGAGTGGGTGAAGTATATCTATATTGATGATCCTATATCTTCGCTAGATGACAACAATGCAATTGCGGTGGCTAATCATTTGGGGCAATTACTGAAGGCCTCGAATGGCGAAGTTAAAACGGTTATTTCCTCACATCATGCATTGTTCTTCAATGTCATGTGCAATGAATTGAAAAAATCACTGAAATATTTATTTTGTAGTCATGATGGTCGTGTGAAATATTCCCTTAAGGACACTACTGACACGCCCTATTTTCATCATGTGGCTACGCTGAAACTGTTGGAAAAAGCGGCAAAGCGCAATGAGCTTTATACGTATCACTTCGGCATGCTCAGGAACACCATGGAGAAAGCGGCAAGCTTTCATGGCTTTAATAACCTTTCTGACTTTATCAAACGAGATAACGATGATCCTGATGGGGTTTTACACCACCGTATCATTCAGTTATTGAATCACGGCGGTTATTCCCACTTCGAACCGCAAGAAATGATTGAAGAAAATAAGCGGCATTTTAAAAATATATTGTCCAAGTTTATGAATGACTACGAATTTAACCCTGAGCTGTTCCCTGAACAGGCGGAACAACTTCTGGAGAGTAATTAACATGACACAAGAACAATTAAACCAATTAGGCAAAACCCTCTGGAATATTGCTAATGACCTACGCGGCGCTATGAACGCCGATGATTTCCGCGATTATATGCTGTCGTTTCTATTCTTACGCTATTTATCGGATAATTTTGAGGTCTCTGCAAAAAAAGAGTTAGGCTCTGATTATCCTGATATACCTGACTATAATAGTGACGATTGGTGGCACTGCAAAGAAACCACAAGAGAAGACCGTGAATATATAAAGTCAGCATGGAAAGAATCATCCCCTAAAGCAACAAAAGAGGAAATTGATGAAATTCTTCCTAACATAGGAAAGGAAAGGATACATAAAAAATCCCCTCTTGAATTTTGGTATGACCAAAATTCAAATGACATTCCAGCCTTTGAAAAACAAATGCGCCGTAAATTGCATTATGTGATTGAACCTAAACATTTATGGGGCAGTATTGCCGAGATGGCGCGTACGCAGGATGATGATTTACTACAAACCTTAGAAGCAGGTGTTAAGTATATTGAAAACCACAGTTTTGATAGTAGCTTTCAAGGGCTATTTTCGGAGATTAACCTTAACTCTGAAAAACTGGGCAAAAAACCATCTGATAGAAATGCCAAACTCTGCAAAATTATTCAAACAGTTACGGAAGGGATTGCTCAGTTTTCTACCGATACTGATATTCTTGGCGATGCTTATGAGTACCTTATCGGGGAATTTGCCGCTGGTTCAGGTAAAAAAGCAGGTGAGTTTTACACGCCACAACCCATTTCTAATATTCTTTCCCAAATAGTCACCCTTGATAGCCAAGAGCCAAAGACAGGTAAAAAGAAGAAGTTAACCAATGTATTGGATTTTGCCTGTGGTTCAGGCTCTTTGTTGCTGAATGTGCGTAAGCAATTAGGGAGTGATGGTATTGGTAAAATTTACGGTCAAGAAAAAAACATCACTACCTATAACCTTGCGCGTATGAATATGTTGCTGCATGGGGTAAAAGATTCTGAGTTTGAAATATTTCATGGTGATACGCTCACTAATGACTGGGATTTACTCAATGAAATGAACCCTGCCAAAAAATTACAATGCGATGCTGTGGTTGCTAACCCACCTTTCAGCTACCGCTGGGATCCAACTGAAGCGGCAGGGGAAGACTTTCGCTTTAAAAGCCATGGCTTAGCGCCGAAATCGGCTGCTGACTTTGCCTTTTTGTTACACGGTTTTCACTTTTTAAGTGACGAGGGGACGATGGCAATTATTTTGCCTCACGGTGTGTTGTTCCGTGGCGGTGCCGAAAGCCGTATTCGTACCAAGTTACTTAAAGATGGCCATATTGATACCGTTATTGGTTTGCCTGCTAACCTGTTCTTCTCAACGGGAATTCCTGTGTGTATTCTTGTATTGAAAAAATGTAAGAAATATGATGATGTGTTGTTTATTAATGCCAGCGAGTATTTTGAAAAAGGTAAACGCCAGAACCGTTTGCGTGAGGGTAAGAATGGAGAACCTAATGACATTAAAAAAATCATTGAGACCTATCAATACCGTAAGGAAGAAGCTCGTTATTCTCGCTGTGTGTCATTAGAAGAAATTAAGGACAATGATTTCAACCTGAATATTTCACGTTATGTGAGTACTGCAAAGCCTGAAAAACAAATTGATTTAGATGCTGTTCACAAGGAATTGATGGCGTTTGAAAAAACGATTATTACTGCCACAGCAGAACATAATAGTTTTCTTGACCAGCTTAACTTACCACGTATCAAATAATTCTTTAGGAGCCTGCACGACATGTCATGGCGCAGTTGTTTCTTTTGTTTTCGCAGAAAGTCTACGGCAAATGTAAGGAGAACGGATACGGGGCTTCTAAGCCCCTTTTTCTTATGTACAAGCAAGCCATTTCTATCCGCAGGTGCTTACAAATACTCTAAAGCCCTTTTTATTCCATCAATGGTTCCCGGCCTAAAGACCTTATTGCCTTCTGAGTTGAGGACATCGCCATACTTACCTTCTACAAAACCATTATCCAATAAGAATTGATTTTCAACAGTGTATTCTAATGCCTTGCGCTCAACGTTATTCAGTCGGTGCTCAGTTCCTGGTGACCCACGATCATCAATGCAAATTTGAAGCCCCGGCGGTATTATCTCCTTTATCATCCTCTTTGCTTTAGCTAAGTCGGCGGCTTGCATTCTTACTAGTAACTGAAGCTTAGGGTCTTTAATCTCGGCAATCCATGCGTCAGCTTTCCTAGGTTTTGATGGCTGCAACCCCATAGATGAATGCTGTTCGGTGAATGCTTGAAGTAATGCCCGGTAATACACACCAGATTTATTACGTATGCTTTGGGCTTTGGGTATTCCTCGCTTATGACCAAGCCGTGAGATAGTAGCTGCTGAAAAATCAGCAACGCCTCGTTCAACCTGCTCAATACAAATTTCATAAATAAGATCTAAGGTTTGCTGCGCTTTATTTGATACGTTGCTTTTTAATTTTTTCAGTAATTCTTCAGTATTCATAATTTTGTTTATTGGATTCTTTTTAGTTTTGGTTCAAGAAACTTAACCAGGTCTTGTGCAAGCTCTTCTTGCCCTGCCATGTCCTGCAAATATACTTGGCACTCGATTGTCCGATCGACCTTCTCCCAGCTTTTTAGGCGGCTTAATAGAAAATTTGAAATTTGATTTCCTACTATTAACTGTTGCTTCACATCCAGCATAAAAAGCATTGGTTGCAGGTTGTTAAACGCCATCATTTTATCAATCATCTGTGAACGAGGGGATACAGCCATTTCCGCAGACGCTGATTCAAAAATCACTGCATTTTCACATACTTCATTAAGCTGTCTAAAAAACGAATTATCTTCAAAAGAAAATTCCAATTTATTTCCTGGCTGAACTAGTAATTGATTCGTTCCATCATTATCGAACTGATTACTTTGCTGATTCACAATATCTTTAGTTTGCTGTATTAGATGTGCAATACTCTGAATGTCACACAAATACATATCAGTCTTTTTTGCTGCACTTTCAAACTCTGATTGTATTTTTCGCATCCGCAGCTCTTGCAAGTTTCGTTCACTAGAATCAAATTTCATTTTTGATTTAAGTGCTACATATTCACACTCATACTCTTTATCAACGATTGACTTTATTTCATCGCTTTTAAGCTTCAAATCAGTATGTTGTCTACTCTGATAATTAGCAGCGAGAAATAACTCATTCAGTAGTGATATTAACCCACCTAAAAAAGCGGGGCCTGTTACAAAGTGACGACAACGAATACAATTTCGAGTCCCTAAATAGCCATTAGGAACAGAAGAGAATATCCCCTTAGTGTTTCTTAGCCCCCCGTCATGACAACGGACACCACCAAATGAACAGAACCCATAATCATAGAATTGATAATTACCAACAGCAACATCCCCAGATATATTGCTTAATACACACTCACCGCCCCCAACTAATTCAGTTTTGATCTCATCAACCCTACCTTGCTCTATCATTCTCTGAGCTGCATAAGCTTTATCTTTTAATGCTTTTTTACGTCCTGAGTCGAAACGTTCGCGTAAAGTTTCCGAATCAATTTTTAAATAGTAAATTGACATAACAATTGAAGAATGGCCAACCACTTTCATTATGATTTCAATAGGAAGACCAAACTCCATCGCATAAGCCGTTATTAAACTAACCCGCATAGTGTGAGGCGTATACAATGATTTATATGAACTTAGAACCTCTTTAGCACCGCTTATTTCAGCCAAGTTTATACCTTCAGGCTGGCTTGAATAAAGAGCAGCTGCTAGCCTTTTCGCCAACCGACTAGAAAAACTCCCCGGCTCCTCTTTGCTAAAGTCCCTAAATAAGAAACAATTCCCCCCCTTTGCTGTTCGCTGAGTTTCATTTAAACCTGTTCGTTCACAGTCAAGCCACAGCATAGGCTTTTCGATAGCATTATACTTTTGCTGCCAATTTCTTAACTTTATGAGCCAATATGCAAGATTTTCTGGAATCCATGGAACACTGTAACCAGCCCCATGAGAGCTTGTTTTATTAGTTGTAAAGTGCATACCCAACTGTTCATCTGGGTATTTTCTTATAAAACCTTCATTTACAGTCAGCCCTGCAATTGGTGATTCATTTTTAACCCACTTTATTTTTTTCCCTTCAGTAATTTCGGGGATTTCTTTATCTGCCTCACCTGAATCGTTGTAGGCAATTTGCCGCCCTCTTGCTGGTATTGATACTAAAGATAGAGTATGCATCCAGTGTACAGGAAACCAGATTTTAGTTTTATTACCATGCTTTTCAAATACACAATCCGGGTCATTTTGGTCTATAATTTTGGGGTCAACTTCAATCCAGTCTGCCGTAAAAGTTTGCAAGTGTTCTAAATCTTGAAAATTCTCCGCCGAGGGTGGAATAATCCATTCTCGAACCCCTTCCACATATTGGTACGCTAAAGCAGCGCTTACACGTTTCGTCTAACCTTGTTCTTTCATTAGAGGGAGTTATATACATACTCTTAAACGGGTTCTTTGCACCTTTGATAAACACTAGCTCACCGCTTTCCTCGTTTTCCACAAGCAAGCTCTTAAGCATCACTGAATCCAAAAACTCCATAACAGCCGCATAAAAACTCCATCGATTGGAAATTAACGACCTATTTTCCAACAAGTTGCTAAATGATTTTATATTGTGAGTCTTTCTTGTTAAAAACAACTCTGGTGAAATACCTAACTCGTCGCGCTGTATGTACAAACGTACAAAACGACAAAGCAGAGCCTCTTTACCACTACCACCTAGGGCCGTTTTAAAGAAATCCTTAATAGCAACTTGCCATTTTAAATATGGCGCATGGATATACTGAAGCCCGAATGGCTCATCATTACCTAAATAAACATAGATATTGCGCCACTTCCCTTCATAAGCCTCCTCTGGCGACATTGGGAATTTACGGCCTCCATGCTTTTTTATGTACTCTCTATAACCCGACTCCCCTCGAAGATTAAGAGAAGAAAGCTTCTCTACAGCTTTTTCATAGCTATAAAATTTTGGTATATCACAGAAGTCAAACCAACTTACCCACTCCCTTTTAAACACACGTTCAGGGTTAGCTGGCATCGGAGGATATTTTTTATAAACCTCCCTATATCTTTTACTATTTTTAATATTAAGTACTTTAATCGCTACTTTAAGATCCTTTAGGCAATTATATTTCTGAGGCAATAGAAAAAGCTTCCAGCTATTCCAGTCTTCATAACAAGCACTTGGACTCGAAGGCAGCATAGGGTCTTGTTTGTAACCTTTTGCGTACTCTTCTTTGTTTTTAAAACCAAGTCGGCAAACCACCGCACTAGCTTCTTCCAACGTACCATATTTAATTTGTTTAATAACGCCAAGAAATGACGGCCAATCTTCCCAGTCTTTATAAAAACGATGTGGGTTACGAGGGAGCTTAACATCTTGTTTAAAGCCATAGCGATAACTACTCTTGTTTTTAAACCCAAGCTGACGAGCTGCGCTACTGGCTTCTTTCAGTGTCCCATATTTAACGGGCTCAATAGTATTCAAAAATGACTCCCAGCCAATCCAGTCCTTATAAAAAGCATCCGGAAGCCGAGGAAGCCTGACATCTTTTTTGTAACCTGCTTTATGCTGTGTTTTGTTTTTAAAACCAAGTAGGCGAACCGACGCACTGGCTTCTTCCAACGTACCATATTTAATTGGTTTAACAATGCCAAGAAATGACTCCCAGCCCTCCCAGTCTTTATAAAAAGCACATGGGTTCCAAGGAAACCTAGCATCTTTTTTGATACCTTCAAGATAGGCCTTTCGGTGCTTAAACCCCAGCTGACGAGCAACGCTACTGGCTTCTTTCAATGTCTTATATTTAACCAGTTTAATAACGCCAAGGAATGACTCCCAACTCTCCCAATCTTTATAAAAAACATCCGGAGCCCGGCGAAGCCTAGCATCTTGTTTATAACCCTTTTCATACTGCGATTTATTTTTAAACCCAAGCTGACGAGCAGCGCTGCTGGCTCCTTTTAATGTCCTATATTTAATGGGTTTAATGGGTTTAATATTGCCCAAAAATTCTACCCAACCACCCCAGTTTTTATAAATTTCGCGCGGACTAGAAGGAAGCATAGGATCTTGTTTGTAACCTTGGCCATAGTCTATTCTGTTTTTGAAACCGAACTGTGAAGCAGCTTTAGTCGCTTCTGATAGACTAGAGTAAAATATCTTCTTTTTCATACCACTCTACCTCCCGCATCTTTTCCTGTAACTCAGCATCACTAGGCTGTATATAAACAAGGCATGAATCCGGACTCTTATGATGCATAGCCTTTTGAATTTCAACTTGACTAAGCCCATGCTCCGCTAATCTACGCCCATAACTATGACGGTGGCCATGCTCAGAAGTACCAAAATATTTCTTATGTTTTAACCCAATCCTCTCAACAGCTTTTGTATGCAGCCGTTGAAAGTTTTTCAATGTTTCAGGTTCTCCCTTAATATTTGTAAAAGCATAGGGGTGCGATTTTTCAGCTGGGGGAGATACTCGTTGATATTTCAAATATTTACCCCACGCCAACAAAAACTCACTTGCTTTACTTGATGGAAAAAAATGCACTCTGAAAAAACCTTGTCGATCAGATAAAAGTGGTAATTTCCAACCAAGATGCAGCCGTTCAGACTTTGGATACTCATTTCTTGGTAGAAGTTGATACTCCTTTGCAAGAAACTCTTTCCTAGTTAAGTAACAAGGATCAGGCGAACCCCCAAACTGCGGATGGTAAACCAATACAATTGCCTCGGTACGCTTTATGTCAACGGTAATATCATGCTCATATAAATGTAGCGCTTCACTTTTTCTAATTCCCCCATAATGCATAAGTATCGTTATTGCTTGCCCTTTGTAATCAATTCTTTCAGTATCAGGCGCATATTTAGGTGCCGCTCCTCGTATAAAACCGTTATCTAGTAAGCTCTGTATTTCAGTCTCGGGAAATGTTTTTACTGAAGCAATATCTATTTTAGGAGCTTGCTGAATTCTGACCAACCTAACAAAGTCAAAGTGTCTTGTATCATGTTTTCTACTTGATAAGTGATTGAGAAAGACACGAGCATGCTTATGATAATAAGCACACCAACTAAGGCGTTGCTCAGTTGAAGTTGCCTTTACATAAGGGTTAACTCTCTGCCTTTTATAACTGGGCTGTTCCGTTAACCAGTCTGTATAAGTCGTTATAAATAATAATAATGCCTTCGCATCTTCAGGCTTACGGGGTGACCAAAAAAGTTCACTAGGGTCTTCTAATGTGGCTGGGTTAATTGTTCCTTCAACCAACGATTGAGAAAAAGCAAGGAGAAGGTCTCTAGTCTTAGTGAACACACGGTCATTAGCATAAATAAACTCAATCAACAGTTTTAATGAAAATACTGACCGCTCTTTCCAGGAAGAACTCTTTTCATTTTTGTAAGCTAAAAACCTTAAGTGAGATAACACAAGTCCACTTTCTGTAAATAATGCTGGCAATAAAAACTCTTTGCCCGTTAGGTCACTTACATATCTTGTTTTTATTTTGACCACATACATTTAACTATTCCCCCTATATAGTCCATAAACGGTGGCGAATTACTACCGGCTGATCAGTAATTAAACCTTACTAAGGTTAGGCTGCTAGACTTTTTAGTGTCCCATTTTAATGGGTCGATTTACATACTTTTCGACCGTCCTTGTTATTGAACAGCTTTTCATATTAAATAGTATAGTAACAGGTGAACTTAGCCGTAAAAATACGCTACTAAAGTCGTAAAGTTGACCTTTTTAGTATGAGCACTAAGTAAAGAGTACGATTCTAGGTGGGGTTATAATACATTTATAGAAAAAAAGAGCTTGGTGGCATCGACTGGCGTATTCGCTACTTGCAAAAACGCTTACCCAAC
>Ga0105357_10002173_pt1 | contig 10547 bp, 12 predicted proteins | sample GOMGulsemesocosm_4_FD_83660 | JGI IMG/M metagenome (GOLD analysis project Ga0105357, IMG submission 83660) | Methane-oxidizing microbial communities from mesocosms in the Gulf of Mexico - GOM15B Gulf of Mexico | ecosystem: Environmental > Aquatic > Marine > Cold seeps | place: USA: Gulf of...
GATATTGAACAGCGGCTCTTGTTCGCGCCCGCCCTTGCGCCCCGAACCCGAACGCCCGCGTGGGCGGCGCACCTTCGGCTCTGGCAGCACGTTGCCATCACCGCCATAGAGCGCAGAGTTTTCGCGGATCAGGGTTTCGCCAGCAACGCGCCCTTGTCCGTATTGCTCGTATTGGGCGGCAAGGTTCGACTTCTCTTGCGCCTGAGATGCCGCGATAAGCCGCGCCGTTTCCAACGAAACCCCAAGGTTTTCGGCCAGCCGCGCCGCCTCGTCTGCACCGCTGGCGATATTGGCGGCAATGTCGATCTTGGCGAGGTTCAGCGCCTGGATTGTTGCCTCAAGCAGTTGGTCGTAAAACTCTTTGCCTTCGTCGGTCGCCTCTTCGAGGTTCTTGGTCGCGCCGTTGATATAATCAGCCAGCGTTGCCATTGCCTCGGCCTGTTCTTCCGGCCCCTTGGCTTGGCCGATAGCGGCGAACTGCGCCACGACCTCATTCGCCTCTATGGCAGTCAGACCCAACGCATCGCCAAGATCGCTGATATTCGACCGGACATCTTGCAAATCGGAAAGCCTCGAAGTCAGCTCACCCAATTCACGGTTTGCCGCAGCGAATTGCGAATCCGTCATGTTTGACGGTTGGTTCAGTTCGTCCATCCGCGAAGAAATATCCGCGATGGTCTGCTCAAGTTCTCGCACCTCGTCAGGTGTGAACCCGAACACACCAGCAACGCCCAATTCATTCGCAACGCCACGCGCCGCAGTATCTAGTGCGGCGCTTGCCCGGATTTGTGCGATCTTGCGATTGATCGCGTAAATCGTTTCGGCTTGAGCGGCCATATCGCCAAACTCTTTTGCCATGTTGACGCCAGTCAATGAATCCGCAGCGCGTACAGCTTCAATACTTTCGCGCAGGGCTTTCAGCTTGTCGGTCAGGTTACCCGAACTCTCGGCTGCATCATCTTGAGCGCCGACCATGTTCCAGATCACGCCAGCCAGCGGCGCACCAACGGCCAGCACAGCGCCCATGATAGCACCCCAGGGGCCAAGGATGCCCAGAAGCTGCGAACCTTGCTGCGTGAATGCTGTCAGCGCCGATGTGCCGCCCTGAACCTGAACCGCGAAGTCACCCACCTGATAGCCACCTTGCTGGAAGATATGGCGGTTGCGCGTCATGAAACCGGTTTGCGCGGCAACGCTGCTATTCATCGCAACGACATTGCTCGTCAGCCGCTTTGCCCGCTCTGCGGTCTGATCATATTCGCGCTGCACAAGATCCATGCCCTTGGCGTGGTGCGCCGCGTCAATGGTACCAGCCTCAAGAGCCGCGTTAAATCGGAGTTGCTGTTTTTCGAGCTTGGCCTCTGCCGCCGCAAGGGGCGTGAACTTGCGCTCAAGTCGATCAATGGCCGCGCCTGCGGACTTGGCTTTCTTCTCGAATTCCTGCTGTTTGAGTTCCAGGAGGATGGCAATTTTTTCGGTTGGTTCAGCCATGCTTTGCCTTCAATTCCTCAAACTGCTCCCAAGTGGGCGGGGCAGTTGTTTCGCCTGCGTGGGATTCGTTCCATCCCTCGACAAAGAGAGACCAATCGGCTGGCGTCATGAGCCGCCAATCGGACATGCTTAGACCGGCGCTGATGGCGCTTTTGATTTTGTGCGGCGCTTCGTATTTGTCGGGGCGCTCGGTGCGGACGATCCAACTAAATCGTCGGCTTTTTTTTTATCCTCTGGCGGCAGGAACGCGGCCAAAAGCAAGTCCTGCGCCATTGCGCGGATCTTATGGTTTTCGCTTGGGGGCATGTCGTCAACCAGCTTGTCAGCGGTCTTATCGTTCAGCCCGCCGCCCACCAGCCCCAAGGCGACCAGATCGCGGCAGTGACGCGCCTGCGGTTCGCCCTTGCCTAGCAGTTGGTCAAGCATGGCGAAGATGCCTAGCCCGTGCTGCCGCTCAAATCGCTCAATCTCGCCATTGCGAAGGATCAGCGGGCGGCTTTCACCGCCCAACTGTTCCAGCGTACCGCCCAAAGGGGCGTCTGCTGTGATCGGCATTATGCAGCGTCTGTGAAGGTTGGTGCGCCGCTGGATGCCAGAGCGAAGCTGTAGGTCACAGCGCCTTCTTGCTCCCCGCCGAATTCCACGTTGTCAACGTGGAAAGCGCCTTCGAACGTGCCAAAGTCTGGGATGATGACCTGGAAGTTGCCAATTGCATCAGCAGTGTCCGCCGCGTCCGTACCGAAGGCGATTGCCTTGAAGCGGGCAAGCGACGTGCCGCCCTCGAAGATGCCATTGCCTGATGTTGCCAGGGAACGCATCCCAGTCATGACTTCCTGCCACAGTTGCCCGCCGGGGGCCGTGCAATCCATCGTGGTCACATCGAAATTGTTGTTGTTCACGGTCAACGTCTTCGACTGGATGCCGCAGAGAGTGGTGAACGCTTCGGTTTCTGCGCCGTCGCCAATCTTGATCAGCAGAAGTCGGCCTTGTTGCTTTGCCATTGTTTAGGCTCCTTGTGGAAAATGGACGCCTCGCGGCGTTAAGTCCTGCCTTGCCCAAGGGCGGGATATGGGCTTACCCTTGCGCGAATTGCACAAAGGAAATTCTATGAAACTGGTGCTTATCTTCGCTGCATTATTCGCAGGCCCTGCGCTCTCCGAAGGCATATGCGAAACCGCCATGCACTACCGTCTTGAAGTAAGCGAACAGTCCGCAGAGCGAAGCGCTTGGAGGAACCAAATCAGATCCGAATTAGAGGAGGCGCTATCTCTTTCGATTGGAACGCCTGCCGAGGTCCATATACGGGCGGCTCGTATCGCCCAGAACCAAGCCATGATCTACGACCTTAAAGGCTCCCGAAAGATGCAGGGGCTTGGGGCAAAACTGCTTTCCTATTGCGGTCTGACCGCTGATTAAGCGTCCAGCAGCGCCGTATAAGCCGTCGCTGCCTCAAATGACTTGCCATCGTCTGCCAGCCCACGGGACTCACCAGCGCGCTGCAGTTGAACCAGCCTATAGCCATTTACGTTGATATCTTCGCGCTTTAGCACGGCATGGGCTGCTGTTGCGCACCGACCCGATTCAACATCTGCGTTGGTTACGCTTCGACTGGTCCCAACTATGCCGAATGTAACGCTGCCAGCGGCGGCGCAGTCACTTCGCACGTCGCGAACCTCAATGCTCGATATATAGATATACGGGCGCTCTGCGTTATCAGGAACGCGCAGCCCATAAATGCGCTGCCCAACGAGTGCGGCAACGTCAGCATCGGCTTTAAGTGCAGTAACTACCGCCCCTTGCAGCGCCAATGAATACCCGTCTGCCATCACTTCACCGCCTTAATTGCATCTTTGATGGCCTTGCGATTACGCGCCGCCCGCTTCTTCTTCGTCGCGCTCAGCGCAGGGTTCACAAAGGGACGCGGCCCGCGATTGCCCTCAATCACCTTCGCTTTCGGCCCGAAGTCGATAAGCTGTGAACCATCGTCTGCGGCGACGTTCCGGATAAGCGCCCTGTTCGTGCCGGATCGCTGGGGAATAAGCACCTTGGCAAGGTCAACGATAGATTCCGCGTTCTCGCGGTTGGCGCGGGCAAACTGCTCCTCAATCTCAGGCGTGATCCGCTTGATCATGGATTGCGTTGCCTCGAAGCCGGATTTCTTCACTGTCCGCCGCCTGTCTCGACCAATAAATCTAGCATCGCGCCCTGATCGTCCGCGTTCGCGATACCTCTGATATTCCATGTCTCGCCACGGGCAACCGCCTGGTCAGCTTCGGTTAGCCCGCGCGCCTGGACACTTGAGCGGATGCGAATTGTGGCCGTCCGGACGTTCTCGACCGATCCCGCGGCAACACGCTCCTTGCCAGTGGTTTCGCGTACGTTTCCCCAGACCGTGAACAGCGGCTCAAACGTGCCTGTCACATTGCCATACGCATCAGGGGTTTCTGCCTGCCGATTGAACGCGACCAGATGCCGAAGCTTGCCAGCCCTCACAGCATCACCCTGTAGCGCGCCAGAAGCGCACTCACAGCCATCGGCAATTCAATGGACGACATTCCCATGACCACCGTTTCGCGGTTGTCGTACCAGTGCCCGACCAGCATCTTGATCGCGACCTTAAGACCCTCATCCACATCAGCTGCATCGAACCCTGCTGTGATAGTGATCTTCACCGGGTAGCGTGCAGTGCTCAGTTCCGGCGTCTGAAATCCATCGGCCCACTCCAAGACTGTTCGGTCCGACGGCGCATCTGTGATCACCAGTTGGTTCTCGGGCACGGTCGTTTGCATGCCAGATGAGTTGATGTAGCTTACAACGACATCCGTCACCGGCTCGATAGGCAAGGCGAGACTGTCTGGCCAAGCATCCAGTTCCAGCAACCATTCCTGTTGGATGATGGCCCGCCCGAGGATGCCGGACGGGCCATCAAGATAGCCAACTGCAGCGGCGATGAGAGATTCAATCAAGGAATCCTCATCATCGTGATCGACACGACAGTACTGCTTTGCCTCTTCCCGTGAGACGGGCAGTTCAGCAGGATCAACTGTACGTGTCAGCCGCATTGGTTAACCCTTCTTTCCAGTCGCGTCGGCCTTGGCCTTGGCATCCGCTTCGGCTTTTGCCTTGGCATCAGCCTCTTCCTTAGCATCTGCATCGGCCTTCGCCTTGGCGTCAGCCGCCGCCTTTTCCTTGGCCTCAGCCTCGGCTTTCGCTTTCGCGTCGGCATTTGCCTTCGCTTTGGCATCAGCGTCGGCGGCTTCCGCATCCGGATCAACTGCAGTCCCTGATGCGATCAGCTTTTCGGCCAACGCATCATTGAAACCTGCGGTCTCACCAGCCTGATACATCTGATACGCCTTGATCAGGCGCACGATCTTCATTGTGGCAGGCGGTCAAAACCGCCGAGGACCAACACCGAGGACAGCTCGGCAGTGTCAGTGCCGGATGCGCTCAGGTTGGGTGTGAAGTTCGCCCGCACATAGCGGCCAGCGCCAGCAAGCGGAAGATCAACTTTCAAAGTGCCGGAAACCGTCCCGCCGCCTGAGGGGCCCGTCGCGACGACGGTGCTCACACCGGTTTTCAGGGTGGTCGCATCACCGAGGTCATCCGCGTTCCCGCTCTGGACGGTATAGCCGATCGAGAGGGTTTCACCGGCAGCAAGGGTGGCGGTATAGGGGATCGCCAGGACGCCGGAAAGCGGGTGGCCGCTCTCCATCAAATCGATGATCACACCGGTGACCGCAGTAGCATCCCCGGTGCCGCCGGCCGTGGCCGCTGCGTTGGCCGAGGCACCCATCACGGCGATCAGCGCCCCGATGTTTCGCAATTGAGTGGTCATTTCACTTTCTCCTTGGGCAACGCCCATTTGGGCTTCGACCAGGATTGCCCAGCCGAAGCGCGTTTGGTTCAGTCTTCAGTCAGATGAGAGTTGGCCTTATGTGCCCCAGGTGACACCGGTCAGGATGGACAGCGCCGCCAGATGGCGCAGGCCGATGTCATGCTGCATGATCATGCGCATCAGCGTTTCATCACGGCTAAACGCTGCCTGCATTGTGCCACTCGCATCTTTGTACGCGGCTTCGGTCGACATCGCGATCTCAATGCCCATGTGCTCGCCGACCATAACGTGACCAGGGTGCACCAGCATGATCTCGGACGCGATGCCACCGTCGCCCAGGTTGTCGGGGATTTCGGTCGTGATGTGGACAGGCTTCTTGCGAAGCATGTTGTCGCCCATCTCTGGGTAGACCTTGTTGCCGTTGCCGTCACGAAGGTTCGTCAGAAACATCGCCGTCCGGGGCGACATCGCCCAATGCGCGCCGGTATAGACAATATTGTTGTTACCGAGGGCCAATTCCATCGCACCAAGATCGTTGTCGACCTTCTGCACGTCCGGGGAAGCCGTCATTGTCAGAATATGGGTTGCCTCAAACGGCGTGCCGATGTGCTGGTAACGGAAACCCTTGGGCTTGTACTCGGTACCGGCACCGCGCAGGAAGTGACGATCTTGAATTTGCGCAGCATCTTCGACGGCATCATCGCGGATCATACGATCTACAGCCGTCGAGCTGGAGCGCAGCAGGTCATTCGAAACCGGAATGATGCCGCTCAGCTTCTTCGCTGACAGCTTGACTTGGCCGTATTCGTAGCCGGTTGCCGGCGCATCTTCCTGCTCGCCACCATAGCCGAAGTTGGCACCGCTTACGCGGCGGTTTGTGGTCATGTTACCGTTCGGCATCGGCACGATGCGCGGACCCATGGCCGTAACGACACTGACAGGGCGCAGCAGTTCAATCACTTCGGTCGATACGTCTTCAGGCACAAGGAAACCGCCGGCGGTACCGGTGCTCATGTTCTGGTTGGCAAAGAGACCGCTGTCACCGTTGGCTTCAGCCATCTGCTGCGCGACATAGTGATTGCCACCTGCAGCCGCGATCGTGCGGACCATGCGGCCAAAGGTCAGACCCTTTTCAGCGGGTTTTGCAGGCGTGGTGCCTGCAACCGGCGTGTTGCTGCCAGGAAGAGGCTCAGGCGTGCGCGCAGCGGCGGCGCGACGGCGCTCAAGATCTTCGAGGCGCGTCAGTTCCGTGGCGACCTTGTCATCCTGCGCTTTCAGCGCATCAAAAGCAGTTACCTGCTCGGCGGTCAGATCTTCTCCGTCTGGCACCTTTGCAAGCAGCGCATCCATCTGTTCGATAATACCCGCGCGGCGGGTTCTCAGCTCAAGGATTTTATCCATGATCAGCTCCTTATTGCGGCACGCCGCGTTTCAATATCGGTGGAAGCACGCGCACGGCTCCCCACCACTGGTTGCCGGGTGCGCCCGGATTTCTCTGAAAGCAGCGACTCAAGGGTGCCGACGCGGTCAGCCATGCCGGCTGCCACAGCACGGGCAGCGGAAAGCATCGCCCCCTGCCCGAATTCAGCGCGAACACGCGCTTCAGTGACCTTGCGACCCGCTGCGACGTCGGCGATGAAGATTTCCTCGATCGCATCGATGTCGCGCTGAATTGCAGCTTTGCCCTCTTCGGTGCTGGGATCGGGCCGCTTCATTGGCGCACCGGTGCTGACCACCTCATAGGACCGGCGACCATTAGCATCCGGTGCCTCTTGCCGCGTCATCGAGGCGACAACCCCGATCGACCCAACCGCAGCAGATCTGTCCATAACGATTTCACTGGCCTGCGATGCCAGCCAGTATGCCGCCGATGCACCGTTGCCCGTGATGAAGGCGGTGATCGGCTTGGAGGATGCGCGCAGCATCTCGGCCGCTTCGCCCAAACCCGACACCACGCCGCCCGGGCTGTCGTACAGCATCACGATCCGCTCGACGTCAGCTGACGCCAGCGCGACACGATGGTCGCGCATCACTGCGTCAAGCGAGGTGCCGTCGGTCGATGCGTTGACCATGTTGGACCGCGGGAAGATCGCGCCGATCACAGGTATCACCGCGCAGCCGTCACGAATGGTCGACATCCGCGCACCTTCCAGCCGAGCGCCGACGGCAGCGATTGCCATCCTGGACGCGTCGACGTTCTCGATATGGCCGTCCCGCGCAATGCGCTGCAGGATATCATCATCCAGCGCGCGCGCCGCAATGGCCTCAATCGCCGCCAGATAATCCGGCAGGATCGCCCACGGCTGCGACCGGACAGCTGCAATCAGTGCAGTCAGATCTTTGCTCACTCGTTTTCTCCATTTGCAGGGGGGCTTTCGGCAGACTTGCCAGCCACTTGAAAGTTGGACGGCATCCAGTAGTCGGTGCCTGCTGCGCCTGCGATGTCGGGCTTGTTCTCGTAGCTGCGCAGCTCGTTGCCGTTGACCATGCCCATCTGACGCTGGAGCCAGAACGCTTCCATGCGGCTCTTCAGGTCACCCTTCACAAGCGCGTCGGTGACGTGCTCGAAGTAGAAGCCTTCACGCGCAAAGGCCTTGGTTGCCGCCTGTGCCAGCCGCGCATAGTGCGGGCCGAGGTGATAGATTACGAACTCAAGCGATTGCTGCTCGATGTTCCCGAAGGTCGCCTTTGACAGATCAAAGATCAGGTGCGGCGGTACGCCCCAGATCCGTGCAAGGTCCACCACCTGAAATTGGCGTGTTTCCAGGAACTGGCTCTGGCGCATGTCATGGGTCAGGAAGTTCGCCTTGAGATCCTGATCGAGGACGGCGATCATCTCACCGTCCTGCCCTGCGTAGAGCTTCGACCAATCTTCCTTGATCCGCCGCTTGTCCTCAGTGCCCACCTTCTGCTCAGTCGACAGAACAGTCGACGGCCTGCCGCCCTTGTTCCAGAACTTTGCCGTGTGGTCGGATGTGGCAATCGCCCCACCAAGCGCGTCGCGCGCATACTGGATCGGGTTCAGACCGTTCAGCCCATTGCGCGAGAAGCCGGGCACATGGAAGATGTCCCGTGCCGGAAATCGCTCATGCGTCCCGTCAGGCAACGTGGCATCGTAAAAGAGGATCGTGCCCTCCTGCCGGTCGAAGTATTCAGCTACCAGCACCGTGCCCGGCTTGAGCCGCGTCAGCACTTTTGCCCGCCCGTCCGCACCCCGACTGACATAGGCGTAGAAGTCACCAGCCAGAAGGATATCGGCCATCAGCAGTTCGAGGAATGCAAACGGTGTCTGATGACTGTTCGGCGAAACCTTGAAGAGCTTGCCTTCGATCTCCTCCAAGGCGGTAAACCGGCCACCTTGCCGGCGTTCGTAGTAGTGCAGCGGCGTCATCGCAAAGACGCCCGTCAGGATCCGCAACGCCTGCAACGTAGCTGGAATGGACAGAGCGCTCTTTTCGTCAACACGGACGCCGGTTTTTGAGCGACCTGCAGTGACAATGCCGTTCCACTGGCGTTCGCTCTGGACATCCGCACCCGCCGCCTGAAGCGGAGGCTCGGCGCGCACGGATTGCGTCGCCTGCCCGCGGGCTGGCTTCCAGAAGTCCATAATTCCCATGATCAGATCCCTGTGTACTCAAATGCCTGCGCACCGGCGGCGACCGGGTTGCGCGACATCATCATGAAGGCATCGAACGTCGCCATTAGCGGGTCGATCTTTGCCTTGCCGGCTGTTTCTTTCGTGATCAGGACGGCGTTGCCCCGTTGTTCAGTCTTGGCGTTGCCAAGAACCCACGCCATCATCGGCGAACCGCAGTGGCGGAACGTCCCGTTCTTAAGCTTACGTTCCATGCCGTTGATCGCAGGCGTCAGTCTGTACCCCTGCCCCACGGCCACCATCATCTTGTGCTCGACGCCGCGTGACGCCATTTCATCGACCAGCGCGCTGACACCCATCGGATCGAGGCCGACAGCGCCCTCTTCGGGCAACAATCCGGATTCGAGCAACTGCTCCACGATATCAGCGACCTCGACAATGTCCCGTGTCGGCTCATCATCGCCAACCGTGATCAAATCCCCAGCTGCGGCAAAATCCTGAAGCGTCGGCGCGATCTCTTTGCGCTTGAAAACCTCCGGATGCGCCCAGGCTTTTGCCCAATGCAGCCAGTCCTTGGTTTCCCGGTCCCGACCAATCACGGCCAGCCCCATCAGATCGTCCAGACCGCCGCCATCGATACCGACCACCGCAACCTCGCAGCGCGCAATCAGCGATTTCAGGTCAAGACCCTGCACGGCAGCGCCTTCCCAGTAATTTGCACCGACCCAGCTGTTCGACTTGAGACCAAGGCCGATCTGCACATTAAAGTGCTGAGAGGCCAGAAGCGCCAGCTCGGCAGGTCCATCGCGCAGCGCTGTGGTCAACTGATCCGCCAGAAACGCCTTATCGACGGATCTGTTCAGGTTCGGATTGACCAGCCCCCAGGTTGCCGCATCCTTCCAGCTACCCGATTTCTGCATCTTGGCGGGCAGCTCATAGAGAACCGCCAGCAGCGGCAGCACCAATTCACCGTCGCGCACCGCGCGGGCCCGATCGAGTTCTTTCTTAAACACGCCCGCCGGCGGTGCTTTCGATTGCGTCGTGATCTGCAGCAAGAACCCGTCAGGCCGCGCCGCCAGCGCGCCGCGCACCTCGATGAATACCGCATCAGCTTTCGATTTAGTGGCAAACTCGTGCGTCTCATCGATCAGCGTGAAGGTGGACTTGCCCCCCGTGATCGCATCCGTGTCAGCTGCTTTGATCACGATCTCGGCCAGCGAGATGCGATGCGTTATTTTCTTCAAGTGGTCCTGAAGGTGAAACGTGCGCGTCAGATCCGGGTCCAGGCGTATGATGCCCTTGGCCTGTTTGAACGCGATCGCCGCGATCGTTTTGGTCGGGGCGATCAGCAGCAGCTCGGCTTCGGGCCGCTCGTTCATGATCGCCGCCGTCACGATGATCGCCGCAGCGATGCTCGACTTGCCGTTTTTCTTCGGCACCATCATGAAAAATTCGCGGATCATGCGACGTTTGGCGACCGGATCATAGGATCCGAATATTGCCCGCACAAACGCGAAGACCCATTCGTCACAGGCTTCACCGTAGGTCGGCGTGCCGATGATGTCGGGCACCCGAAGCCGCTTGAAGATCCGCAGTGCCTTTTCTGCGACCCTGTCGAACAGC
>Ga0105357_10002176_pt1 | contig 10537 bp, 6 predicted proteins | sample GOMGulsemesocosm_4_FD_83660 | JGI IMG/M metagenome (GOLD analysis project Ga0105357, IMG submission 83660) | Methane-oxidizing microbial communities from mesocosms in the Gulf of Mexico - GOM15B Gulf of Mexico | ecosystem: Environmental > Aquatic > Marine > Cold seeps | place: USA: Gulf of...
AGGAGCCGCTTTTGGTGTTCGGGGCGAGACTGGTGGCGGTTGGAATTGGGATGGTAGTTTTGTCTACGGACATAATGAATTTGAGATTAGCTTGAGCAACAGCGCTAACCAATCATTTGGTGCCGATACGCCGACTAGTTTTAATTCAGGTGGTTTCGAAAACTCTCAATCTGTTGTCAATTTTGATATCTCTAAACTGTTTGGTGATGTCAATGTTGCTTTTGGTACTGAGTATCGTAGGGAGGAATACAAAATTTCCGAAGGTGAACCTAATTCTTACGAAACCGGTTCTTTTCCAGGACAGGGCGGAGCGCAGTTATTTCCTGGTTACACACCTGAAGATGCTGTTAACGTAAATCGTAACTCCTACGCCCTTTATAGTGATCTTGAATGGGATATTACCGATAAATGGTTAGCAGGACTGGCGATTAGATATGAAAAGTATAGTGATTTTGGTGATTCTGCAACGGGAAAGCTAACAACTCGTTATAAAGTTACGGACGATATCATCCTGCGGGGAACGGCTAGTTCTGGGTTCAGAGCCCCGACCTTAGGGCAGTCTAATTATGCTGCTACTACGACCACACGAGACGGTCAGGGCCTCTCACGTATTAGAACACTTCCTGTCGAAAGTAGCGGAGCTCTTGCCTTAGGCGCTAAACCTTTGGATGCGGAACAGGCTATGAACTTTAGCTTAGGGGCCGTTTATAGCCTGGGAGATAACATTGAATTCACGCTCGATTTTTACCGCGTAGAAATTGATGACCGTATTATTCTTTCAGAGCAGTTTACGGGACCAGGTATTGCAGAAATTCTGGCAGCGAATGGCCAGCCAGGTGTTAGTGGCGGCGCTTATTTTACCAACGCGGTCAACACGACAACCGAAGGCTTGGATTTAATAGCATCTTATAACCTAGCTTTAGGAGCAGCCGGAAATGTCAATTTGAATTTGGCTTACAATTATACCAACACAAAAATAGACAGCGTTAAAGCAACACCTAGTGTGCTCGCTAATCTTGGTGTTGAGCAGTTTGGCCAAGAGCAAAGTGTATTACTTGAAGATGGTCAGCCGAATAATAAAGTTGTTCTTGGTCTTGCATGGGCTTTAGACGATGTGTCGGTGAACATGACTGCTATTCGCTATGGAGAAGTAAAGAGATTCAGTCCTTTCAACAACGTAGACGAAAACGGTATCCAGACTTATGGACAAGAACTTGTCGTTGATCTAGAAATGAGCTATTCATTTAATCAAAATTTTAGAATTTCCCTAGGCGGTAACAACATCTTTGATGAGTATCCAGATGTTCAGAATGATACGTTCTTCAATGCATTTATCTACGATACGATTTCTCCAATTGGCAGCGCCGGCGCTTTTTACTACATACGTGCTGATTACGAATTTTAATTACAAGACCTTCGGCTGAGGTTAACGTTTATCGCAATTGAAGGTTTTCAAGTGAAAATATAACTCTAATAAAATAACAATTTCCGATGTCAAAATAGTCACCTCAATTAAAGTTGGTGTGTATGGATGGCTTAGGCTTAAGGGTGAAAAACTTATGACAAAAACAGTGAAGCAGTTAGTCGATGAGGCCAACCAAGAAATAGAAACAATTACTGCGGCGCAAGCAGTCGAAGAAATGTCTAAGCCGGACGTGGTATTGGTCGACTTAAGAGATATTCGAGAATTACAACGAGAGGGAAAGGTTAGTGACGCCTTCCACATGCCTAGGGGAATGGTCGAGTTTTGGGTTGACCCTGAAAGTCCATATCATAAGCCTATATTTTCCTCGGGTAAGAGAATAATTTTTTACTGTAACAAAGGTTGGCGTTCGGCATTGTCGGGACGAGCAGCAAAAGATGTTGGCCTGAAAAATTTCTGTCATGTAGACGGTGGCTTTGGCGCGCTGAAATTGGCTGAGGCGCCTGTGGTAGCGGTAAGCGATAAAAAGAAAGAAAAGTTACTCGGTCTTGATGAAATTTCCGAATTACTCCCGTATATCGTAAAGCCTGAAAATGTTGCGCGCTACGACAATGGGGTTGTTTTAATAGGTGATCGTAGCCGCTATCCATTCACGAAAGTTCCTCATCAATGCAATAGTGTTGAGAGCGTTGCACAAGCTATTGAAAATATGGTGACGCAAGGGAGTGGGCCTTGGATGGCTGCCAGTTATGCGATGGTAATGGCTGCCAATGAAACTGAAGGTATGGGAGAAAATGAAATCACTGCCCATATGGAGGCGGCTAAGCTGCGCCTGATTTCAACACGCCCTACCAACACGGCGTTATCAACTCGTCTTAATTCAACTTCTAAAGTTATAAGCTCTGCGCTTGAGTCGGGTAAGTCATTAACGGGCTGCCTGCTTGAATGGGTAGAAACAATGGTGGGTGATGTCTACCGCGATTACGCCAAGCGGGCGCGTGTGCTCGCTGAGCTTATTGAAGACGGTGATGGAATATTGACCAATTGCTTTGCTGAGACGTCGTTCATTCTAGGTATATCCATGGCTTCAAAACAAGGTAAGGATATCCATGTTTACACACCAGAAACTAGGCCCTATTTACAGGGTGCTAGATTAACCGCCCCTAGTATTCAGGAATTGGGCGTTAAAGTGACCTTAATCACTGACAATATGCCCGCGCACTTAATGTCCTTAGGTAAAATTAACAAATATATAACAGCCGCGGATCTAATCACACTAGATGGGCATGTGGTCAATAAAGTAGGAACATTTCAAAATGCTTTGGCCGCGCAATATCATGGAATTCCGTATTTTCCCATCGCTTGGGGAGTCGATGAAAATAGTCGTAGTAAAGAAGATATCAATATTGAAATCAGAGACCCTGGAGAGATACGTCAATGCATGGGACAGGCAACGACTCTTGATTCCATTGAGGCTTTTTACCCTGCTTTCGATATTACTCCGCCAGAGCTGGTGGCAGGCGTGATAGGTATCGACGGAGTCTTAAGTGCTTACAACCTAAAAGGCGCTCAGTTATAGGGCGTTACCGTCACGCTAACGTAGTTAGAATGTATTTTTTTAATATTTAAATGTATGAAAATTATTTAGTAAAAGTAAAAAATACACTTTCATACAAAAAATACGTTATAGAGTAGCGAGTATAAAAATAAATATTTCGTCAGCTTGAAGTTAATCTGACGCTTATCGACTTTGTAATTATTACTATAGGATATCATTATGGTTGCAGCTGTGATCGGTGGAACGGGTGTGTACAGCATCTCTGGCATAGAGACAAAGAAACTAGTTATTGAAACGGAGTTTGGCCAGGCCGTTCTTTATCAAGGTGAGGGTGACGCCAGTGATTTTATTTTTCTAACTCGACATGGCGTCGATCATGATGTTGCTCCACACAAAATAAACTATCGAGCAAATATTATGGCCTTGCAACAATTGGGGGTCAAACGTGTGATCGGCCTATTCGCTGTTGGTACTGTCAATGAAACCATGCCGCCTTTAGACCTGGTGGCGCTGGATGACTTTATTGATTTTACCCATTCGAGAGAATCAACCTTTTTTGATGTGATTGATGCAGGTGTTGGGCACGTGGATATGAGCGCCCCCTTTAGTAAAATGTTGAGAGACAAAATGGTATCTCTCGCACCTAAGCACGATATTAAAGTCCACGATGGTGGTGTCTACGCGGGCTTTAATGGCCCACGCTTTGAAACGCCAGCTGAAATTAGAGCGGCGAGATTGCTCGGTTGTGATGTGGTCGGTATGACTTGTGTCCCAGAAGTCATACTGGCCGCTGAAGCAGGGCTTTGTTACGCCGGTTTAGCTATATCGACTAATTGGGGTGCAGGTATGGTCAGCGAGATTGAATTTGCCAATACCGTCGATGTTACGGCGGCACGGGAAAAAATGATAGGGATTGCTCTCGAAGCACTTAGGTTGACCAAGGATAAAGACTGCGAAAAAGTAGAAATTTTATGAGTATGTTTGCATTTGAAGAGTTAAGCGAGTTTTCTGATGTTGCACATTGGCTAGCTCTAAAAGGGTGGTCTGAAGGGCAAGGCGGGAATATGTCGGTACGATTAGAACAAGTTTCTACAGACATAGAAATCTTGCCGGATGGCCCAGCAAAGCCGATGCCCGTGGTGTTGCCTCAGTTAGCCGGCACCCACCTTCTGGTAACCGGCTCTGGAACCCGAGCTCGACAAATAGCACAAAACCCAGCCCAAAATGTCGGTCTTTACCGGATATCCAAAGACGGACAAAGTTATTGTTGGTTACGGGGTAATGATAACCATACCAGCGAATTTCCTTCTCATTGCTTAATTCAGGCAGAACTCATTACTTCCAAGTCAGCTTGTCGTGCCATTGTGCATACTCATCCTCCCAAATTGATCGCTTTGACTCATATGCCAGAATTTTTAAAGGGCGTAGATTTAAGTGATCGAATTTTAAGAATGCAAAGCGAAGCGCGGCTGCAATTGCCTAATGGCGCAGCGCATTTACCTCATGAAATTCCTGGTTCACTGGATTTAGGCTTGGCGTCAGCTGAAGCGATCAAAAAGCATATGATAATGCTGTGGCATATGCATGGTGCTTTGGCTGTGGGTAATACGCTTTCTGATGCCTTAGATAAACTTGAGATTTTTGAAAAAGCTGCTGATATATATTGGATATTACGCTCAGCAGGTGTTGAAGCTGAAGGCATCAATGATGATGACTTATTATCAACATTGGAATTTTTCGGTCGTCGTGAAATATATAATAAGGCTTTTGTTGAAAATTGATTATATTGGGAAAAATAAATAGTCTAGTAATTATTCTGCGTCTTTATAAGTAGATATTTATTTATACATTGTTTCTGTCGGTTTTGCATATCACGTTACAGGCGTATGGTATCTCAGAAAGGACGCAATTGAATGATCACTGAAATTGGTACTCGATTATTACCCTTGGTAGTGAAGGTTGTTACCTGATAGAAGATAGATAAAAGGTAGATAAATTTATTGCATCGGTAGAAGTCCCAATTATGACACACTCCTTTAGTGTCGACAGCAAAGCACTAAGTCGGTAATAACTTTAATAAAGAGATTTTGTGAATATGAAAAAAAATATAACAGCAGATAACGGCTTAGGCACAATAGTTAACCATTATGGGCATGAAGTTAATTCAATGAATTCACATTTGATGCCTATTTATCAAACCTCTACGTTTTCTTTTCCAGACGTTGAAACGGGCGGGAAGATATACTCTGGTGAGCAGGCTGGCTATGTTTATAGTAGAAGTGGAAATCCAAATTCCACTCACTTGGCCAACAAATATGCCTTTATGGAAGGGCTCGATATTATTCAGTCTAATCCTGATACCGCTGTAAAAGAACTGGCGGCGGGTAAATTAACCTCATCTGGCCTCGCTGCCACAGCGGCGGCAGTTTTGGGGAAAATAGGCGCTGGAGATACGGTTATTACCCAAAGGGTCCTATATGGCAACACCTATAAGTTCTGGAAAGAACTTGCCCCCAGAATGGGCATCAAAGTGGTCTGGGTTGACGATGTATTCCCAGCCGACTGGGAGCAAGCTTTTTCAAATCATCCTGAAGCTTCGTTGGCGTATATTGAAACTCCAGCTAACCCAACTTTAGCACTTGTGGATATCAAGCATCTAGCGGCTTTGGCCCACAATAATGATGCCTGGCTAATGGTTGATAACACCTTTGCCACACCCTACCACCAGAGGCCGCTAACCCTTGGTGCTGATGTCATTGTCCATTCGACAACAAAGTATCTGAGCGGGCATGGCCATGTTATTGGCGGCGCTATTGTCAGTAAACATATCGATTATATGGACCCATTTGGTAGCGGTGTTGGCCTTACAACTAAAATGTTGGGCGTGGCACCAAGCCCCAATGATGCTTGGCTATCTGATATCGGCTTAAAAACTTTTGAGCTGAGGATGCAGCGCCATGCCGAAAATGGCCTCGCGACAGCCAGGTATTTATCCCAGCACCCTAAGGTTGACAAAGTTTATTATCCGGGTCTGGAGAATGATCCGTTTCATGATCTGGCTCGAAAACAAATGTTTAACGGATTTGGCGGTATGGTTGCGTTCGAATTAAAAGGTGGCTATGACGCAGGCGTAAGCTTTGCGAATAACATCTCAATAGCAACTTTGGCAGTTAGTTTAGGTAATGTCGATTCTTTAATCCAACACCCTGCGAGCATGACACATTTAGTGGTTCCAGAAGAAGAAAGGTTGAAAGCTGGAATTACCAACGGCCTAGTCCGTTTATCTCTAGGTATAGAAAATTCTGAAGATTTACTCGCGGATATCGAAGCGACTCTAGATGGCATTGGCTGATTGAACTGGGGCCAATTACGAATGGTTCTATTGACATAAATTATCGATAGGGGATAGCTGTGACGACAAACGACAAGTCTACTTTTGAATATTGGCAGGCTTCTGCTGAAAAAATAAAACCTATCGGGCAAGCTTTTATATCAGGAAAGTACACAGATTCTATTACTGGCTCTGTACTGGATAGCATCAGCCCAATCGATTCTCGAATACTCGGGCAGATTGCTAATTGTGACCGCCTTGATGTCGAGTATGCGGTGGCTTCGTCGAGGGAAGCATTTGAGCGAGGCTGCTGGAGTCAAGCGGCGCCGACAGAGCGAAAGAAAAAGCTGCTACGATTTGCGGACATAATTGAGAGTAATCGGGAAGAGTTAGCGATATTAGAAACACTGGATATGGGTAAGCCCATATCCGATGCACTTAATATTGATATTCCATCAGTGGTTAACACTATTCGTTGGTACGCTGAATTAATTGACAAGGTATACGGTGAAATAGCGCCTACAGAAGTCGATGCCCTTGCGTTAATAACTCGTGAACCTATAGGCGTTATCGCAGCCGTTGTGCCGTGGAACTTCCCTTTACTCATGGCATCTTGGAAGTTTGCTCCTGCATTGGCAGCTGGAAATAGTGTCATCATTAAGCCAGCGGAACAATCATCACTGACCATAATCCGGGTAGCGCAGTTCGCAATAGAGGCTGGTATACCCGCGGGTGTTCTCAATGTGGTCCCTGGTAGCGGTGAAGTAGCGGGTAGGGCCCTTGGATTACATGGGGATGTTGACGCATTAGCTTTTACAGGATCAACCGAGGTAGGAAAATATTTTTTGCAGTACTCGGGGCAATCAAATATGAAGCCAGTTTCCTTAGAGTGTGGTGGGAAATCACCGAATATCGTTTTTTCAGATGCTGCTGATTTAAATACCACAGCAAAAGCCATAGCTGCGGGTATATTCTTTAATCAAGGTGAAATATGTAATGCGGGTTCTCGATTAATAGTACATGAAGATATTAAGGACGAACTGCTTGAAAGGGTCGTTTTAGAATCCAAAAATTATCAACCGGGAAATCCCCTGGACCCAGCGACAACCTTAGGTGCAATGGTAGACGAACAACAGACGCAACGTGTTATGTCATTCGTTACCCAAGGCAAGGAGGAGGGTGCTTCGTTAGTTCTTGGCGGTAAGCGAGTTAACCCTGTCGAAAATGGTTGTTATATAGAAGCTACTATTTTTGACAATGTAACGCCGGAAATGTCCATATCACAGGAAGAAATATTTGGACCTGTATTATCTATAACCGACTTTAAAACCACAGAGCAAGCCATTGATATCGCCAACTCGACGGTTTTTGGTTTAGCTGCAGGGGTCTGGAGTCAAAATATTGTTACAGCGCATAGCGTATCAAAGAAAATTAAAGCCGGGTCGATTTATGTAAATTGTTATGACCATTCAAATATGGCGGTTCCATTTGGTGGGTATAAACAATCTGGTTTTGGTCGAGATAAGTCGATCCACGCATTAGAAAAATACACCCAATTAAAATCAACTTGGATTGATTTAACTCCCGCGTAATACAATCGGTGCATATTATTTTGTATTTTCATTTAAGCTTGAGTGTTAATTCCCTTATTAGATATCAGTCTAGTTCAATGATTACCGTGTTAACGAGAAATGGACATGACTAAACCTATTACAGACACTCGTTCATTGCTCGGTTTTTGGCAGCTTATGGGGATATCCCTAGGCACTATCATTGGAGCCGGTGTCGTTATTTTGGTGGGGGTTGGTATTGACCTTACCGGTTACGGCACACCTTGGGCGTTTATATTAGCGTTGTTTATTGTGTTGATCCCCTCTTTGTGTATTGCTGCATTAGGGGCTGCGATTCCAGCTTCAGGTGGGATGTATACCTATGTTCGAGATCTTATTGGCATAAAGGCTGGTTTTTTGTATTTGTCTCTTTTGGTTGCAGGTCAATTGGTACTTGCAAACTATGCTATCGGTTTTTCTGAATACTTAGCATCAGTCGTTTCTGGGCTTAACACTAAAGCCGTAGCCGTGGCGGTTATGACGCTGTGTTATGTCGCAAATTTATTTGGCGTAAAGTCAGCCGCTAAACTTCAGTTAGTGATGGTGTCAACTTTGATTCTGGCATTGTTATTATTTATTGTCATTGGATTGCAAAATGTAGACTCCTTTACACAATATAGTCGGTATCAGGATATAGCGCCCAATGGGATTTCTTCATTTATAGCCGCTGCTTTCGTTTTAAGGTTTGGGATGATAGGCAGTGAGTTTATTTCTGAATTGGGAGGGGAAACAAAAAAGCCTGGGACGACTATTCCCATGGTGATGATATGTTCCCTTTTAGTTGCCACAATTCTTTATGTCCTGATTGCTATCGTAGCGACGGGTGTTCTTCCTCTTGACCAGTCTCAAAATCAGACGTTAGCATTTGTGGCTAAGAAAATCTTTCATCCAGCTGCTTATATTGTGTTTATAGTTGGCGGGGTAATGCTGGCTCTGCTTTCATCGTTAAACAGTGTTTTTTCATGGTGTACCAAAGGCTTGGTTGTCGCTATTAATGATGGCTGGTTACCCAAGTCTTTAGGCGCCAGCAACCGTTTTGGAACGGCCTATTACCTGCTAACGTTATTTTACATTGTTGGTATGCTTCCGATACTTACCGGAATGACACTACAATATATCGCTATTTTGGGTAATTCTTTAGGGATTATATTTGGCATTATGCCGGTATTGGCTTTGAGGAATCTATATTCTCGAAACCCGCAAGCTTACCGAGATGCAACTTTTAAGATTCCCATCGCCGCGATGAAAATTCTACCTTTATTCGGATTTATGATTTATGGGTTTGGTGTTTATCTGAGCTTCGACTTCATCGGGGTATATGGTATAGCGGTAATTATCTTATATGTGGCTTTAGTCTTGCTCTACGTAAACTACCGTGCGCCAGTGGTCATGGCTTTAGCGAAGGATAAACGAACTGGAAGATCTGCAGTTTCAATTCCGTAAAGATAATATAGAGCTATTTTTATAGTTACATTATTTTAAACAAAATTGAAAATTATAACTGACTGTGGCTTTGCGGCGAATTAGATTGATGTTTAGAATCGTTCGGCCATATTACTTTGTCACTTTACTATAATACGTATGAGGCTTGCCATGACTCGACATTATACTAGCTCAATAATTAAACTATTGGTGGCGCTATCTTTATTGCTACTAGTCGCTACTCGAGTGTCGTCGTATCCGGCTGAGTCATATTTTGAAAAAGTAAAAAGTGAACCACTTCTTTTACGTATGTTTCTACAAGATTTTCCTAAAGGTGGGGATCTGCATACTCATATGTACGGTGCAATCTATGCTGAGAGTTATCTTGCTTGGGCTGCTGAGGATCGGAAGTGCATTAATATCTCAAACCTTGTTATCAGCCTGCCACCTTGTGATGAAACGGTGGGGCGTCCAAGTGTTGCAGATATAGAATTTGATCCCAAAATACTTAACAAAATTATTGATGCCTTTTCCATGCGCAATCATCAATCTAGCAACTCTTCTGGGCACGATCATTTTTTTGCCACATTTGAGCATTACCTTGTGGCTGGAATGGGGCGCGAGGGTAGTATGCTGTCAAAAATGACGGAACGGGCCGCAGGGCAAAATATACTTTATCTGGAAGCAATGTTTTCTCCAAATATGCACCAAGCACGTGCGCTAGCTCCCTCGGCAAGTGTATTTGGCTCGGGGGCGGATGCTACAGATCAAATTGATTTAAAAGCAATAGAGGCTTTAGTCACAAAAACTATAGCGCTGACGGATGAAATTGAAGAGCGTTGGCACAAGGAATTAGCCTGCGCAAGCGTATCGGCCAAGCCGGGATGTGGCGTACACGTTCGTTACCTAGCACAGGTGATCCGATCTTTTCCGGCTCCGCAAGTTCTGGCCCAAACGATATTTGCATTTAAACTCGTCGAGAAAGACCCTAGATTTGTTGGCTTGAATTTTGTTGGTCCCGAAGATGAGCCTGCGACACTCCGTGATTACACAACTCAAATGCAAATAATAAAACAGGCTGCTCAATCTTCAACCGAAGCTGTTGGCATATCCCTCCATGCGGGCGAACTAGCAATGCCTTTAGTGGGACCAAAACATTTACGTAGCCATATACACGAAGCTGTTTATACCGC
>Ga0105357_10002177_pt1 | contig 10536 bp, 9 predicted proteins | sample GOMGulsemesocosm_4_FD_83660 | JGI IMG/M metagenome (GOLD analysis project Ga0105357, IMG submission 83660) | Methane-oxidizing microbial communities from mesocosms in the Gulf of Mexico - GOM15B Gulf of Mexico | ecosystem: Environmental > Aquatic > Marine > Cold seeps | place: USA: Gulf of...
CGCGGTCCGGTCGAGCTGGATTGCCGAAGAGCTCAAGAAGGTGAAGAACGCGCAGCCCGCGGTGGCCAAGTGGGGCGAAGACCTCGGCACCGTGCTGGCCGGCATCGACATGTGGATGCGCACGCTCAAGATCGGCCTGCCGATCACGATGAAGCACCACCGCGACCACGAGATGCTACAGCGCGCCGACCTGCATCAGAAGATCGCCTATCCCAAGCCCGACGGGAAGCTGAGCTTCGACAAGCTGACCAATGTCGCCTTCAGCTACACCAACCACGCCGAGGACCAGCCGGTCCATCTGAAGGTGTGCGACTGGGAGCTGCAGAAGACCAGCGAACTGGCCGAATACGACGGCCCGTCGAACCGCTATTGCCCCGCTGGCGTCTACGAATGGCTTGCCGACGAGGACACGGGCGAGATGAAGTTCCAGATCAACTCCCAGAACTGCATCCACTGCAAGACCTGCGACATCAAAGATCCGAACCAGAACATCGAATGGACCACCCCCGAAGGCGGCGGCGGCCCGAACTACCCGAATATGTGATCGCCGGCGTCGCTTGCTCTGTCATTGCGAGGAGCGAAGCGACGCGGCAATCCACGGTAGCGCCCTGGATTGCTTCGCTTCGCTCGCAATGACGTGGGAGCCTGCGGGTGGCCATTGCTGAGACCGCCTACGCCAAGATCAACCTCGCGCTGCATGTCCGCAGGCGGCGCGAGGATGGCTATCACGAGCTCGAGACGCTGTTCGCTTTCGTCGATACGGGCGATGTGCTGACGGCGCGCAGTGCGGCTCAGGACAGCGTCACCGTCTTCGGTGAATTCGCCGGCGGGCTCGACGATCCGTTCGACAACCTCGTCGCCAAGGCGCTGGGCAAGCTCCCGCGCGCCGATGGGCTGGCGGTTACGCTTGAGAAGAACCTGCCCGTCGCGGCGGGGTTGGGGGGCGGATCGGCCGATGCCGGCGCGGTCTTCCGCATGGTGCGCGAACGCTACGGCTTGCCCGAGGACTGGCACGCGCGCGCCGCCGCACTCGGCGCCGATGTGCCCGCCTGCGTCGAGAGCCGCACCTGTGTCGGCCGCGGGACCGGAACCGAGCTGGAGGCGGCGGACGACAGCCTTGCCGGCACCCCGGTGTTGCTGGTCAATCCGCGCCTCCCGCTCGCCACCGGTCCGGTGTTCGGGCACTGGGATGGCCGCGACCGCGGCGCGCTACCTGCCGGAGATGCGCGGAGCGTGGCAATCGCGGGCCGCAACGACCTCGAGGGGCCGGCAATTTCGCTATGTCCGCAGATCGCCGGGGTGCTGGCCGAATTGGGCGGAACATCGCCCATCCTCGCCCGTATGTCGGGCTCGGGCGCGACGTGTTTTGCGCTCTACGAAAGCGTCGCGGCGCGTGACGCGGCAGCTTCGCAGATCGGCAAGCTCCACACGGGCTGGTGGCAGATGAAAGGGCTCCTGCGATGATGATCGACAACCTCCCCTACCGCCAGGTCGCGGCTGACGACCTGCGTCCGGGAGGGCTGCTGTGCGTCGCCGACCACGCCTCTAACCACGTCCCGGAAGACATAGAGCTGGGCATCGACCCGGCCTTGCTCGACGCGCATATCGCGGTCGATATCGGCGTCGAGGGCATTGCCGACCGGTTGGCCCGGCGCCACGGCATGCCCGCGCATATCGCCACGGTCAGCCGCCTCGTGTGCGACCTGCATCGGCGCGAGGACGATCCCGCAGCAGTGCCGAGCGAGAGCGACGGGACGCTGATCCCCGGCAATATCGGCGCCAATGTCGAAGCCCGGCTGGACCGGTTCCACCGTCCGTATCATGCCGCGCTGGCCGAACTGATCGCGCGGGCCCAGCCGCGCCTGATCCTGGCGCTGCACAGCTTCACGCCGAAAATGGCCACCAGCGACGAACAGCGCCCGTGGGAAGTCGCGCTGCTTTACAACCAGGACGACCGCGCGGCGCGCCATGCGATCCGCCTGTTCGGCGAGCAGGGCCTCAATGTGGGCGACAACCAGCCCTATTCCGGCAAGCAGCTCAATGCGACGATGGACCGCCACGCCGAGGCGCAGGGCATCCCCTATTGCACGGTCGAAATCCGCCAGGACCAGATCGGCACCGCCGCCGGACAGGCGCGCTGGGCGACGCTGCTGGCCGATGTGATGGGCCGCGTCGCGCTCGAGGTCTGAGGAGGCGCTTTGTCGTTTGTGGTTTGCGGAGCGCCGATACCGCACGCCAAGACGCGAAGACAGGTTTCCTCGCGCTCTCCCGGCATCCCCGCGAAGGAAGGGATCCAGCTGACGTGGCGTTAAAGAACGAAGGTCATCTGGGCCACTGCCTCCGCAGGGGCGACGCGGCGGATGCGGGGGGCCGACGGTTCCTCCGCTCCCCAGCGCGCAAATCCCGCACCTAGCTTCGCGTAAAGATTTTCCGCTTCGACCCGCACCCGCGATCCTCTAGTCTGTCCTCCTCCCCGAAGCCGACCGGACCAATATCATGCCCGCCTATCGTTCCCGCACCACCACCCACGGCCGCAACATGGCCGGCGCGCGCGGATTGTGGCGCGCGACGGGGATGAAGGATGGCGACTTCGGCAAGCCGATCATCGCCGTGGTCAACAGCTTCACGCAGTTCGTGCCGGGCCATGTCCACCTCAAGGACCTCGGCCAGCTGGTCGCGCGCGAGATCGAGGCAGCGGGCGGCGTGGCCAAGGAATTCAACACCATCGCGGTCGATGACGGGATCGCCATGGGACACGACGGCATGCTCTATTCGCTGCCCAGCCGCGACCTCATCGCCGACAGCGTCGAATACATGGTCAACGCGCATTGCGCCGATGCGATGGTGTGCATTTCCAATTGCGACAAGATCACACCGGGCATGCTGATGGCCTCGATGCGGCTCAACATCCCGAGCGTGTTCGTCTCGGGCGGGCCGATGGAAGCGGGCAAGGTCGTGGTGAAGGGCAAGGAAGTCGCGCTCGACCTGGTCGATGCGATGGTCGCGGCGGCGGATGAGAGCTACACCGACGAGGAAGTGACCGCGATCGAGCAGAACGCCTGCCCGACCTGCGGTTCGTGCAGCGGCATGTTCACTGCCAATTCGATGAACTGCCTGACCGAAGCGCTTGGCCTTTCGCTGCCCGGCAACGGGTCCACGCTGGCGACGCATGCCGACAGGCAGGGGTTGTTCGAACGCGCGGGACGGCTCGTGGTGGCGCTCGCCAAGCGCTATTACGAGGAAGACGACGCAAGCGTCCTGCCGCGCACCATCGCCAGCTTCGAGGCGTTCGAAAACGCGATGAGCCTCGATATCGCCATGGGCGGGTCGACCAACACCGTGCTGCATTTGCTGGCCGCCGCGCATGAAGCCGGGGTCGATTTCACCATGAAGGACATCGACCGGTTGAGCCGCCAGGTGCCCTGCCTGTCGAAGGTCGCGCCTGCCAAGGACGATGTCCACATGGAAGACGTGCACCGCGCCGGCGGCATTATGGCGATCCTCGGCGAACTCGAGAAGGCGGGGCTGCTCCACACCGCGCTGCCGACCGTCCACAGCCCGACCATGGCCGATGCGCTGGACGATTGGGATATCGGCCGCACGCAGAACAACACGGTGCGCAATTTCTTCGCCGCCGCGCCGGGCGGGGTGCCGACGCAGACCGCCTTCAGCCAGTCCAACCGCTGGCCCGAACTTGATCTCGACCGCGAAAACGGGGTGATCCGCAGTGCCGAGCACGCCTTCAGCAAGGATGGCGGACTGGCAGTGCTTTACGGCAATATCGCGCGCGACGGCTGCATCGTGAAGACTGCGGGGGTCGATGAAAGCATTCTCACCTTCTCCGGTCCGGCGAAGGTTTACGAAAGCCAGGACGATGCGGTCACCGCGATCCTTACCGGGCAGGTGGTCGAAGGCGACGTGGTGGTAATCCGCTACGAAGGGCCGCGCGGCGGGCCGGGGATGCAGGAAATGCTTTATCCGACCAGCTACCTCAAGTCGAAGGGGCTGGGCGCAGGCTGCGCGCTGCTGACCGACGGACGCTTTTCGGGCGGCACATCGGGGCTGTCGATCGGCCATGTCTCGCCCGAAGCCGCCGAGGGTGGGACCATCGGCTTGGTCGAAGAGGGCGATCTGATCGAAATCTCGATTCCCCAGCGTACGATCACCCTGGCCGTGCCCGACGACGTGCTGGCGGAGCGGCGCGCCGCGATGGAAGCGCGCGGGTGGCAGCCGGTCAAGCCGCGCGACCGGCGCGTCTCGCCCGCACTCGAGGCCTATGCCGCCATGACCACCAGCGCCGCACGCGGGGCCATCCGCGATGTCGGGCAGCTGAAAAAGCGCTGACACTTGCCCCGCGGCCGCGCGCGTGGCAGCGGCGGCGGATGGTCAAACCAAGATCCCTCTCATGCGCGCCGCTGGCGGCGCTGGCGCTGGCCGCCTGCGATGTATCCCCCGGTATCGAGAGCGAAGGCGGCACCAGCGTCGCCTGCGCGCTCGGCGGCGCGAGCGACTTTGCCAGCGAATGCCGGCTGGTCCAGAGCGGCGAGGGCACGGGCGCGGTGTATGTCATGCGGCATCCCGATGGCGGTTTCCGGACGCTGGTGCCTGCGGACACCCCCGCCGGCCTCGCCGAATCCGACGGGTCGCAGATCGCGACCAGCAAGCGCGAGGGGGGCGACATTGTCCTGATGATCGGCGACGACCGCTACCGCTGGAAGGAACCGGCCGATGAGTGAGCCCGTGTTGACGGTCGAGCAGATGCGCGCGGCCGAGCGTGCCGCAGTGGATGCCGGGACCAGCGAGTGGGAGCTGATGCAACGCGCCGGTCGCGGCGCGGCGCTGTGGGTCATGCGCGCGGCTGCCGAGCGCGGCGTGACGGTACTGTGCGGGCCGGGCAACAATGGCGGCGACGGCTATGTTATCGCGCAAAGCCTGCTTGGCGCAGGCTATGAGGTCGAGGTGATCGCGCCGCGCGAACCCTCCAGCACTGCGGCGCGCACCGCGCGGGCGCATTACGAGGGTCCCGTGAGCGAAGCGGCCCGGCCGCAGCACCCCGTGGTGGTGGATTGCCTGTTCGGCTACGGGCTGTCCCGCGCAGTCGAGGGCCCTTTTGCCGAACTGCTCGAAGAGCTCGGAGCAAATGACTGTTATCGTATCGCAATCGACGTACCCAGCGCGGTCGAAAGCGACAGCGGCCGGGTGCTCGGACCGCTCCCCCGCTACGATCTCACGCTGGCGCTCGGGGCATGGAAACAGGCGCATGCATTGATGCCGGCGGTTGCCCGGATGGGGGCCTTGCGATGTGTTCCGATCGGGATCGAGACCGGGGGCGGAACCGCGGCGTTTGCCGCGCCGCCGCGTCTCGGCGCTCCGGCCGCCGATGCCCACAAATACCGGCGGGGCCTGCTTGCGATCGTCGCCGGCGCGATGCCCGGCGCACCGCTGCTGTCGTCCGAGGCGGCAATGCGCGCGGGGGCGGGCTATGTGAAATTGCTCAGCGAACACGCGCATCCCGATGCCCCCGCCGAACTGGTGATCGAGCAGGGTGATTTCGCCGAGGCCATTGCGGATGAGAGGATCGCGGCGCTCCTGGTCGGCCCTGGGCTGGGACGCGACGGCGCTGCCCGTTCACGGCTCGCGGCGGTCCTCGGCCGGGGGTTGCCGGCGGTGCTCGACGCCGACGCGCTGCATCTGCTCGATGCGGAGCTGCTGGCGGAGGCCGATGCTTCGAAGCTGTGCGTTACCCCGCATGAAGGCGAACTGGCGGCGCTGTGCGAGGCGTTCGGCGTCACGGCGGAGTGCAAGCTCGACCGCGCACGGCGGCTTCATGACGTCACCGGGATGACCGTGCTGGCCAAGGGCGCAGACACGATACTCGTGGCTGGCGGCATGACGTCATTCTTCCCGCGCGGGTCCAGCTGGCTGTCGGTCGCGGGCACCGGCGACGTCCTTGCCGGCATCTTCGCTTCGCGGCTCGCGGTACACGGCAATACGCGCCGCGCTGGCGAAGAAGCGGTGTGGTTGCATCACGAAGCGGCGCGGCGCGCGGGCCCTGCCTTTACCGCCGGCGAGCTGGCCCGGGCGGTCCGGACCGCAATGGAGACATTCCTGTGAGCGACAGCGAGATCATCGAACGGATCGCCGCCCGCGGTGACGGCATCACGGCATCGGGCCGCCACGTCGCGGGCGCTGTACCCGGCGACGCGGTTGCCGCCGATGGGACGCTGATTGCCGGGCCGCATCATGTCACGCCCCCGTGCCGCCATTTCCCGGAATGCGGCGGCTGCCAGTTGCAGCAGGCCGATGAAACCGCGCTGCGCCAGTTCGTTACCGACCGGGTCGTCCATGCCGCCGAAGGGCAGGGCATTGCCATCGGCGAGGTGCTGCCGACGCATCTCTCGCCAGCCAATTCGCGGCGCCGCGCGACGCTGCACGCGCTGCGCACCGCTCGGGGTGCAGTGCTCGGTTTTCGCGAAGGCGGGGCGCATCGCATCGTCGACATGCGCGAATGCCACATCCTCGTGCCCGAGCTTTTCGCGCTGGTGGGGCCGCTGCGTTCGCTGGTTGCCGAACATGGGGCACGCCAGCCGGTCGATATCGAACTCACGCTGGTCGACGAAGGCGTGGACTGCACGCTCAAGGGGATCGAGGCGGATGGCCTCGCGGCGACCGAGGCGCTGCTCGATTTCGCGCGCGCCAATGCGCTCGCCCGGCTCTCGCTCGATCGCGGTTTCGGCCCCGAGACCGTGTGGGAACCGCAGCCGCTGACGGTCACGCTCGGCTCGTTCCCGGTACCCTTCCCGCAGGGCAGTTTCCTGCAGCCCACCAAGGATGGGGAGGGCGTGCTGGTCGGCGATGCACGCGCCTTCCTCGACGGGGCGACGACGATTGCGGATCTGTTTTCGGGTCTCGGGACCTTTGCGTTCGCGCTGGCGGGGCCGCGCAAGGTGCTGGCGGTCGAGGCCGCGCGCGACGCGCATCTGGCGTGCAAGGCCGCGGCCAACATGCGCGGTGTGCCCGTGCTTGCGCTGCACCGCGACCTGTTCCGCAATCCCTTGCAGCCCGAGGAAGCCGGGCGCTTCGGCGCGATCCTGCTCGATCCGCCGCGCGCGGGTGCGCGCGACCAGGTGGCGCAGATTGCTGCCAGCGATGCCGCGCGCGTGGCATATGTCAGCTGCAACCCTGCCAGCTGGGCGCGCGATGCGAGGACGCTGGTCGAGGCGGGGTTCAGGCTCGAAAAGCTGCGTCCCGTGGGCCAGTTCCGCTGGTCGACGCATGTCGAGCTGTCGAGCTACTTCACCCGGTAGGCACGCAGCGTTTCGAGCAGGCGGGCGCGCAGCCAGGCGCGCGCTTCGCCATCCGAAAAGGCGTGATCCGCCCCCGGGCACCGCGCGATCCGCTCATCGTCTGCATCCCAGCGCTCGGCAAAGACTTGCGCGGTGCGATCGGCTTCGGCGAGCAGGAAGCGGACCGGCCCGCCAAAGCTGTCGAGCCCGCTCTTCATCTGGTCGGCGAGCGACGAGGGGGTGCTGCGCGGGCGCATCGCCTTGACCATCCCGCGCGACAGTTTCTTTAGGTCGACACCGCCTGAGAGAAGCCGGGCAAGTTCCTGCGGATTCTTGAGTTTTTGTGCATAGCGTGAACGGATGGCCGCAGGCGGCGGGGTGCTGTCTTCGCTTTCGTCGATCGTCCAGGGGTTGCTGAGGACCAGCGCATCGCATTCCGCGCCCCCGGCCAGCATGAGGGCGCTGGCAGCATCGCAATTGCCGAATGCCACCACGCGCTGGACCTGCGGAGCGATTGCGCGGAAGGCGAGCAGCGCGGCCGCGATATCGCGGCCCGAGCGGCGGAACCCGCGATTGATGCCCTCGCTGTCGCCGATCCCGCGCCGGTCGAAGCGGAACACCGGGAAACCGGCGCGCGCGATCGAGGCGGCAAGCTGCGACTGGCCGTTGAACGCGCCCGCGCGTATCTCGTTGCCCCCGCTGACGATCAGCAGCCCGGTGGTACCCGGCGCGCTGTCCAGCGTGGCACCGCAGCGCTGCTCGCGGCATTCGAAGGTAAGATGCAACCTGCTCATCGGTCGGCCATTTCTGCCATCATGATCGCCGCCAGCGTGTCGGCCTGCGCAGCATCGAAATCGTTTTCGGCGCGCAGCCACAGCGGCCGGCCGCCAAGCTCGGCCTGTTCGACGACCCGGTGCCGCGGCGAAGGATCGTAAACTGCCGTTTCCAGTTCGCCGACCAGCTCGGCGCCGAGCTGCCAGCCCGCGAGCACGATGCCGTTCGACCGCGCATCGTCGAGCAGTGCCTCGGCGGTTTCCGGATGCCCGGTTTCCTTTGCGGCCAGCACCCGTGCGCGCAGCATGTTGCGCAGGACCTGTGCAGGCTTTGCAGGAGCATGGAGCGCGGCGGGCACGTCATCGGGCACCAGCCAGCAGCCCGAACGCACCGCAAGGACATGCGCGGCACCGAAATGCGCGGCAGCTGCTCCGACCGCCTGCCGCCAGCCGGAGAGCGTCTGCGCCTGCAGCGGCGCCATGCTTTCGTTGCAGCCGGGCAGGTCGGGGAGGAAACAATCCACGCCGCCTTCATCGAGTCTGCGCATGATTTCAGAGAGTTGATGGCGGAACTTGTTGGCTTCATCGAACAGCGGGGGGATCACCAGCAAGCGCCGGGACCGCCGTTGTTCGAAGCACAGCGCCATTTCCTCGCCCGACGTGCCGTCCGGCAGCGGGCAAGGCCATGTGACATACATGTGCGCGGTCAGCTTTCGACGACCTTGGCTTCGGCGAAAGCCAGCAGGCCGCTGTAGGTTTCGAGCATTTCGCCATCGACGTCCTCGTCTTCGATGACGATGTCGAGCCGGTCTTCCATTTCGGTAAGCAGGCCCGCGACGGCCATCGAGTCGAGTTCGGGAAGGTGGCCGAACAGCCCGGTATCGCCATCGAAGCCGTCGACTTGCGCCTGGTCGAGGCCGAGAACGTCGCGCAGGATCGCGCGCAGCGTCTGGTCGATGTCGCTGCGGCTCGGCCCGGTCGGTGCGGCGTGTGCGGTTTCGGCGTTCATTTCCTCGGCTTCCCCTGCCTTTGGCCCTGGTTTGGAGGCGCTGCCCTTAGCTGGGCCTATTGTGCGGTGCAAGGTGGCGGACCCACGCCCTGGCGATGGCCGGCCAGGCCCGCGGTTGGCGCCAGTCGAGACAATCGAGCCGGTAGCGCGGCCGGTTCGCTTCCATCCAGTCGTGCTTGTAGGCATCGGCGCCGGTACCGAAATCGACCAGCGACACGCCATCCGTATCGATAACCCGCTCGAACAGCGCCGCGCTTAGCGTCGTCCCCGCCGAAAGCGGTTTGGCCGCCTCGATATGCGCCAGCTTGTGGATATAGGCGGTGCTGCCTTCCACCGTCCAGAACTGCGCCGCGACCGGCTCGCCAGCGGCATAGGCGAGCCCCAGCCGAATCCGGCCGGCAGCGCCTTCCGCGCGGGCAAACGCCTCGAGGATATCCGCGCGTTCCTCCCGCGGCTTCCAGCTTTGTGCATAGACCGCCTGATAGTCGGCCCAGGCCGCCTCGTCGAACCGGGTGAGGATTTTCACCTCGACCTTGCGCGCCTTGCGCTTGAGCGTGGTCCGCATCTTGCCCGGGCGCGCGGCCCAGTACTCGGCAAAGCTGCGGCCTTCGACCGGGAGCACGTGGTTTTCATCGCAGGTGCTGCGAAAGACCAGCCAGCCGGCCTTGCGGAACGCCTGTTCGAGCGCGTCCGCACTACCGTCCTCGCCGGGAACGGGGGCAAGCACGATCCGGCCGGCCTGTCGCCGCAGGTCGCGGGCGAGGGCGGTGAGCAGGGCTTGCGAACGGCCCAGCGGGCGCCAGCTGAAGCTGAACCAGTAGGTCAGGCTGGCGAGATGGTCATGTTCGCGCCGCAGCGGCAGCAGCACGCGCTCATCCCCGCGCTCGGCCATGGCGGCCAGCACGGGGCCGAGCAGGCCGAACCACTCCAGCCTGTCGAAAGGACCGTCCTGCGGCCAATCCAGCGCTTGCAGTTTGGTAAGGCTCTCGTGATAGCTGACCGCGATGTCCACCGGATTTCCCTCACTCAGGAGCGTTAATGCCTGATCCCACGCCGCAGCCGCTCGATCGACTGGCCGAGCGCGGGCGAGACGATGCGCCTGCGCTCGTTCTGCGCGAGCGTACGCTTACCCATGCCGAGCTGAGAAAGCGAGTGGGTCTGCTTGCAGGCTGGCTCGCGGGCCGGGTGCCGGCGGGCGGGCGTGTCGCCAGCTGGGCGGCGAAGGGCGAATTGACCTGCCTGCTGCCGCTCGCCGCGGCCCGCGCGGGCGTGGTGCACGTCCCGATCAACCCGTTGCTCAAGCGCGCGCAGGTCGCGCATATCCTTGCTGACAGCGGCGCGGTGTTGCTGATGGGGACCAGGGCACGGTTGGCCACGCTGGAGGACGCGGACCTGCCGCTAGCGTGTTCGCCGATCGACGAAGCCGATGTCTTCGCGCTGGCCGAAGCGCAGGGCGACCATGCAGGGC
>Ga0105357_10002182_pt1 | contig 10526 bp, 9 predicted proteins | sample GOMGulsemesocosm_4_FD_83660 | JGI IMG/M metagenome (GOLD analysis project Ga0105357, IMG submission 83660) | Methane-oxidizing microbial communities from mesocosms in the Gulf of Mexico - GOM15B Gulf of Mexico | ecosystem: Environmental > Aquatic > Marine > Cold seeps | place: USA: Gulf of...
GCCTGTTGCGCAACCTGATCAATACTGGTCGATTCAATACTGGCTTCGGCAAAGCAGTGCTTAGCCGCCAACAATATCAAATGGCGGCCAGAAGCCTGATCGCTGACACGCGAATTGTCACCCCAACGCTGACGACTCATAACATCTCTTTCTTACGGCGAAAGATGCACTATCTCAAAAATACGTCACGCTTGCCATCGTCATGCAGACAGACGCACTTAAAAGGCACGCCAGAACCACTGAGGCCTAGTGGCGCCATCGCGCTTGAACACCTCAGACTCTGGCCTCGAGAATTCGTAACGGCTACCGGGAGCCCCTTTACCGAGGTAAACAAACCACGAATAAAAATGGCCACCCGATTAAGGGCAGCCATCAAGACTGGTACGAACAATACCATCGTGCTTAGGGCACAAAGCTACCCGGTTTTTGGCGTTGAGGAAACGCCTTAAACGTCTGCTTAAACTGCCCCACCTTCATCATCGCGGGTGCCATCAAAAACATGTGTTCCGCATACCAGCGTTCATACCCTCCAGCTTCACGATCCATGCGTTCAAAAGGGTCCATGCGCAGGTTAAATATCTTCGGGGCACGCAATACAGTGTATGGGTCTTGCCAGGTCGCCAAACCTATAGCCCGCTGCTCTTTAAAGACAATTTTGTAATCGCCATCACGAATGGCCACTATATCGCCGGTATCGGACGCATAGATAAACTCATTGCGCGGGCCAGGTTTCGTGCCATCGAGAAAGTGTGGCAAAAAATTATAGCCATCAAGGTGCACCTTGTACTCTGTACCACCAATATTTGCGCCTTTTTTAAGTTTTCCTTTCACATCCTCATCACCCGCCGCAGCCATTAATGTTGGCAACCAGTCCTGCAGTGAAATAATTTCATTCGACACTTGATTGGGTTTAATTTTAGCTGGCCACTTCACCATCATGGGCACTCGATAGCCACCCTCCCAGTTTGAGTTTTTCTCCCCGCGATAGGGTGTATAACCGCCATCCGGCCAGAGCATCAGCTCAGCACCATTATCAGTGGTGTACATGACGATCGTATTATCGGCGATGCCCAGGTCATCGAGTTTATCCAGCAACTGACCCACGTGGCCATCGTGCTCAACCATGCCGTCGGCGTAGAGCCCCTGCCCAGTAACACCTTCCGACTCTGGTTTCAAACGTGTCCATACGTGCATACGCGTTGAGTTAAACCAAACAAAAAAAGGTTTTTTAGCCGCGTGGGCTTTATCCATAAACGTTAAGGCCGCCCCAAGGAACTCCTCATCGACCGTTTCCATGCGTTTTTTAGAGAGCGCCCCAGTGTCTTCCACTCGACCGTCCGCGTAAGAGTGGATAACACCGCGTGGACCGAAGCGCTTTTTAAAGGCCGCACTCTTAGGGTAGTTCGGGTGTTCGGGCTCATCTTCTGCGTTCAGGTGATAGAGGTTGCCAAAAAACTCATCAAAACCATGGTTCGTCGGCAAGTGTTGATCCTGATCACCAAGATGGTTTTTACCAAACTGGCCTGTCATGTAACCCAGTGGTTTGAGCAGAGTGGCTATGGTCGGGTCTTTCTTGTTAATGCCTTCTTTGGCTCCAGGTAAACCCACCTTCGTTAACCCCGTGCGAATGGGGTGCTGGCCCGTTATAAAACTTGATCGGCCAGCGGTACAGCTTTGATCACCGTATGAGTCGGTAAATAAAATACCGGCATTGGCAATTCGATCGATATTGGGCGTACGGTAGCCCATAGCTCCACGGTTATAGGCACTTACATTATAAGGTCCAATGTCGTCACCCCAGATAGCCAAAATATTTGGTTTGTCTGCCGCCAGAGCGCCAGCACTAAAAAACAGCCCCGCAGTACAAAGTAACCGGATCACTTTATTATTCATCGATCTACCCTATTCATCAGCTTCACCACAATAAGACTCAGTTTTCACGAGGTTCCCCCTCTGCCTTCGACTACACCTTACAATAGTAGCCGAAGGCGACGCCACAAGACTTAACCAACCGCCATGCAGACAATACGCTGGATACTCTCAGGAGGAATAGGGTAGAAGAGCGCAGCCGGGTCTGAAGCAATCGCGATCATCACCATCTCATACTTGTCAGCAGGAATGTTCCATTTTGAAAAATTGGTTTCACAGCCTATGCGGCGCTGAAAATCGCGCAGCTCGGCGATCACCGCGTCCAACAACTCTTGACCACTGCGGCCCTTAGCATCGAGCAAGATCGCTTCCGCTAGGCGCTCAGCGTGCGGGCGGTAGAAGTCGGACAATTCTTCCATCACAATTGGCAGCAACACCGCATTCGCATCACCGTGCGGCACATGAAACATGGCACCAAACGCGTGTGCACAGTTGTGTACTGGAATGGCGTTGAGTGCGCTCATAAAACCACTGATGGCCATAGTACTGGCCTGCATCATGGCGGAGCGAGCATTAATGTCCCTACCGTCTTCAACCGTCAGCGGCAGATTCTTGAAGATCAGCTTGCTGGCATGAAAGGCGTGGGCATCGGCCAAGTGATTGCTAATAGGCGAAGCAATGGCTTCAAGTGCATGGGTCAGTGCATCCATACCGGTAGAAGCCGTCAATGAAGGCGGCAGGCCTACGGTAATCTTGGGGTCCAGCACCGCGATATCCGCCTCAGAGAATGGCGCTAGCAGGTTGGACTTCAGCCCGATGTCTTCATTATACAACACCGCTCCGTCTGAAATTTCAGCGCCTGTGCCGGAGGTGGTTGGCACAGCAATATGGTGTATTTTCATGGGCTGTGCTTTCGGCCAGGTCTCCAACACAATGCCGGCCTGCACCGCATCGGCAATGTCATTAAGGTTGTGGTGCAAGGCGTATTTCACACCCTTGGCCGCATCCAAAACGCTGCCGCCGCCAAATGCCAATATCCCATCGGCCGAGACTTCTCGAGCAAAAGCCAGAGCCGCGTTGACTGAACTGCAGGACGCGTCGGCGGCTATTTCACTGAAACTACCCACCAGGCGAGCGCCGTTACCTGAATGAGCTTGATGCGCAAACACCGACTCCATACGTTCAACCAAACCCACAGATTTCAAACCTGCGTCACTTAATAGCACGACACGCTTGGCACCCAAGCCATCAAATAAACCTGGAATACGAATGATGCTATCAGCGCCACAGTGAATCACGGTGCGCATTTTAAATTCTAAATATCCGCTATTGGACATAATAATCTGCCTCGAAAATTAGGGTGCTTATACGAACTTAGAGTGGACCATACGGAAGAGGGCCTTCTTCGAAGGATCCCGCTGGAAGGCGGTAGAGACCGTCTTGGTTTCCACATAAGCTTCAAAGCTATAGCGACCAAACTCACGCCCGTAGCCGCTCTGCTTACAACCACCAAAGGGCGCATCGGTGCGCATCATGTGCCAATCGTTGATCCACACGGAGCCCGCTTTTAATCGATGGGCAATGTGCTGAGCTTGTACAAGATCATCCGTCCAAATACCCGCCGACAAACCATAGGCGTTGTCGTTGGCTTGTCTGATGGCATCATCGAGGTCGGTGTAGCGAATGACCGACAAGACCGGACCAAAGATCTCTTCGCAGGCGACCGTCATGGTATTAGTCACGTCGGCAAGAATAGTGGGCTCAATAAAGAAGCCGCCAGCAAAGCCATCGACCTTCGCTTGTCTACCCCCGCAGGCAACACGCGCACCTTCCGCTTCAGCCGAGGCAATATAGTCCAGCACGCTCTTGAAGTGCGTTTCACTTGCCATAGGACCATAACTGGTGCCCTCCCGCATTGGGTCACCTACCACCACATTGCCAGCTACTTCGACCAACTTATCAAGTACCGCATCGTAAATACTGTCGGGCACCAGCAGCCGTGTGCCGGATTCGCAGGCCTGACCGGCGTTGAGAAACACCCCAAACAGCGCACCATAGGCAAGCAGATCAATATCGGCGTCAGGCATCACAATGGCTGGTCCCTTACCACCCAATTCGAGGGACACGCGTTTCATGGTTAGCGCGGCATTTTCCTGCACTTTACGTCCGATGTTGGACGAACCGGTAAATGAAATCTTGTCGATGTGTGGGTGTAAACTCATGGCCTCACCGACAACGGGACCTTCACCCACCACAACATTCAACACACCTTTTGGCAGAGCAGCGGCAAAGATCTCAGCCAAACGCAGCGTTGAGGTCGGCGTTGTTTCCGCCGGTTTCACTACCACGGTATTGCCCATAGCCAGTGCCGGAGCCACCTTCATGGCGAACAACAACAACGGAAAATTCCAAGCGGTAATCAGACCACAGACGCCCACCGGCTCTTTCCAAACTTGGGTATGACAGGGTTCTGGCAGTGGACGCGCTGGCAGGTTTTCAACAAACGCATAGGTTTTAACCTCTTCTGCCAACACCATAAACAGATCGGCAATGGCGGGAATATCCAAGCCCATGATGCGACTGATGGTGCCGCCTGAACTGCTGATTTCCAGCATGGCCAATTCTTGAGCGTTGGCCAAAATCAGATTGGCCAATTTATAGAGCAACTTAGAGCGCTCTTCCGGCGCCATTTTTCGCCAAGCAGGGTCATCAAAAGCGGCTTGTGCACTGGCTACCGCGAAATCAACATCATCACTGTTGCCCATAGCAACATGGGCCACTAGCTGACCATTAGCTGGGTTGATAACCGGCGCGTACTCGCCACTTAAAGGCTCACATGTTTCCCCGTTAATAAACAGTGGATAGCGAGGTATTACTTCAACATCAGACATAGCAAACTCCGTGATTGATGAGTGCCCTTAGTGCCAAGCCCTCAGCGCGAAAATCGTGCCTTGATTGTATGTCTTGAGGCTAAAAGTGATTTATCTCTGGCGGCCAACCGTTGGTCCCAGATCACCAGAACACGCAGCAATAGGTGCGCTATATGAGAAAATAAAAGAGATTGAGGCGAGCAGGGAAACGCGGCTACTTTTCCGCCAAGCTCTCGCGGTATTGAGTTGGGGTTTGATCAAACCAACGGCGGAATGCGCGGTTAAAGTTGCTCGAGTCAGAGAAGCCCAACATGTAAGCGACCTCAGTGCAGGATCGATGCTGCTGGGCCAGGTATTCTTTCGCAAACTGTTGACGAATCTCGCTGAGCTGTATCGAGAAGGAAGTGCCCTCGCTCTTCAATTTACGCTGTAAGTTACGCACACTCACACACAAAGATTCAGCAATGCCCTTCGGGGTTGGCTCACCACCGGGTAACTGACGCAACATTTCATCTTTTACCTTGGCGGCAAAACTGTTGTTACCAAAACGCTGTTTATAGTCTTCCGAGAGGCGGTCTTGATACGCCGCCAGCGCCTCATTGCTCATCGGTAGCTGCTTGTGGGCGACTTCTGAGCTGATTGAGAAACATACACGCTCGGCGGCAAAGACAACATCGCAACCGAAGGCGTCAATATAGGCCTGCTCATTGACAGGTTGACGCGTGAGCTCCACCAATTGTAAGCCCAATATCTGCGGGTACACCATGCGGAAGAGTTTCATCGAAGCCGCGAGACCAAAATCAAAAGCCTCATCGCCGACAAACTCCGGTGCCTCCAGCAAGCTCACCACCACCTCAACACGCTCGTCGGATTCGTTAACCGATAAGATCGCCACATCGGACAATATAGCGCTGTAGCGCACCAAGCGCTGAAAAGCCTCAAATAGACTGCTACTGCACAGCAGAGACAGTCCCAACGCCTGCCAGTGGGCTGGCTGAAAGTAACTCTCGGCGGCTTCAATGCCAATGCTGGGATTACCCGTCAGCTCCGCCACCTTGCGCCAAAGCTTGGCAATCGCTTCAACACTGTAGCGATCATCCTCACCACTGTGTATTTCACTTTCGACAATACCGAGCTCTGAGAATACCTTCCCAGCATCAAAACCGTACTCATCGAGAAGCGAGCGAGCAACTTCGATCCAAACAGGTAGCGACGTTGGTTGAGTCATCGAGGCCAACAACCGAATATTAAGAGTAGATTCATAGCAACGAGGGTATTCTTCCCGCCTTATTAATTCAACCAAAAGCCGGAAAGCTTTCACAACCCAGCAGTCATCGTCAAAATCGGCCTGCGCACTGCGCACCGTAAAATCAGCATCCTCACTGCTGACCCTAGCCACTAGAATCACTGGCTAACCATAGGCAGAGATTATAACCGGCGTATCACCACCATTTAGGGAGTCACAGCTCTCGCCGTTAATAAACAGCGGATAGCGAGGTTTTGCTTCGCATCAGGCATAGCAAACTCCGCGGTTGATGATTGGCCTTTGAACCATACTCTCCGCGCGAAAATCTTGCAGTAATTGTATGTTTTGATGCTAAAAGTGATTTATCTCTGGCGACCCACCGCTGCTCCCTGAAAACCACAACGCACAGGGGCACGGGTGCTGGGTGAGTAGAACCAAGAGATTGAGAAGAATGAAAGGCGGTTACTTTTCCGTCAAACCTTCTCGGTATTGCGTGGGGGTTTGATTAAACCAACGACGAAATGCACGGGTAAAGTTGCTGTGATCAGAGAAGCCCAACATGTAAGCGACCTCATTGCAGGATCGATACTGCTGAGCCAAGTATTCTTTCGACAACTGTTGACGAATCTCGCTGAGCAGTAGCGAGAAGGACGTGCCCTCGTTGCTCAACTTACGCTGCAAGTTGCGCACACTCACATGCAATGATTCAGCAATGCCTTTTGGTGTCGGCTCACCACCGGGTAATTGACGTAACATTTCGTCTTTGACCTTGATGGCCAAACTGTTGTTACCAAAACGTCGTTTATAATCTTCCGAGAGGCGATCTTGATACGCCGCCAACTCCTCATTACCCATAGGCAACTGTTTATGGGCGACTTCGGGACTGAACGAAAAACACACGCGCTTGGAGGCGAAAATAACGTCGCAACCAAAAAAGTCGATATAAGCTTGCTCATTTGGGGACTGGCGTATTAGTTCAAGCGACTGTAATTCCAGCTTCTGCGGGTACACCATGCGGAAAAGTTTCATGAGCGCCGCAAAACCAAAATCGGACGCTTCATCACCTATAAATTCTGGGGCGCCTTGCAGCTCAATGACTAGTTCAATACAGCTATCCGACTCATTAACCGTGAAAAAAGCGGCATCTGACAATACCGCACTGTAACGGACCAGTCGCTGAAATGCTTCGTATAAGCTACTGCTGCAGAGCAGTGAAAAACCGAGTGCTTGCCAGTGCGCCGGCTGAAAATGACGCTCCGCAGCAACAATACCGATACAGGCATTGCCCGTCAGCTCGGCCACCCTGCGCCAAATCTTAGCGATGGCCTCAACGCTGTAGCGGTCGCCTTTATCGCTGTGTATTTCACTTTCGATCATGCCCAACTCTGAAAATACCTCATCCGCATCAAAGCCGTACTCATCGAGAAGCGATCGAGTAGCTTCAACCCAAACGGGTAGCGACGTGGGCTGATTCATCAGAACCTACAAGCGAATATTAAAGGTGTATTCATTGCAACGAGGGTATTCCGAGCGTTTCATTAATTCAACCAAAAAAGCGCCTCTGGCTGGTCAGCAAGCCGCAACATAGCATTTGCCTCGTTCACCAGCTCCGTGCTGCTGCCAATATTAACGGGCCAAAAAACAAACCCTCTATAAAGCAGCGCTGGCGAGCAGATCAAGCCCGTGGAATAATGGCGCCACTGTTTCTACCATAGAGTCCCAAGACCGTGCGCAAAGATACTCTCGCCACCCGTAAACGCATTATCGATACCGCGGAAAAGTTGTTCGCAGACAAGGGCGTTGAAGCCACGAGCCTGCTGGACATCACCAAGGCTGCCGAGCAAAAGAACCGCAGCGCCCTGCAGTACCACTTCAAGAACAAGGACGGCATGCTGCACGCCGTGCTCGACAAGCACGCGCTGGGCATTGCTGAAAAGCGTACCAGCATGCTCGATGAGCTTGAGACAGGTGGCGACTACAGCCTTTACGATCTGATTGGCACACTGGTACAGCCGATGGCCGCTCAGCTCGACAACCAGGACGGTGGGCGCGAGTTCTTAAAAATCCACAGTGAACTGATGAATTCAGAGCGTTACCGTAACTTCCGCCAAGAGCGCGAAGACCTGAACAAGGTGCAACGTATTCACAATATGGCGGCACCTTTCCTCGATCACGACAACCCTGAAGCCCTGCAAGCGCGTGGCATTTTGGTCGGTTGTTTATTGATCCATGGGCTGGCCAACTACCTGCCCCAGCAAAAACTCGTCAACCGCGAACTGTTCCTGCACACCCTGACCCAGGGCATTGTCGATATTCTCGTACCAAAACCCTAGCCTAGGCACCAATATGGTGCGCCCGCCCTTTTTTATCGCTATCAACGTCTCCACTGGCCATTCTAAACACGGTTGAAACGGCCCGTCATCGACTAAAATGCCGCACTGACGCACTTTATGACCCTCCAGCTCGCCACGGATGCCGTTCTTGTTCACCTTGGTACAGCGCTTGCAATGACTCCCCCAAAGCACCGGTTAGTTCGCCGGCCCCATTGATGTAAAGCGGTAAATGGTTATGAAACAGCGTCTGGTAGTCATAGGTAATGGTATGGCGGGCATGAAGGTCGTCGAGGAAATCCTCGCCACCGACCCCGAGCAGTTCGACATTACCGTATTCGGCGCTGAGCCCCATGGCAATTACAACCGCATCATGCTGTCGCCGGTGCTCTGTGGCGAGAAGACCATCGATGAGATCATGATCAATGATCGTCAGTGGTACACAGACAACCGCATCACCCTACACGCCGGCACGGATAAAGCGGTAGTGGAAATCAACCGCGCCCAGCGTCGCGTACTCGCGGCTGACGGCACCAGCGCCGACTATGACCGCCTGCTGATCGCCACCGGCTCTAACCCTTTTATACTGCCTGTGCCCGGCCATGACCTCGACGGTGTACTGGCCTTTCGCGACATTCATGACGTCGAGCGCATGCTCGGTTACAGCGACACCCACCGGCACGCCATCGTGCTCGGCGGCGGGCTGCTCGGGCTTGAGGCAGCCAACGGTCTGACCGAGCGCGGCATGCAGGTCACGGTTATCCACAGCAATGAAGTGCTGCTCAACCGTCAGCTGGATGTCGAGGCGGGCAAACTGCTGCAGGCCGAACTGGAAAGCCGCGGCGTGCATTTTAAAATGCCCGCAAAAACCGAAACCCTTATAGGCAATGACGCCGGTCATATTAAAGCCGTGCGCTTTGCGGACGGCAGCGAACTGCCCTGTGACCTGTTTGTGATGGCCATTGGCGTGCGCCCCAACATCGCACTGGCCGAACGCAGTGGCCTCTACTGCGAGCGCGGCATAGTCGTTAGCGATACCCTGCAAAGCTATGACCCAAGCGTTTATGCCGTGGGCGAATGCGTTCAGCACCGGGGCGACACCTTTGGCCTGGTCGCGCCACTGTTTGATCAAGCCAAAGTCTGTGCCAAACAAATCTGCGGTCTAGGGGTACCTGGTTACAAAACCCAGCCAACGGCCACTAAGCTGAAAGTAACGGGCATTAAGCTATTCTCTGTGGGTAACTTCCTAGGCGATGCGGAATGCGACTTTCTACTCTTCCGCGACCTAAAGCAGGGCGTTTACAAAAAACTGGTGCTGAAGAACAACCGCGTCATAGGCGCCGTGCTCTTTGGTGAGACCAGCGAAGGCGCCTGGTATCAAGAGCTTATCGAACAGGCCACCGACATCTCCGCCATGCGCAGCCTGCTTATTTTTGGTCAAGCTTATGCAGAGCCTTTAGCGGCTCTGAATAAAGAGCCTTTAGCTGGACTGAATCAAGAGCCTTTAGCGGCTGTGAGTGAAGAGCCATTAGCGGGTGTAAACAAAGAGCCTTTAGCGGTTCTAGATAAAAAGCCATTAGCGGGTGTCAATAAAAAGCCTGCAGCGACGAACCTAGCCGAAGCCGCCTAACGCGCTTCCCACATAGAAGTAACGCCATGAGCGACGTCATCGCTACCGACACACAGACCATCAACACCACCTGCGCCTATTGCGGCGTCGGCTGCGGCATCACCGCGGAGGTCAACTCGACCAGCCGCGAAGTCAGCGTGCAGGGCGATAAAAATCACCCCGCCAACTTCGGCCGCCTCTGCTCCAAAGGCTCCTCATTAGGTGAGACCATAGGCCTCGACAGCCGCCTGCTGCATCCCATGGTCGATGACCAGGTCGTCAGTTGGGACAGCGCGCTGGACAGCGTGGCCCAGCGCTTTCAAAAAATCATTGATGAACACGGTCCACAGGCTGTGGCCTTTTATGGCAGCGGTCAGTTGTTAACCGAGGACTACTACGTCGCCAATAAGCTCATGAAAGGTTTTATCGGCGCCGCCAACATCGACACCAATAGTCGCCTGTGTATGTCCTCGGCGGTATCGGCGCACAAGCGCGCGTTTGGCACGGATACGGTTGCCAGTTGTTACGAAGACCTAGAACTGGCCGAGCTGGTGGTCATCACCGGCTCCAACATGGCCTGGTGCCACCCGATTTTATTCCAA
>Ga0105357_10002187_pt1 | contig 10516 bp, 12 predicted proteins | sample GOMGulsemesocosm_4_FD_83660 | JGI IMG/M metagenome (GOLD analysis project Ga0105357, IMG submission 83660) | Methane-oxidizing microbial communities from mesocosms in the Gulf of Mexico - GOM15B Gulf of Mexico | ecosystem: Environmental > Aquatic > Marine > Cold seeps | place: USA: Gulf of...
AAAAGTAAGCGCCCAAGGCGCATGAAACTCCCAGCTTTAGCTGGTCTCTATCCACAACCTGTTTTTCTTGATTACGGATATACTCCCTCACCATATTTTCATCAAGACCAAGGGTTGATACAAAATACCCTCTAGCCTAAAATGCTTAACCGCTAAAATTCTTTTGCTTACCTTTAAATGTAACAGCTAACTTGGGTGGAATACTCAAGCACATATGAACATGATCAGGCATTAAATGCCCTTCCTCAATATTCACACCTTTTTGCCGAGCAAAATCATGGAACACTTCACCTAAGTGTTTATTGATCGAACCAAATATCATTTTACGTCTTTTTTTAGGTATTAATACAATATAGTATTTACAATCCCACCGTGTATGAGACAAACTATTATAATCTTGCATAGGTTTTCTTTCCTCTCTTAGTAGAGGTTGAAGATACCTATACCGCGGTATAGGTAATGCATTTAGTACCCCTAATTTAGGGGATAATTTATAAAAAACGAGTTATTCTACAAGCTCGTTATATTACAAGGTATATTCATGCTCTTTTTCATAATCAAACTTTTGATGTTAGCTTTATCATATAAATTATATTTAGTGAAGAAGGAACCTTTCTTTTCAGCCTTACTATTTAGTATTCCTTTAGCCATTGTTGGCTTAATTATGGGGCATACACTAATTGGCGTATTCGTAGGCAGTGCTATCTTATTTGCGTTGGCTTTTGTTTGTTTTTTACTGATGTCCAAAATGCCAACTGGAACGCCGGAGTACAGTATATTAGCTGTAACGGCAATTATCGTTGCATTTGTAATCTAAGTTGCATAAACGGAAAATAACAGTTTGCTTTTGCTCGTTCTTCGCTAATCGTAAAAAAATGGCAAGTTATGCAGGCATTATCACTAACGAAATTCAACCATCTAAGATCAACAGACCCTAACATCAAGCTTACCAGTTAAGCATAATAATTAATAATCACCATACACCTCGAAATTTCAATTGATTTAATATAAAATATGTCTCCTTTTGTCGATGCCTCAACATGCGTTGGGTCGAACAATATCGATGTTAATATATTCGAATACGTAAGAGTAAAGTAAATGAGTAAGAAGCTATATATCAAAACTTGGGGCTGTCAAATGAACGAGTATGACTCGCAGAAAATGGCAGAATTATTGGACTCAACCCATGGTTTTGAACTAGCGGAAGAAGCAGAAGATGCTGATGTAATTCTGCTAAACACTTGCTCTATTCGTGAAAAAGCCCAAGAAAAAGTTTTTCATCAACTAGGCCGCTGGAAGAAATTAAAAGAAACAAAACCAGATTTACTTATTGGTGTTGGCGGCTGTGTTGCCTCACAAGAAGGCGATGCAATTCGAAAAAGAGCACCTTTTGTTGACATGATTTTTGGTCCTCAAACACTACATCGTTTACCTGAAATGTTAAATAAATTACAACATAGCAGCAACCCTATTGTTGATGTGAGTTTTCCTGAAATTGAAAAATTTGACTGTTTACCTGAACCAAAAGCTGATGGTCCAAGTGCTTTTGTTTCCATCATGGAAGGCTGTAGTAAATACTGTACTTTTTGCGTGGTGCCTTATACTCGTGGCGAAGAAGTAAGCCGACCACTTGATGATGTTTTATATGAAATTGCTCAACTTGCTGAACAAAATGTGCGAGAAGTTAATTTATTAGGTCAAAACGTTAATGCCTATCGCGGCGAAATGCATGATGGTAGTATTTGTCGCTTTGCTGATTTAGTTCGTTTAGTCGCAACCATTGATGGCATTGACCGTATACGTTATACCACGTCACATCCGGTTGAATTTACTGATGACATTATTGAAGCATACGAAGATGTTCCTGAATTAGTAAATCACCTACACCTTCCAGTACAAAGCGGTTGTGACCGAATTTTAACGCAAATGAAGCGGGGTCATACTGTACTTGAATATAAATCTCAGATTAGAAAATTGAAAAAGGTTCGCCCTGAACTTTCCATGTCGTCAGATTTTATCATTGGCTTCCCGGGGGAAACTGATGAAGATTTTATGGATACCATGAAATTAATTGAAGCGGTAAATTTTGATTTAAGTTTTAGTTTTATTTACAGCGCTCGTCCCGGTACACCCGCTGCTGATTTACCTGACGATATAACTGACAAAACTAAAAAACAACGTTTAAAACTATTACAAGATAAAATAACTCAACAAGCCTTGCGTATTGCTAGACAAATGTTGAATACCGAACAACGTGTTTTAGTTGAAGGGCCATCAAAGAAAAACCCAATGGAACTGCGTGGTAAAACAGAAAATAACCGTACCGTCAACTTTGTAGCGCCACATACGGTTATTGGTCAATTTGTTGATATTAAAATTACGGACGTGTACGCCAATTCATTGCGTGGTGAGTTGATTCGCCAAGAAAGTGAAATGGGACTTCGCATTGCTCATTCACCTGCTGACATACTAGCTAATGGTCATCATAAGACACCTAAAGTCAATCATCTTGATGCTTTAGGGGTCGCTACTTACACTCCTTCATCAGTTAATTAATAGCTAGTAGCAATCAGTAATGAATAATAATAATGGATAGCACTTTGAACATTGAAAAAAATAATAACATCAACTCAGCCACAAACCATAAATTAGACTTAACTCCTGTTGATAACGAACGCCAAGCAGAGTTATGTGGCCCTATGGATGATCACCTAAAAACGATAGAACGTCGCTTGGGTGTTGAAATAAGTTATCGTGGTAATCAATTTAAAATAGTCGGTAAAGACAAAAACTGCCAAGCGGCTAGCCACTTATTAAAAAACCTTTATATAGAAACAGCCCCTATAAAAGGTATTTATAAATTAATTACCAGTGAAATGGTGCATTTAGCCATACTCGATGCGAATATTTTAGAACAAAACGATGTCGATAGCTCTGTGCAAAGTAAAGAAGCGACTGAGTTAGGCGCTAATTATGAAAAAATGCTTACCATTAAAACAAAACGCGGCATTGTAAAACCACGCAATGGTAATCAACAGTCTTATGTGCAAAGTATTATAACCAATGATATCAGCTTTGGTGTTGGCGTAGCAGGAACGGGTAAAACCTATCTTGCTGTTGCGTGTGCTATTGAGGCATTAGAACGACAAGAGGTACGCCGAATATTACTGACTCGCCCCGCTGTTGAGGCTGGGGAAAAGCTTGGTTTTTTACCTGGTGATCTATCACAAAAGATAGACCCCTACCTAAGACCACTCTACGATGCTTTATTTGAAATGCTAGGTTTTGAACGAGTAGAGAAGTTAATTGAACGTAATGTCATCGAAATTGCTCCACTTGCGTATATGCGGGGTAGAACCTTAAATGATGCCTTTATTATTTTAGATGAAAGCCAAAACACTACCGTTGAACAAATGAAAATGTTCTTAACGCGTATTGGTTTTAATTCACGTGCCGTTATTACTGGCGATATAACGCAAGTTGACTTACCTAAACATCAAAAGTCAGGTTTACGTCAAGCAATTGAAGTATTACAAGATATTCAAGGGATAAGTTTTAACTTCTTCCAAGCTAAAGATGTTGTACGTCATCCCGTGGTGGCCAGAGTAGTAGAAGCTTATGAATCCTATGAGCAAAAAGAAAACAGACAAAAACAGCAAAAAGAACAACAAGCAAAGGCAAAATATCTAAACAATGAATAATCACATTGATCTACAAATTGCCTGTGAAGCAACAGAGTTACCATCAATTGAACTTTTTCAACGTTGGACAGATAGTGCCTTAACTGCGATAACCGATCAAGAGTTTGAGTTAACAATTCGATTAGTTAATAATGAAGAAAGCCAACAGTTAAATAGCCAATTTCGACAAAAAGATAATCCCACTAATGTCCTATCCTTTCCTTTTGAAGTACCTGATGGTATTGAACTTAATTTACTCGGTGATTTAGTAGTTTGTGTACCTGTTGTTGAGCAGGAAGCAAAAGAACAAAATAAGAAATTATTTGATCATTGGGCGCACATGATTATTCATGGATGCTTGCATTTATTAGGATATGATCATATAAATGATATTGATGCAGATAAAATGGAAGCACTAGAAATAAAAATTTTAGCACAATTATCCATCAATAATCCATATAAAAGCTAACTACTAACCAATAGCTACACAAATTTAAATAGGAAAAAATAAGCTCTATGAGCGATGACAACCCCCACTCGAGTAACGGCTCAAAGAAAAAATCAGTATTGGATAAAGTTGTTCAAATATTTAGACCTGAGCCGAAAAATAAAAACGATTTAGTTGATGTATTAACTGACGCGCAAAACCGTGAATTAATAAACGCTGAAACGAGGCAAATGATTGAAGCAGTTTTAGATGTATCAGAAATGCGAGTTCGCGACATAATGATACCTCGCTCACAAATGGTAACAATCGATAGAAACCAAACCCTAGATGAATTTTTACCTATAATTTTAGATTCAGGTCATTCACGTTTTCCCGTTGTAAATGAAGATATTGATCATGTCGATGGTATTCTATTGGCTAAAGACCTACTCGCTTTTGGTTTTAATAATTCTACAGAAACATTTAGTTTAACTAATGTTATTCGTCCAGCGATTATTGTTCCCGAGAGTAAAAAAGTAGAGCCACTATTAAATGAGTTTCGCTCTAATCGCTACCACATGGCTCTAGTTGCAGATGAATATGGTGGTATTTCAGGCGTAATAACAATTGAAGATATTCTTGAACAAATAGTTGGTGAAATTGAAGATGAAACTGATGAAGATATTGAAGAGGATATTAAACTGCTCGCTGGTAATGTGTATTTAGTCCGAGCGTTAACTGAACTTTCAGATTTTAACGAATACTTCAACTGTGAATTTTATGAAAAATCAGCAGATACTGTTGCTGGCGTAATTTTACAGCACTTAAACCATATGCCACAAACAGGTGAGCAACTTTCTCTAGGAAATTTTGATTTTAAAATAGTTGCTGCTGATACAAGACGTATGCAAATGCTGCAAGTAACCGTTGCTAAAAAACATAAAATAAACGGCAAACAGAGTGATTAAACCAACTGTTATAACATTTTTTTCTTCATTAAATAGTTCCTTAGTAAACAAGCAATATTGGCTTTTTTTTATTTCGGGTTTAAGCTTAGTGTTTGCTTATGCTCCGTTTTCACAGTGGTATTTAAGCCTTTTCATTCCGGCTATCATTTTTTATCAATTAACTAAACAGCCCCCTAAAAAGTCAGCTAAACTGATGGGAATTTTTGCCTTTGGTTGGTTTGCGAGTGGTATCAGTTGGATTCACGTCAGTATTGACCATTTTGGTGGCTTACCACTCGTTGTCTCCTTAGGTTTGATGCTATTTCTTTGTCTTTATTTGGCACTATTTCCTGCTTTATCCGCTTTTTTAACAGCTTATTTTTCAAGTGAGAAGCAACTTAATTTATGGCTATTAATACCTTTTTGGTTAATCTGCGAGTTTTTGCGCAGTGTTGTATTTACTGGTTTACCTTGGCTTTCTTTAGGCTATAGCCAAATAGATGGCCCTTTAGCTAATTTCGCCCCACTTATAGGCGAAGTAGGTATTACAGCACTAGTTATTTTAATAAATATTTGCTTAGTCAAAATATTCTATCACTTCAAAGAAAGTAATAAAAAACAGTTAGCAACACCTATCTCAATTATCTTTATAATTACTGCATTAAGTTATGGTTTAGCTAAAATCAATTGGGTTAAAGCTACCGGAGAAACAATTAAAGTTGCGTTAGTTCAAGGTAATATTGCACAATCAATCAAATGGGCTCCAGAGCAAGAGTGGCCAACTATGCTCAAATACTTAGATCTCACTCGTATAAATTATGACGCAGATATTATTATTTGGCCTGAGTCGGCTATTCCTGCAATAGAGCCCACTGTACAAGATTTTTTAAACACCGTAAATCGTTCAGCATTATTAAATAATAGTGCCATTATTACGGGGATTTTAAATTATAATTTAGAAAGCAAAGAGTACTTTAATAGTTTAATTGTGCTGGGTAAAAAGCATGATAAAGATGAGCAGGGTTATTATTATAACCATAGCAATCGATATTCTAAAAACCACTTGTTACCTATTGGCGAGTTTGTGCCATTTCAGGAATTATTACGCCCTATAGCCCCATTATTCAACTTGCCCATGTCATCTTTTAGCCGAGGGAATTATGTGCAACACAATCTCATCGCAAAAAACATCAATATATTACCGCTACTTTGCTTTGAAATTGTATTTCCTCATCAATTAGCGGCTAATTTGACTAAACAAACAAATTTATTATTAACAGTAAGTAATGATGCATGGTTTGGAGATTCACACGGACCACATCAACACATGGAAATAGCCCGTATGCGCGCTTTAGAGTTTGGCCGCCCCTTACTTCGCTCAACCAATAACGGAATAACTGCAGTGGTTGATCATCATGGTAACTTTATCGCGCGAATGCCACAGTTTGAAGAAGGGGTATTAAAAACAGAAGTGGCGCTAGTAATCGGTGAAACGCCTTATAGCCAGTGGCCACGTTTGATTTTAATACTAATGATTGTCATACCCTTAATCATTGTTACACTATTACAAGCTAAGGCTTGGGATAAAGTTTAAAGCTAAATATAATCTAAAAAATAATTTTCCGCTAAATTTTCCGCTGCTAAATTTTCCGCTATATAGCGGCTTATAAATAACCCTATAACCATATCTGTTACAGGGCTAAATAAAGGCTAGCACCTGCGTGTTACTTTATAACGGGTTTAGGATGCAAATTCACTTTATTTCGACCGCTTTCTTTTGCCTGATAAAGCGCAGTATCTGCACATTCAATCCACGCTTCATGGCTTTTAATCGTCGGCTCAATTTCAGCAATACCAATACTAATGGTGTATTTAATATCTAGATCATTATATTTAACAACCGATATTTCTACTTCTCTGCGTAAGCGCTCAGCAAAAACATACGAATTTTTCAATGCTGTATCTGCCAGTAAAACAACAAACTCTTCACCACCATAGCGACCAGAAATATCAGTTTCTCTGACGTGATCTCGAATTAAATTAGAAAGGTGACGAATAACTTCATCACCAACCACATGACCAAAGGAATCATTTATTTTTTTAAAATGATCAATATCAAGTATTACTAACGAGCTTGAATGTTGACTACGCGTCCATCGTTTATACTCCGCTTGCAAGCAGCCTTCCCAGTGACTACGATTGAACAACTTAGTTAATCCATCAGTTTGGCTAAGTATTGCTAATTCTTCATTGGCTTTTTCCAAGCTCTTTTTATGTACCGCGTTATCTGTGACATCATAAACAAGTAAACATAAATGACTCACCTCTCCCGTTGAAGATATCAGCGGAATAAAAGTGGTGTTTTGATACATAAAGTCAGAGCTTCCGGTTACGGGGCGGTAACTATCAAACTTAAATAAATAAGGTCGTTGCTCCCAAATAGTAAAAGCTTTATTCTTTAATAAAAATACTGATTCAGCTTTACGTTCAAACCAGTTTTGAGGAATTTCATCGAATAGATCAAAGAGTAATTTACCTTTAACTTCTCTAGGTAACAAGCCGCTATGGTTCTCCATAAAACCATTGAAAATTTGTACCTTGTATTCTTTATCTAAAACCACTAAGCCAACATCAATGTTATGAAGCATTTCCATTAACCAGTGTAATTCATTTAATTGTGAGGTTTGTAATGACATTGCTAATCCCATTCTCTTTAATTCTACGCTATTTTGATTTATACCCGTTCCATTTGAATAGACCTATTCAAATGGAACGGGTATAAATCATTAGGGGTTAAAGTACAAAAAATTAATCAAGTAAATAAGACAACTTGTTATTCAATGTTTGCATCGACTGTTCGGTAAACAATAAGAGTAAGTCACATTTTATTGGATAATTTTCAATACTATAACTAATTTCAATTGCCAATGTCTTTTTCCACTTAGTATTATTAGCAATTAGTTCTGATATTTTTCTATGTTGACCTAAAACGACCGGGTGACCTTGACTAAAATTAATATCAAGCTGCTCAGATAACCCTTTTAAGCAAGCACCAATCAGAACATTAGCTAAATCCATTAGTAGCTCTAACTCCGTACCTTCATCTTCGTCATACTGATAATTCATTAGTGAAGCGACATCTTTAAAGCTTGAATCATTTAAAATTAATAGTGCTTCACCAGAAATACCTGCGCTAATAAAACCTTGGCAAATACCAGAAGTGCTTTCACTTGCCTCTACAGCCTCAAGCGCCATGCTCAATTCACTAACTTCAATAAAGTTTACATTGGGTATCGGTAATTCAACAAAAACATCTAATAATCGCGCAAGTAAATCCCCTGCCCGTCCCATAGCGACATTCGCTACTTCTTGATAACAATCTCTCAATTCAGCAGATAATGTTAATTCAATATCGCTAACAGGGGCTGTCATATCAACAGCTACCACCTTTAATGGCGGAGAGACCGAGATTTCACTTTTTGCATGTACAATAGGTTTTGGAATATCTTTCTTGGTTGTAATCTCTAATTGAGATTCGCTTTGCTCTTCTTTAGTGAAAACACCATAAGACAGTAATACTTCAGTCAACTTCTCTTTGTTCACTGGTTTTTTAATAAAATCCAATGCACCTAAGCCAGTAACTCTTTTATGCGCTTCTGGTTGGATATCGCCAGAAACAACAATAGTTAAGGTGGCTAAATCTTGTTTTAGAATAGCTTCAAGTACTTGATAGCCATCCATTTTTGGCATATTCAAATCAAGTAGAAGTACATCACCTTTACCTGCTTTTATTGCTTCAATTGCTTCAACTCCATTGTTAGCAAAACTAACATCAACAACCCAGCCATCAGGTAATGATCGCGCTAGTTGCTTTCGTGCCATATTAGAGTCATCACAAATTAGTAACTTAGTTGGCATTATAATTAATCACCTTTAATGTTTAAAAATCGATTAAATCAAAAAATTCTCGTTTATATCTAAATACCAATACCGTTGAATTTCTTACAATATTAGAATGTTTAGTAACATCTTTACAAGAGCTTTATCTAAAAATAATGAAGAAACTCAAAGAGAAAAGCGGTAAACTTAAATTTTACAATTAATTATTCCAACTAATAATGAAATTATCTACCTTAAATAAATTTTTATTTGTATTATTTTTTATCCCTAGTACATTAATAATTAATACTCATGCAAAACCAGTTGGTCAATTAAGGCTTACGCAAACGCAAGATCTAGTAAAAGCGAACGACAAATACGTTACATTGCTCGGTAATCAGGTCAAAATCGGGGATAAAGCACCAAGCTTTAGAGTAGTAGATAAAAACTTTACAGTAGTTAATCTAGCCGATTTTAAAGATCGAACATTACTCATTTCGGTTGTTCCAAGTTTAGACACTGGCGTGTGTTCATTACAAACCAAGCGTTTTAATGAGGAAGCTGCCCATTTACCAAAAGACATTACTATATTAACCATTAGTAATGATCTACCTTTTGCGCAAAAGCGTTTTTGCCAAGTTGAAAAGGTGAATCAAATAAAAGTATTATCGGATTCAGTTTGGCGTAATTTTGGTGAAAATTATGGTCTAATTATTAAAGATATGGGCTTATTGACGCGCGCCATTTTCATCATAGATAGCCAGGGAATAGTAAAATATAAAGAAATAGTGGCTAACATATCCCAGCATCCAGATTACGAAAGTGCGTTGACGGCAGTTAAAAATATTGCCCCACCGATTGATGTTAAAAATAATGACATAAACAAGTAGTTAGTTTCTTGATGTGAAGGTTAATTGCAGTAATTGCGCCAAATCTATATACCTTGGTTTAGTATTAGTTAAGTCTGATAGCCTATTTTTACTACCCTGCTCTTTAGCTTTTTCTAAACCGCTATAATACCAAGAAGCCAATGACGGTGGTAAAAACTTATCTGCTTTAACGCCTAAAATAACTAAGGCTTGTACGGGCATAGATAATAAAAACAATCCGTAAACTACCGCTTGTGGTAGAGCATTTAACACATTAGCGATAGTCCCTGATCCTAAAAGAAAGCCTGATGAAAAATAAAGCTGCATAATAAAAATAAATAATGCCAATGCAGGAAAAATTCGGCAAATAAAGCGCGCACTTTGTACCGCCCTATAATCAGCAAAATAATGTGCTAATTCAGCTTTTTCTGGCCAAAATTCAATATATTTATGACCTAATTTAATTATTTGTACTAAAGATAAATTCATAGATAAATACCATCTTAACCTTATCGCTATTATAGCAGCTACCACCTAATTGCAAAAGTAATAGGGTAAGTTTACCGTTAATAACCTTGTAATAAATTGTTAACTCTCATTAATTAAATTTTCAACAAGTTCAACTTTATTTCCTCGTTTCAATTTTTGTTTCTACTAAACCCATCATTTAGCACTTTTTTAAAAGTTCATATTATTTTCACCTGAGCTCCAGTC
>Ga0105357_10002189_pt1 | contig 10513 bp, 10 predicted proteins | sample GOMGulsemesocosm_4_FD_83660 | JGI IMG/M metagenome (GOLD analysis project Ga0105357, IMG submission 83660) | Methane-oxidizing microbial communities from mesocosms in the Gulf of Mexico - GOM15B Gulf of Mexico | ecosystem: Environmental > Aquatic > Marine > Cold seeps | place: USA: Gulf of...
CACCACAGACCTTGCAGAAAGTTTAGCGCGTGACGATATAGATTGCGTTATTCTAGCCACCCCCACCCAAGTACATGCAGCTCAAGTTGCACAGTGTCTTGCCGCTGGGAAACACGTACAGACTGAAATCCCAATGTCCGACAACATCGAAGATGCTAAGAAAATCGTTGCTCTACAAAAAGAAACTGGCCTAGTTGCCATGGCGGGTCACACGCGTCGCTTCAACCCAAGTCACCAGTGGATCCAAAATAAAGTGCAAGCAGGCGAGTTAAAAGTACTGCAAATGGACGTACAGACGTACTTCTTCCGTCGTACTAACACTAACGCCAAAGGCGAAGCACGCTCGTGGACGGATCACCTACTTTGGCACCATGCTTGCCATACAGTTGATTTGTTTCAATACCAGACTGGCGAGCAAGCTAACCAAGTACAAGCGATGCAGGGCCCTATCCACCCAGATCTAGGCATTGCACTTGATATGAGCATTGGCATGAAAGTACCCAGTGGTGCCCTATGCACCTTATCGCTATCGTTCAACAACGATGGACCTTTCGGTACTTTCTTCCGCTACATCTGTGACAAAGGCACCTACGTTGCCCGCTACGATGATTTAGAAGACGGCAAAGGCAATCCGATCGATTTATCTGATGTCGCTGTTTCTTTCAACGGTATCGAGTTACAAGATCGCGAATTCTTTGCCGCGATCAAAGAAGGTCGCGAGCCAAACTCAAGCTTGGCCCAGTGCTACCCAGCAATGGAAACACTAGACCAGCTAGAAAAGTGCTTGGAGCGCGCGCAAGGGTAAAGCAACATTGGTAAGCCAGAAATTCTTCTGGCTTACACTTGCCGCTATCTGTACCTTCTTTTAAGTCAATCTACCTACAAAGGAATTTGTTATGTCACAGCGCCAGCTAGGATCATTTAATTGCGCCCCGATCGGTTTGGGATGCATGAACTTATCCCATGCCTACGGTACGCCACCTTCGAGTAAAGAGGCGCAAACCCTGCTACTCAAAGCGCTAGATTTAGGTTATGACATGTTTGATACAGCGGCGCTGTACGGCTTTGGTAATAACGAAACGTTACTGGGCAATACTTTAAAAACACAGCGCGACAAGTTTTTACTGGCCAGCAAATGCGGTATTTTCAAGAATGGCGCCGGCGTGCGCGAAATAAACGGCAGCCCTGCCGTTATTCGAAAAACCTGTGAAGACAGCCTCAAGCGCTTGCAAACAGATGTGATCGACCTGTATTACCTGCACCGCTGGGATCGCAGCGTGCCTATTGAAGAAAGTGTCGCAGCACTGGCGGAGTTGGTAAAAGAAGGTAAGATTCGTGACATAGGCTTATCTGAAGTCAGTGCCAATACTCTGCGCAAAGCACATGCAATACATCCCATTGCAGCGGTGCAAACCGAATATTCACTGTGGAGTCGCAATGCTGAAATTGCGGTATTGGATGCCTGTCGTGAATTAGGCACAAGCTTTGTGGCATTTAGCCCAGTGGCGCGCGGTTTTTTAAGTGGCGAGTTACGCGATATCAACACGTTAGCCGAGAAAGATTTGCGTCGTAATATGCCAAGGTTTAATAGCGATAACTATCCGCAGAACTTGCTACTGCTAGATAAAATTGCACCTTTGGCAGACCGCGAGAATTGCACCATTGCGCAGTTGTCATTGGCATGGGTGTTGTCACGTGGTGAGCATGTAGTCGCGATTCCAGGGACAACGAATTTCAGCCATCTTGAGGATAACTTTAAGGCGGGAAGTATCGCGTTGGCGGCGGAGACGATTGAGCAGCTAGATGCGATTATGAATCAGGATACGGTTGTTGGGCCTAGGTATAATGCGGGGACACAGAAGGAGATTGATACAGAGGAGTTTTAAGGTCGCGTTTTAGCACGCGGCATCTGATGATGGAAGTCTGCTATTTTTTTGAAGGATAACAGGTTTTTTAAAGGCTAAAAGATGTTTAACTGATTTCTTTTTTAATGTTTAAATTCAAGGGACTGTGTGTGCAGTTTCGACTGCGTCGAGTTCATTTCTTTTTGCGAAAAAAAGAAACGGAACCAAAGAAAATTTCGCCCTACGATTACCGAAAGATCCCTCCGAAATTCACAAAATTGGCGGCCGCTCAGATTCGCCATCCATGGCTCAACTTCGCTCTGCGCGACGTCCTGTCGCTCCGCTCGCCAATTTAGTAAATTTCTCCGGCGCTAATCCAAGGGGGATTGCGGCTCCGTAGCTGGCTTCCGTGTACGGCTATTGCATGAAAACAACAAAAACTAATACCTTGATCGTAGCAGGCAAGATCTGATGCCATTCGTGCATACACTTTTACACAATCCACTAGTGCACTAATGGTAATTCACTACCTATTGCATCCGATACTATTTGAAAATATTTAGCCGTATCTTCTTGGGACGCAAAATTAAAAATTTTGTCGCTATATGATTCTGCTAAATTAATCTGCTGTGAAACTTCTATCTCTCAATTATATCGACAGGAAACATTATCTCTTGTCTTGTTTGTTCTAATTGAATGCCAGACTTACTATCGTATGATTCTGGTAAAATTATATTGTTTTTTTCAGTCATACTTCCCTCCCTTGAAGTAGGTATAAATGCAGCAACTAATAGAAAAAACAAGACAATTCAAAGTATTTGTACAGGAACAAACGATGGCTGTGGGCCTGGGGTCATCCATTAGAAGTTTCCGGTAAAGTGGCAATACAGGCTCCCTTGCTCTTTTATTGGAGGAGCAGGGAGGACAGATTTTGCGTTTTTCCTTTTAAGAAAAAACCAGCCGATCTTTGTCTTTTAAAACCATGCCACACATCAATCTACACTACGAAGCTACCGGGTCCCTTGTATTGCCGCCGGAGTAATTTCTAAAATTGGCGAGCATAGCGACAGGACGTCGCGAGAGCGAAGTTGAGCCATGGATGGCGAATCTGAGCGGCCGCCAATTTTGGGAATTGCGGAGGTGCCTTTAGGCAATAGTAGGGCGAATTTTTCTTTGGTTCCGTTTCTTTTTTTCGCAAAAAGAAATGAACTCGACGCAGTCGATACTGCATAGAATCTGTAATCTCTTGAACTTGACTTTAATCTTTAATCTTTAATCTTACTCTTCTGGAAACTTCCGCTTTTGATGCAAAACCCGCATAACCCGTATCGTATTTCCATCAACCCAATAAACAATCTTCATCGATATTTCTTGAATATTTAATAGCCGCCCTCGACAAAAATCTCGCTGAACGTCCATAAGTGGCTGCTCAAGTAAATATTCAACTTTAGCTTCTATTATCTGATCGGTTTTTTCAGCTGCTCAAGGATAAAAAGCGTAAAGAAATTCAAAAATCTTCTCACGATCATTAAGCGACTCTTCTTCCCAAAAAATCACGCTTTATCTCTATTGCGTATCTTCATCTTGCGAGCTTGCATTTGCGTTTTGGCTTTATCATGCTCAATAAAGTTAGCCTTGCCGCTATCAAGCTTATCAAATGCGGCATTTACTTGTTCAGTTAGCCAAGCATCATGAGCCATAGATTGCCTTTGCTCTTGTGCTAACTCAATTGTCAGCTCACGACATGCATCACTCAAAGTTCGCCCCTGACTTTCTGCCATCTGCTGCGCCAAACGCTTAGTTTCTTCTTCCACTCTAAACTGAATACGAGCATCCATAATAAACGACCTATCATTAACTTTGTACACACAAATGTTAGCGCCAGCATAGATCTGTGGCAACTGAATCAAAGCCGCTGATTACCATAGGAGATTGATGGTCAGGCCTTGTCTTTTGCCTTTTAAACCAAACCCAACCAATTTTTGTCTTTTTAAAATCACTGTCTGTTACCTTGAAAACACCCTAACAGATAATTGCCACGCGAGAGCGCACATTAACCACAAAAATAAGTTACAATATTTTCTGACAGCCCCTAATAATCCAACTTGGAGAGCCCTAACCTTGCAGCCTGAAAAAATCGCAATGCTCGAGCGCCTAAAAAAAATCAAAGATTTGAGTTTCATGAATAATATTCTTAACGTGGTAGCCATGATAGCCAATGCAGGCTGGATTCTAGGCGTATTTGGCAATAACCCTGCATCCTTACACCCCCAGTTTGGCAACGGGGCTTTTGTTAGTGCCTTGATTTTTTTCGCCGTCGCGTTGACGCTCTTTTGTGGCTATAGAACATTTAAATTGGGCTTAGAGAAAAGCCGCATCATCAAGAAATTAAGTATTGAATAAAGTCACCCCAAGTGATTTAACGACCGAACACAGGGCTGTTCTAGCAGCTTAATCAGTGACGCACTTCGGATTTGAATCCGCGAAATTTAATGCTAACATCAGGTTAAGTAACCAACATAAAAGCTAGAAATGCCCCCTCTCAAAAGAGGTGTGTTTTTCCTAATAAGCTCTGACAGTTACTGTCCGGGCTAGAGATGCAGCAAACAAATTCAAGCCCCTCGTAGTCCTAACGATAAAGGAATAAAATTTGAAGCATTGTATATTAGAATCCCTGAATCAAAGCAATGAAATGCTTGCAAGCTTTATTAGCAACTCCTATTCCATTGAATCAATTGAAAGTGCAGCAAAAATCATCATTGAATCTTTACAATCAGGACACTCGATCTACAGCTGTGGTAATGGCGGCTCAATGAGTGATGCGATGCATTTTGCTGAAGAACTATCTGGCAGGTATCGCAATGATAGAGCAGGATTGTCAGCGGCTGCTATTAGCGATCCTGGACATATAACTTGTGTAGCAAATGATTATGGATATGAATTTATATTCTCAAGATATTTAGCAGCTAATGCCAAAGAACATGATTGCCTGTTAGCTATTAGTACCAGTGGCAGTAGTAAAAATGTCATAAAAGCTGCTCATTATGCAAAAGAAAACGGCATAAAAGTCATTAGTTTAACCGGGCCTCCTGAAACAGCTCTTGGGCTGCTCGCGGATGTGGATATTTATGCTGGACACAGCGAGTACGCTGATAGAGTGCAAGAGATACATATAAAGGTTATTCATATTTTGATTGAATTAGTTGAGCGTGAGCTGTTTCCCGAAAATTATTAAACACACCTAACAGAGCAGGCATCAAGTAAAGTTAATAGCACTGACTATTTCCCATCACTTGCCAGTTTGTCACCGTTGTAACTTTAACGCTTTGCTCAATGTACTGTGTCAGACTCATTTCCCTGCCCTAACGTAGCTGTATTGCTACTTTTAAACGCTCTACTCACCCGCTTGTATCCCGCGAATAATGATTTAAATAGATGTCTTGAGACTCTTTGCAAAATTTGGCTTTAACATCTGAAATTGCTCAAGTTGATAGATTTTAGTCAGCGCATCATTTTGCTGAGATTGCGCCGCCCAATAATTGGCTGTCGCCGCAAAGCTTAAAGTTAAAAAGCTAAAGGCTTTTTCTCCTTGGACATCCGGATACACTCTAGTGATAGAAACTGCCAACTGGTAAAGTAAATTCAATGATTGTTGTTTAAATTCCAGTAGCTGCTCGAAAGAGCTATTGCTTTCAAGTGATACAAATAAAATGGTAGTGAGGTCTAGAAATTGTGGATGGGCCAGGTACGCATTCACCCAAACGTCTGCAAATTGCTCCAGCGGCGCATTTTCGTCAAGCTGCTGCAACCGGACAGTGCAGTCTTTATGCCATTGCTCGAATAGTGTGCTAAATATATTTAAGAAGATTTCTTCTTTAGAACTAAAGTACCGATACATATTAGACTTGGTAAACCCTGCCTGCAATGCAATGGCGTTAAAACTGACCTTTTGATAACCTTGTTGTTTAAAGAGCAAAAATGCCGCTTGGTATATCGCCTCTTTCCTCTCACTCTTCTTCTCGTCTGTTCTTGCTCTCTGCCAATCCACGTGTATATTCTCACTCTATTTAAGTAACCTTCAGTCTCTTATGTAAACTAAAAGGCTATCAGCCTCATGTCAACAGTGATTGTTTAATGATTTATGCTGTTCCTCACTGTTACTGAGTTGATTTTCCATGATTAAAGTAAATAGCACCCAGACAATAGGCGAGAGTACCACTATGCCCTCGTTACCTTTAGCTTAGGTGTGTTCACTTATGGAGTACATCAAAGCGATACTTGCAATGACCAAGCTTGTACATTTTTGAGGGTATTTTTATTACGGGGATGCACAAGAGTTTTAGATAAGCATTTAACAAGGAGCATTTTATGATCAGTATCGACCATTTTAAAAGATAATAGGTACTTATAAGCTTAAAAAGATCTAACCAATTTCTGTTTAAACTTTAGCCTCAAACGGCACTTTTACTTTACCACTGCAGCTCTTGGCCGTCATATTGCCAAAATCGCCCAGTGTGCTCCATGGTTGACTCGGTGATGACTTTAAAAAGTCCAGCAGATGACTCTTCTACACTAATATCACCTGTGGGACCGCCCATGTCAGTTCTCACCCAACCGGGATGCATTAAATAAACGGCGATATTTTTAGGCTTTAGCTCGCAGGCCAAACATTGCATGGCTTTATTAAGCGCTGCTTTTGAGCTTCTATAAGCAATTGAATCCGCGCTTTGTTTTGCCATTGATCCCATAGCGCTGGATATAGCCACAACCTTGGCGTTTTTACTTAAAGACAAGTTTGGCAATAATGCCAATGTGACTTTCATCGGGGCGATTGTATTAATCAGCAGCGTTTGCTGCCACGCTGCAAAATCTAAATCGTCGTAAGCCTGATGGTTTCCACCAAGAACCCCCGCGCAATTGATGAGTATATCAATACATTCTCCCTTTAGCGCGCAGACCATACGTTCAATGGAACGGCTATCAGTAATTTCCAGCCAATGTAAGCTGGCAGTGGCATCAAGATCTCTGGCTAGTGAGTTTAATCTAGCCTTAGCAGCTTCGTTTCTAACTGTGCCAATAACTTTATAGCCCCGAGTTAGATACTCTTTGGCGAGTTGGTAACCTATGCCTCTGCCAACCCCGGTAATCATTACTGTTTTCATTATTTTTCCTTTAAATCAAGCTTAGTCATCATGCAGTTCATCTCTAACATCCTCAGCGATCAACTCTTAGACAAAGACTCTCTTGCTCTTTTAAGATAGCTCAATGCCTGTCGTGCCGCTTTGCAATTTAGATTAAATGAGATGCCATTATCAACCTCAATTACAGAGCTTTCTGACATCTGTAGTTGGTTGTTTTTATAGCCAAATTTAGCTTGATAATAATCACTGGATTGTCGATCAGACAATACCAAATCAATCCTTTTTCTAAACAGCATACGAAATGACTGCTCTGAGGTATTGGTATAGACAATTTCCACACCGTTTTCGATCATTCTTTTAACAAATCTAGCATCGCGTGAGCGAATAACCGCCAGCTTTAACCCCGCAAGGTCCATTAGCGAATTCCATGTAAATGGCTGATTCTGCCTCAGTCTCACTAAACTAAGTGCAAATGGGACATCACTGAATAGAAAACTTTGGTAGTGTTTATCCTCACCAGAAAACGGAATAAAGCTAGCGCACCAATGCTTATTTTTGAGCACTAGCTCTAGCCTGGTCAGAGGCAGAATTTCAGGTTGTACTTGGATATTAGAGCCTTGCAGTCGCTGCCGTAATTGCTGAAACGCATAACCATTTTCATGCCCCTCTTGCATAATATGGGGAGCGTACTCTATGGCAAGAACCTTTAACTTCGAGTGGTCTGCGAGGGACTGCTGTGATTGAGCTAGAACACTAGTAACGCTGAAAAAGAGCGCGATTAATATCCATAAATTTAATGGTTTTATAACAGCTCATCCTATCTTTATTGGGTAGTTCAATGACAAATATATCGGGACACTCTTACACATTCAAGAGAAAGCCCTAATGAACAGACTGCTAATAATATAACCGCCTAACCCAGGCTTATTTTAATCCGCAGCCTTCTCTCATTGAGTGGGAGCTACTTCATTTCTAGAAAATTAATGGGGGACCTATTGATTAGATGAAGCGGGTTGTGGGATTTAGGATCGAGATGAAATCTTTTACAATCCTTTGATCTTAGAACACCGACGCAAGTTCTCCATTGCAATAATCACTGACAAAATCCTTAAACAACACCTGCGCTTTAGCCAATTTAATATTCTTGTGATAAATCATATTGAAATCTATAGATTTATAGCTAAAAGGATATGGGTCAGTCACTTGCCATATATCTCCTTGCTCTATCTCTTGCGCGACAAAGAAATCTAAAAATATGCCAAACCCCATACCAGCCAATACCGCTTGCTTATAACTAAAAGCATCATCTAATGCACTAAACTGACTCAATGGTTTTTTAATACCTATCTTTTGTAGGTACAGCCGTAGCGTGGACAAGTTGATGTATGAAGGGATCAACAGGTTATCTGCAATTATTTGCAACTGCTGCTTGGTAGTCGGCTGTCGCGTAAAATTCTGCGCTGCGCAGAGTATAGTTTTGGCCTGAAAAAGTTTGACGCTGCGCAGTTGCGAGTCTGATAGGGGCGCGCCTCTAAAGGCAAAATCAATATCTTGCTCTACTAAATCAAGATTATTATTGGTGATGATAAGATCCATTTTTACCTGCGGGTAGGCGTGATTAAAGGCGCTGAGCATCTGCATCACTCTCCCTTGACTGCATACTTGCGGCAAGGTGATGCGCAAACAGCTTTGAGCTTGTTGACTGTCATCGAAAAACAGCTCCTCTGCCCTAGCCAAGCTTGCTAATACTTGTTTACACTGCGTATAAAAAGTTTTTCCCTCACTGGTAATGCGTATGTTTTTGGCATCCCGAATCAACAAATCCACTGCATAGTAATTCTCCAGGGTTGATAAGTGCTTACTGACCGCCGAGGGTGTCAAATTTAGATAATCGGCGGCATTTTTTAAACTACCGTGATCGACAATCGCTATATAGCTTTTAAAGTAGCTGAGCTTATCCATCTATCGTTCCGTTTTGTCACTTTGATAAGTACTATAGATCACTTTTTATCACTTTTGTAGCCCCCTATACTGATGACAAATAACAGGAGGAAACAAAATGCATATTTTATCAAAAACGATCTTAACGCTATCTGGATTAATGTTGATGTCAGGTGTGGCAACAGCGCAATCGGTTTCGACAGCCTCACTAATAGCCAAAAGCAGCGCGCAAATAAAACTCTATGTTTTAGATTGTGGCACTGTAAAAGTGCGAGATTTATCACTGTTTAATCCCAAAATAGATAAAGGTGTAGCGATGGAAATGGCTGTTCCCTGCTACCTGATTAAACACCCGAACAAAGGTACGCTGGTGTGGGACGCTGGCCTCAATGATGCAATAGCCAGTGAGGAAAATGGCGTGGAATTCTATGAGGGGGCGTTTAATTTAAGTGTGAAAAAAACCATGCGCTCACAACTTGAGGAGATTGGTATTGAGCCAGCACAGGTCACGTATTTTGCGCCCTCGCATTTGCACGTAGACCACAGTGGTAATGCCAACTATTTTGCAGACAGTACTTTATTGATGCAGCAAACTGAGTACCAAGTCGCTTTTGCTGCTGATGCGGCCAACTATGGTTTTAATATCGATAATTACGCGGCACTAAAAGATGCTAAACACATTGTGTTGCGAGGTGATCACGATGTATTTGGCGACGGTTCAGCTGTTATATTAAGTACCCCAGGCCACTCTCCAGGCCATCAATCACTCTTTCTTAAACTGCCAGAGACAGGCCCGGTAATATTAAGTGGTGACTTGTACCATTTCGAGAAAAACCGCCAGAACTACGGCATTCCTATCTGGAACGACAAAAAAGCAACCATTCGCTCTTTTGCCAAAATAGATAATATTCTCGATCAGACAGCTGCCAAGCTTTGGATCCAACACGACCCAGATCAAGCAAAGAGTATTCGCATGTCACCATCTTACTACCAGTAAAAACGAACATCGAACATCGAACAGTGCAATAAAAAGTAACTCTTCAGCCAAGTTGTGACTATCGAGTTACTTTGATCTTTGCCATTTAAGTAATACTTAGCGCAAGCGTTAAATTGATGGTTTACTGACGGCATCATTCGGAACAACCTTAATGCCGTTACCCTAAAAAGTTAACAGCTTCTCAAGTTGCTGATCGCTTACCAATGCATAACGCTCATACCTACTCAGATACAAGGAACTGGCCCTTTTTTAGCAAGTAGCACTCTCTCTTTTTTACGACTGACAACATTTGACTTTTGAACATTCTGTACTTTAATTATTGAAGCGAAGAATCATTTTACTAATCAAACTCATTATGTCTATTTGCAGCCAGACAACAGCTGTCTGGAGCGGACGTCGTTAATGGCATGAAGTGCCAGTCTAGAAGTTCATACAGCAGTATTCTGGTTAAAAACGGAGAGTTGTAATGGCTATAACAGCGGCAGAAAAAACACAAATATTAAAAACAGTGGTCGGTCTGTTTAATGGGGGCATCAGTGCCGCTAACCTGACGGCGTTAGCCAATGCTTTGGACAACGGCGAAAGCATAC
>Ga0105357_10002190_pt1 | contig 10508 bp, 10 predicted proteins | sample GOMGulsemesocosm_4_FD_83660 | JGI IMG/M metagenome (GOLD analysis project Ga0105357, IMG submission 83660) | Methane-oxidizing microbial communities from mesocosms in the Gulf of Mexico - GOM15B Gulf of Mexico | ecosystem: Environmental > Aquatic > Marine > Cold seeps | place: USA: Gulf of...
ATTGGTTTAACAGAGCCCAGTATTATTGCGGCTGAGCCACCTAACGCCATAGTCAATGAATTGGTTATTATGCCCGATATTGAAAAGCGTTTAGAAGCATTTGCTAGGATATCTCATGGCATCATCATTTTCCCTGGTGGAGCAGGTACAGCTGAAGAACTACTTTATATTTTAGGCATACTATTAAATGAAGAAAATAGCAGCCAAGTACTGCCTATTGTACTAACGGGACCAAGTAGTGCCAGTGATTACTTTAGTGAAATTGACACCTTTATCGGGGCAACCTTAGGTGAAAAAGCTCAAAGCCTTTACAAAATAATTATCGACGATGCAGAGCAAGTTGCTCAAGTTTTATCTAAAGACTTAGACAGAGTACTTAATTATCGAAAAGAAACAGGCGATGCTTTTCACTTTAACTGGTCATTAGTTATTGAAAGTAACTTTCAACAGCCCTTTGAACCAAACCATGAAAATATGTCTGCATTGAATATTAACCATGATCTTTCAACAGCTGAACTTGCCGCGAACTTACGCAGGGTATTTTCAGGCATTGTTGCTGGTAATGTAAAAGCTGGTGGCATAAAAGCAATTAGAGAGCACGGCCCTTTTCAAATATCTGGAGACAAAAAAATAATGACATTGATGGACAAGTTACTTGCATCTTTCGTTAGCCAACAACGGATGAAATTACCAGGTAGTGAATATATACCTTGTTATCGAGTAATAGAGGGATAAAAGTGTCTGTTCACTTAGTATTAATCGATGCCTTAAACTTGATCCGACGTATTTATGCTGTACAAGAACGTCCATTTGTTCAAAGTAAACAGCAATCAGATGGCGAATTATCGATAAAAACTCAGCAACAAGTTTTATTTAATACTCAACAAGCATGCACTAAAGCGCTAGACAATATATTAAAACACCAACAAGCAAGTCATGCACTTGCCGTATTTGATAGTCAAAATCCTTGCTGGCGTTACAAGCTTTACCCTGACTATAAAAAAGGCCGTAAAAAAATGTCATCCGACTTGGCTAATGAATTATCCAATATTCAAGATCGTTTTTTAGCCTTGGGTGTTGACTCCTTAATATCAGAAGAAGATGAGGCAGACGACTTAATAGCAACTTTAGCAACCAAAATGGCACTTCATGGTCAGCATGTCACTATTATCTCTACTGATAAAGGTTTCTTATCTTTATTAAACCCACATATTCATGTTTATGATTACTTCAACCGCCGCTATTTAGATGAAGCATACGTAAAAGATAAGTTTGATACGAAACCAACTCAATTAATTGATTTGTGGACATTAACAGGCGATAGCACTAATAAAATCCCTGGTGTTTCAGGAATAGGTCAAATAACAGCAGCAAGCTTACTTAATGAACATGGTTCAATTAGTGCTATATTACAAAGTGACAATATAAAAGCTACGATTCAAGAAAAACTAAATGGAAGTGAAGAACAAATGGTCATAAGTAAAAAGTTACTCACGCTAAAACAAAATATCCCGCTTGGCTTTAATCTTAAAGATATTAGGCTAGAAAAAGCAGAACTATAAAGTAATCTTACACAAAACAACCAGTAATTACTTTAAAAAAAGCAATTACTGGTTATCATTTCATTAACAATCTATATTATACCAGTTAACCAAATTGGTATTAGTGAAACATGAATATATAAAAACTCGGAACTACAATGAATAAAAAAGTTATCACTCGCATTATCCTTGCTTTAGCAGCCTACGGCATTTTTGTTTTATTAGTGATGTCATTTTACGATGATAGCCCTGAAAAAATGCAATGGGAAGATAGAGAATCTTACAACCGACAATTTATAGCAAAACTACAACTTGAACAATTTACTTTTGAACAAGCACTTACAGCACTTGGCAGTCCTGATATAACTGAAGCAAGAAAAGTAGAAGAGAATAAATATCAAGTCATGTTTTACCGTACACAGCATGTAAAATCTGACGGAATTACCACTCAAGACGAATGTACCTTTTTATTATTTGTAAATGGGATCCTTAAAGAAATAGGGTTAGGTGACAATTACCCTAAAAACTGGGGAATAATTGAAAACCACCCATAAGGTTTAAATCACATTATTTAACCTTTACTTATTTGAAAATATTGATAATTATAACCATGTATAACACATTCAAGAGGTATGGCTACATAGACTAAAGTAATCTTGATGCGAACCAAATTTACATCTAGTATATTGTTAAGCTATCGGCATAAGCGTTCAATAGTCACGGGTAAAAGCATTTAAGCTAATAACAGTGATCCGTCATCTTCGAGGTGTTTACGTCATCCTCAAATTGCCCTATTGAGGATGAAGATCCACCCCCTTAGGTAACATGGATTCCATATCAAAAACTTCGGGAATAACGAGTTTTATTATTTTGTTTGCAAAGCATTCGAAATATGACTTTATAATGATCTTACCATGGTTCAATAATGAAGAAATTATAAGTGAAAATTTTCAAGCTCGCTTACCAAGCACTTACATGATATAAAGCACACCATAAAGCACTAAACATATATCTTCTATCACAAGGCAAGAAAAATGACCAAGCAAACTATCACGGTAATCCCAGGCGACGGTATTGGCCCAAGTATTATTGAGGCAACAATTAAAGTTTTAGATAAAGCAGGTTGTAATTTTAATTATGAATTTGCTGACGCAGGTTTAATAGCATTAGAAAATCATGGTGACTTAGTACCACAAGACACCATAGATCTTATTGAAAAAAACAAAATAACTTTAAAAGGCCCATTAACCACGCCTGTAGGTGAAGGTTTTACTTCTATTAATGTAACGTTACGTAAACAGTTTAAGCTATATGCAAATTTACGTCCGGTATTATCTTTTAAAGGTACTAAAGCACGTTACGAAAATATTGATATTTTAACAGTACGTGAAAACACTCAAGGTATGTATTCAGGTGTTGGACAAGTCGTCTCTGAAGACGGCACACAAGCTGAAGCAATGAGTGTTATTACCCGTGATGGCGCTGAAAAAATATTAACTTTTGCTTATGAAACAGCGCGAAAAGAAGGCCGTAAAAAAGTCACTGCTGTGCATAAAGCTAACATATTGAAATCAACTTCTGGTTTATTCTTAAAAGTTGCTCGTGAAGTAGCAGCTCGTTACCCTGACATTGAGTCAACTGAGATGATTGTTGATAACTGTTGTATGCAGTTAGTAATGAACCCTGAACAGTTTGACGTAATTGTTACTACAAACCTTTTCGGTGATATTTTATCGGATCTTTGTGCTGGTTTAGTTGGCGGTTTAGGTATGGCACCAGGTGCAAACATTGGTGATGACTGTGCTATTTTTGAAGCCGTTCACGGTAGCGCTCCTGATATTGCAGGTAAAAACCTAGCGAACCCTACCTCGGTAATTTTAGCTGCCTTGCAAATGCTTGAATATTTAGAAATGAGTGACAAAGCAGAAAAAATCAGAACAGCTCTAATTGACGTAATAGCCAGTGGTGATCGCACTACTCGTGATTTAGGTGGTACGCACGGAACAACTGATTTTACTGAAGCTATGCTAGACAGGTTGTAACTTAAAAGTAAGTTACAAGTAGCTCTGCTTGTAACTTACTGATATTCTTTAGGTGGGGCCGAAAGCAGTCGTGCATGAACAGTAATCTCTTCTCTGTCATAATACAAATGTTTGGCATATAACTCATACTTCACTTTATGTTCGCTAAAAGCGTCTTTAATCGTTTTTAGGTCGTCAGTTACTTGTTGATAGCGCCCTTTCATCGGCAATTTCAAATTAAACATCGCTTCTTTACAATAACCGTTTAGCAACCACTCACTCATTAATTTAGCTACACGTTGTGGCTTTTCAATCATGTCACAAACAAGCCAGTAAACATTCTGCTTCATTGGCACGTATTTAAAACCATCCATCATCTTATGCTTAACTTGCCCTGTTTCCATTAAAGATTCAGCCATAGGGCCGTTATCAATAGCAGTTACCATCATACCTCGGCGTACTAACTGATATGTCCAGCCTCCCGGAGCTGAGCCTAAATCAACAGCATTCATGCCCGAAGTTAAACGTTCATCCCATTCATCTCGAGGAATAAAATACAAAAAAGCTTCATCAAGCTTTAACGTAGAACGGCTTGGCGCAAGACTTGGGAACTTAAGGCGAGGGATCCCCATAACATGGGGCGAGCTATTATGAGCCAATGAAAAGCCTAAAATAACCTCCTGCCCTGAAAGGAAAAGCGCATGTAATACTGAGCCACCCTTGTCAGCATCAAAATTATCATTTTTCCCCGTTAGCACTTTAGCTTTACGTAAGCCTTGGCGCAATGGCACAGCCAATTTACGGCAAAACTTACTTAACGACTTACCATCATTTGTATCAGAGGTTTCCATGCGTAAATCATCATACTGCCACTCACTTCCCAGTGCATCAACAATCGCCTCAACACGGTTATAGTCAGGCAGTTCAATTTTTTCGGTGAGGGTTACAAACCATTGACGAGTAAAAATAAGACGTTTAAGAGGAAGTTTTTTTATTAACGCCTCACCATGAGCAGGATCATGTAGATGAAAAAAAACCAAACCTTGATTTTTTTTCAACTCTAAGTAACCATACATTTCATTCCAAGCTGCTTTTTCTTGGATCTCAGCTCCACATTCCTTTTCAAAGCCCGGTCGACAATACAATATAATAGAAGTCATAAGTTATTTTTACCTTCAATTGACAGAAGCAACCAAGCAACTGCCAATGATATTCCACCAAATGGCGTCAATTTAGCTACAAAAGCAAAACTGAAAAATGTTTTAATATAAATACTGCCGCTAAAACACAAGATACCGACCAAAAAGGCGATACAAGCAGTTAGCAATATTTTAGATGGAGCTCTAACAGATAAGTTAGTTATAGCCCAAACCAATGCTACCAACAAAGCCAGCGTATGAAATAGCTGATATTGCAATGCTGTTTTTAATGTTGATTGCACACTTATAGGTAGCGCTTGCCCTGCGTGAGCGAGCCAAGCGCCGAATAGTACAGAAAAGCAACCGCTAACGCCAACAAAAATCATCAAAATTTTCACTACACGGCTTTTATAATAGACGGCTTCAGACATTATTAATTTTTTCCTGAATAAACTTACAAATAGAGTGTGCGGCACTCGCCATATGCTGTTGATGAGTAAAGCCCGACTTTACTCTAGGCTTTAAACTATGATCGCCATCAACTAAAAAAACAGTCTTGCACAAAGTTGATATTTCATAACCTATAACATCAACTTGAGATCCTAAAGTATCACGTTCACCTTGTACAATAAGGACAGGCTTTTGCGTGTTTTGTAACGGCTCTAAACGAAGCTTCTCTGGTTTTTTAGGTGGATGAAATGGATAACCTAAACAAAAAACACCTTGAATAAACGTTGAAACTTCATTATCACCAGCAACCGTTGCCGCAACACGAGAACCCATTGATTTACCACCAATGAATAAAGGCAACTTCTTTGCACGGTTATCATTGTCTATAAAATTATTAATGATGCTTTGATAACAATCAATCAATTTAGGCATTCTATCTGGTGGATAACGCTTACCTAATTCAATTCGTTTATCCATATAAGGAAAGTTAAACCTTAAAACATTAATATCGGCTTCATTAAATAAAAGCGTCATCTGCTCCATAAACTCATGATGCATATCAGCCCCAGCACCATGAGAAAAAATAATTTGTGCAATAGGATTGGCTACATTATTTATAATTGTTGTTGTCATAAAATTTGACCATTTTTTACTTCTTCTTGCTCGGCGGCAACCATATCTAGTAGCCAGTCTCGAAATGCCTCTATTTTTCCAACCTCTTTTTGAGTTTCACGACAAACAACAAAATAAGCATTCTTACTCACAAGCACATCATTGAATGGACAAATCAAGCGCCCTGAATCTATATCCGGCTGAGCCAGAACACTATAAGCTAACGCAACCCCTTGTCCATATAGCGCAGCCTGAACTACCATAGCTGAGTGACTAAAAATAGGGCCATGATTAACATTTATACCCTTCACTCCAACTTGTTTAAACCAACGTTTCCAATCTTTCCGAGAAGTATCATGTAACAGTGTATGATGCTGTAAATCATCTAAAGACAACAAAGGCGGTTTGCCATTAGCTGAATTTTCTTGCAATAACAATGGCGAGCACACAGGTATTAAGTATTCAGTATGTAATTTATCAGCATGAATATTAGGCCAACGACCTCGCCCATAGTAAATAGCAACATCAACATCTTCCGTTAATGAATTTTCAGCTTGATCTACCGCCTTTATCCTTACATCTATATCTGGGTGTAAGGCATTAAAAGCACTTAACCTTGGGACTAACCATTGTATGGCAAAACTTGCTTGAGAGCTGACCGTAATAGCACCTTTTGCGCCGCGTGCTAATAGTTTTTCTGTCGCTTCATGTAAAGAGTTAAAAATATCTTTGATATCGAGGTAATAAGACTGCCCTTCTTCTGTTAAAAGCAAAGAACGGTTCTTTCGCATAAACAATTTGATAGCTAAATGCTCTTCCAAAGCTTTTATTTGATGACTAACTGCCGCTTGAGTTACAAATAACTCTTCTGCAGCACGAGTAAAACTCAACTGCCGAGCGGAGGCTTCAAATGCTCGCAATGCGTTTAATGGTGGGAGTCTACTGGCCAAGCTTCACCTGTTTTATTTTAAAGTTCAACAATAAGTAAACTGCATAAACAGTTAAAAACACAGCATAGCAACTATTCATTAGTTTTTCTAATGAATAACATTATTATTTGTCATTTTTTATTTTCAATCTTTGTACGTATTATAGCGGCCGTAGATGAAGGACATCATCTCAAGGTTCTAAAATACATAAGTACAGGCAGCGTTCCGTAACATCATAGCCTGTATTTCACTAAAAAGAACAAGCGCGAGAAAAGTCCTAATAAATCTATATGTCAAATTATGACATAAACAAAATTATTTATTATTAGGTCAAATTTAGGAAAATATCATGAAAAATACTAACGCATACCCTTACAAATTAGCTATTATCGCAACATCTCTCGTTATGGCTTACTTTACTTCTGGCATCGCTTCAATTGCACAAGCAACAGAATTAGTAAAAGCAGAGCCAATTAAGCACTTTGAGTTAATGCAAGAAGCTAAAGATAGTTTAAAATTATCATTTGCAACTTTAGTGATCAATAACGATTTTGATAAAAGTAATGCTGATTCAGTAATAGCTCAGCAAAAAAATACAACTAAAGAAAATAAAGTTACAACGTTAACTAAAACAATGCTTATCAGTGAGTAACTTAAATAACTTATTCACCATAAATGCTCGCACATTTTATGTAAAAGTAAGAATTAAAAAACTGTCAATTGACAGTTTTTTTGTTTCAGAATGTCAAACACCTAAACTCAGTCTGTAATAAGTGGTTCAAAACCTTTTACTAAATCATCAATTGCCTTCATTTGCGCCAAGTATGGCGCTAGCTTATCAAGTGGCAATGCACATGGACCATCACACTTAGCAATAGAAGGGTCAGGGTGAGCTTCAATAAATAAACCTGCAACTCCTATAGCAATACCACTACGCGTTAACTGAGCAGCTTGAGCGCGTCGACCGTCAGCGCTATCACTACGCCCTCCTGGTTTTTGTAATGCGTGAGTTGCATCAAAAATAACAGGGGCATAGTTACGCATTTCATCCATGGCTAACATATCAACCACTAGATTGTTATAACCATAGCAACTGCCTCGTTCGCAAAGAATAATATTTTCATTACCTGCTTCACCAAACTTATTAATGATATGTTTCATTTCATGAGCGGCTAAAAATTGAGGCTTTTTCACATTAATTACTGCACCTGTTTTTGCCATGGCAACCACTAAGTCTGTTTGACGTGCTAAAAAAGCAGGAAGTTGTATTACATCTACAACCTCAGAGACAGGTTGTGCTTGGTAAGGTTCGTGAACATCGGTGATAATGGGTACATTAAATGTTGCTTTAATCTCTTCAAAAATCTTCAATCCTTCATCTAAACCAGGGCCTCTATACGAGTGTACTGAAGATCGATTTGCTTTATCAAATGAGGCTTTAAATACATAAGGAATATTTAATTTTTGTGTCACTTCAACATAATGTTCAGCAATTTTCATCGCTAAATCACGGGACTCAAGTACATTCATACCACCAAATAAAACAAACGGCTTATCATTGGCAACTTCAATACTCTTAACGATAACTGATTTGATTGTCATAACATTTCCTTAAACGATTCCTTAAATAACAGATCATAAGTAAAGGAACAGCTTTAAGCTGTATGGTTCAATGTCAAAGAAAAAGCACGGAGTTGATGACTATCATTACTCCGTACATCCTGTACTCCGCCTTTTAGGGCATCCTTCGGATGTTCAAATTATTTCCCGAAGAATTTGTGAGTACTTTTGATGTCGACATTGTGCGATACAGCGACAAGATGAACTTTACTAACTAACTTCCTATAATTCGTAATAACTGCCCACAAATCCATGCCATGTATGTACCTAAAGCATAACCTAACACAGCCAGTAACACTCCTACTGGCGCTAATGATGGATGAAATGCAGAGGCTATCACTGGGGCTGAAGCAGCACCGCCTATATTTGCTTTACTGCCTACGGCTAAATAAAAGATAGGCGCTTTAATCATTTTACCAACAATAAACAGCAAAATAACATGTACTGCCATCCAGATTAAACCAATAACTACATATTTTGGCGCTTCAACTATTTGGGTAATATCCATATGTAAACCAATCGTCGCAACTAAAATATAAAGAAAACTACTGCCGACTTTTGATGCTCCAACCGCTTCTAATTGTCTCACTTTTGTAAAAGATAAGATTAAACCTAGGGTTGTCACTAAAACAATTATCCAAAATAATTTACTGTGCAGACTAAACTTTTCTAACTCAGGGTAGTTCACTTTAAAAAATGGTACTAAAAAATCAGCCGCTAAATGAGCAAAACCTGCAGCGCCAAATGCGATAGCAAGAATAAATATAAAATCTTTTAGCTCAGGGCGACGAGCATGATCGCGCTCAAATTCCTCAACTTTGTCAATTAACTTATTAATGCCTGAAGTATCAGCACCACTTTTAGCATCAATACGCTTATGGTTAGCCGCAAAATAAAGCAATACTGCCATCCAAAGATTTGCGACAACAATATCAACGGTCACCATGATGGTAAAAATTTTACCATCAGCACCATAAATTTCTTTCATGGCAAGCATATTAGCGCCGCCACCAATCCAACTACCTGCTAACGCAGCCATGCCGCGCCAAACAGCATCAGGGCCTGTAACACCAAGTAACTCAGGCCAAATAGCCGATATGACTAACAAAGCTATTGGTCCACCAATAACAACACCAACGGTTCCAGTTAGAAACATGATCAACGCTTTATTACCTAATGCACCAATAGCCTTAAGATCAATACTTAACGTAAGTAAGACTAAACAAGCTGGCAGTAAGTAATATTTTGCCACATCATCAACTTTACTGACTTCTGCACTAACAATCCCAAAGGTATTTAGTAGTGACGGTAATAAGTAACATATTAGTAATGCAGGAACATATTGATAGAATTTTTTCCAAACAGGATGTTGGCTATTTGAGCTATAAAAAACAAAACCTAAAATTAATGATAACACCCCTAAAACAGTTGCGTCATTGGTTATAAGTGGCGTAGCTAGTGATGCAGACATCTATTTCCCTATTTTTTAGTTATTCTTATACTCATTAATGAAAAGTGGGATCACTCAACATGATGTTATCAAGTTGAAATTTTAATATCTTTGCCGCTGGATCTTTCGGGCATTGCTCAACAAAATAACGGTAATCATCAACCGCTACTTTAAAGCAATCTAACTGGTGAAGCAAAAAACCTCTATCACGACGTTGCAATGGATCGTCAGGATTTAATGACAATAACAAATCAACACTCAATAAAGCTTTATCAAATAATTTTTCACGAATTAACGCACTTTTTAACGAACTTAAATACTCAACTAATATGGCTTGGCGGTTCATATTCATTAATTCATGCTGGCTAGGATCACCGTCTAAATCATCAAAACATAAATCCAACTCATGCCAATTTATAGACTCCCCAGTAACTGCGTCAAAGATAATGGCATATTTATCATCACAATTTATTCGCACCATGACTTTACTGGGTACAAACACTAAATCAGCATTAAAACCACAAGCATTAATTATTTCACATACAATGGCAGACTTTACAATAGGAGACATTAACCGTTGATTTAAACTAGCAGCTACCTTAAATGAACTTATTGGCCAATTCGCTTTATGATTATCAATAAAAAGATGTTGATAAAACAGCTCATTTAATAAAATTTCAGCTTGCTCTAAAGGCGATTCTATTTCAGCTATCACAGCTTGACACTGTTCAATAACCGTTTCTAAA
>Ga0105357_10002194_pt1 | contig 10503 bp, 10 predicted proteins | sample GOMGulsemesocosm_4_FD_83660 | JGI IMG/M metagenome (GOLD analysis project Ga0105357, IMG submission 83660) | Methane-oxidizing microbial communities from mesocosms in the Gulf of Mexico - GOM15B Gulf of Mexico | ecosystem: Environmental > Aquatic > Marine > Cold seeps | place: USA: Gulf of...
AATCTCGGCCAGATGCTCAACCGCATCTGCCTCGAGGACGGCATGGGCCTCGTCAATATCGTTCGCAAGGACGAGCAGGCCAAGCTGCTCAAGGATCAGGGCGCGACGCATGTCGTGAATTCCTCCGACGACGATTTCCTCGACCAGCTCAAGGCGGCGATCGACGACACCGACGCCTTTTACGGCTTCGATCCGATCGGCGGCGGCAAGATGGTCGACACCTGCTTCAAGGCGATGGAACAGGTCGCGGTCGGCAAGATGACCGAATATTCGCGCTATGGCTCGAACCAGCAGAAGCGGATGTTCATCTATGGCCGCCTCGACTTCGGGCCGACCACGCTGACGCCCAGCTACGGCTTCGGCTGGACGCTGTCGGGCTGGCTGCTGACGCCGTTCCTGCAGACCGCGGGAATGGAAACGGTGATGCGCATGCGCAAGCGCGTGCTCGACAACCTCACCACCACCTTCGCCAGCGGCTACAAGACCAAGGTCGATCTCGAAGGCATGCTGACCAAGGATGCGATCCTCGATTATCGCCAGATGAAGACCGGCGAGAAATATCTCGTGATGCCGCACGGTTAGGCATGACCCGGATGCTTCCCCGTCCGCAAAGCGATGCGGGCGGGGACAGCGTCCGGCCTACCTCATGTCGAAGGCGCGCTGGATCGTGGCAGGATCGCTTTCGCCCGCGGCCAGCAGCAATTGCAGCAGGATCCGCGCCTTTTGCGGATTGAGCGCGCGGGCCGCGACGAAACCGTTGGCATTGTCCTCGTCCTCGCGGTCGACCAGTCCCTCGTCAGCCCGGCTGGCGCGGATGACGCAGACCCCGCGCGAAGCAAGCCTCGCCAGTTCCTGACGGACGCTATCGGGCATGTTCCCTTCGCCAACACCGGCCAGCACGATGCCGCGCGTGGTATCGCTCACCTGCCGGTTCAGGTCGGCCCCATCGAGACCGGCATAGGCGTAGACGATGGCCACCCCGGGGAAACTCTTTGGCCAGCCGAAGGCAGCCCCGGCCCCGGTCCGCCAGGGTGCGCCGAACCATTCGAGCGAAGCGGGCGTTACCAGTCCGACCGATTCGCGCGGGAACCCGCGGAATGCCTCGGTCCCGCGCGTACGGACCTTGTAGACGTCGCGCGCGGCAAAGATCCGGTCGCCCATCACCACCAGCACCCCGCGCCCTGCGCCATCGGGATCGCTCGCCACACGCACCGCATTGGCGAAATTGCGCAGCCCGTCATAGCCCACCGCATCGGCGGGCCGCATCGCGCCGACCACCACGACGGGCTTGTCCGCCGGCAGCGTCTGGTCGAGCAGGAACGCGGTTTCTTCCAGCGTATCGGTGCCGTGAGTGACGATAACACCCTGACACGCCGGGTCCGCCAGTGCCGCCTGCGCAGCCTGGTGGAGCGGGGTCCACACCATCGGTCCGATGTCGGCCGAATCGATATTGGCGATCTGCTTGCCCGAAAGCTCGGCCTCGAGCCCCAGCCCGCCGACCTTTTCGAGATAGTCCTCGATCCCGATCTCGCCCGAACGGTATCCCGGAGTAATCGCGGAACCGGCGATCCCGGCAATCGTGCCGCCGGTGGCGAGGACGGTAAGCTTGGTGGTCATGCCCGCCGCCTAGCGGGCTACGCGCGATCTCGGCAATTGATTTTGCCGAATTGGGCGCTATGTGCAGCGCACCGCTGAAACGGAGCGGGCGATTAGCTCAGTTGGTAGAGCATCTCGTTTACACCGAGAGGGTCGGCGGTTCGAGCCCGTCATCGCCCACCATTTCCGCCGGTGCCGCGATCGTGGCCCCCGCGCGGCGCCGCTTGCCGCCCTACTCCGCAATAGCGCGGTCGATCGCGGCGCGCGCCTCCTCGCTGGTCCAGTCGTAACCGCCCTGCACCCGCCAGACCTCCTGCCCCGCCGCATCGTAGAGCACGGTGGTGGGCATGCTCCCCCCGCCAACCGCGAAGCCAATTGCGCTTTCGGGATCCATCCAGGGTTCGAGCCTCGCATAGCCGCCCTGAGCGAAGAACGGGCCGACCACTTCGGCGCCCTGCATGTCCTGGCTCACGGTCAGCACCCGCAAGCGACCTTCGTATTCGCCGGCAAGCGTATCGAGCAGCGGCATCTCCTCGACACACGGCGCACACCAGGTTGCCCAGAGATTGAGCAGGACGGGCGTGCCCTGCAGCGCACCGAGATTGAGCGTGCGCCCTGCCGGATCGGTCACATTCAGCGTCGGCATCAGTTCGCCCGCCGCGCTGTCGTCGATCTGTCCGGTTAGGGCGGACGAAGCGCTGCTTTCTTGCGCCGCATCGGGTGCGCCCCTATCGCAACCCGCGACTGCAAGACCGAGGATGATGGCAAGCGTGAACGACAAGCGGGACACTCAGGGCTCCAACAGCATGTGGGGCGGCAGGTTCGCCGAAGGACCTAGCGCGATCATGCGCGAAATCAACGCCTCCATTCCGTTCGACAAGATCCTGTGGCGCGAGGATATCGAAGGCAGCCGGGCGCATGTCGCCATGCTCGCGCGGCAAGGTATCGTCTCGGCCGAAGATGCGGGCACCATCGATCGAGGATTGCAGCAGATCGCCGCGGAGTACGAGCGCGACGGGGTCCCCGAGGACTGGGACCTGGAAGACATCCACATGACCGTGGAGGCCCGCCTGACCGAAATTGTCGGCCCGGTAGCGGGGCGGCTGCACACCGCGCGCAGCCGCAACGACCAAGTGGCGACCGACTTCCGCATGTGGGTGCGCACCGCCAACCGGCGCGCCATCGCGGGCATCGAAGCGGTGCTGGCCGCGCTGGTCGCCCGCGCCGAGGAGCATGCCGGCACGATCATGCCCGGCTTCACGCATTTGCAGACCGCGCAGCCGGTGACGCTGGGCCATCACCTGCTGGCCTATTTCGAAATGCTGATGCGGGATCGTTCGCGCTTCGCCGATGCACTGGCGCGGATGGACGAATGCCCGCTGGGCTCGGCGGCGCTGGCGGGCACCGGCTTCGACCTCGACCGCGACATGACCGCCGAGGCGCTTGGCTTCGCACAGCCCACGCGCAACAGCCTCGACGCCGTATCGGACCGCGATTTCGCGCTCGATTACCTGACCGCGGCGAGCCAGTGTTCGCTGCACCTGTCGCGGCTGGCGGAGGAATTCATCATCTGGGCCAGCCAGCCCTTTGGTTTCGTCAAGCTGCCCGACACGCTGTCGACGGGCAGTTCGATCATGCCGCAGAAGCGCAATCCCGATGCCGCCGAGCTGGTGCGCGGGCATGCCGGCCGCGTGATCGGCTGCGCGACATCGCTGATGATCACAATGAAGGGCCTGCCGCTCGCCTATTCAAAAGATATGCAGGACGACAAGCCGCCGGTGTTCGAGGCTGCGGGCCTGATCGATCTCAGCCTTGCCGCCATGGCGGGGATGGTGGCCGACAGCGGCTTCGACACCGCGCGCATGCGCCGTGCGGCCGAAGCCGGCCACGCCACCGCGACCGACCTGGCCGACTGGCTGGTGCGGCAGGCGGACATTCCGTTCCGCGAAGCGCACCACATTACCGGGGCGGCCGTGAAGCTGGCCGACGAGCAGGGCGTCGCGCTCGATGGGCTGTCGATCGGCGATCTCAAGGCTATCGACGAACGCATCGACGAGCGCGTGTTCGATGCGCTGTCGGTCGATGCCTCGGTCGCGGCGCGCGCTTCCTATGGCGGGACGGCGCCGCAGCGCGTAAGGCAGCAGGTGGCCGCGGCGAAACAGCGTCTCGGCATGGAGGATTGATGCGCCACCGGATCGCCTTTGCCGCGCTGCTGATGCTTGCTGCCTGCGGGCAGAAATCCGCGCTCGAACCGGTGGAAGGCGCAGCGCTGCCGCCCGCCCCCTATGGCGCGGATGTTCAGCCCACCGCCGATGAACTGCTGGTGCTCGATCCCGAGGCCGCCCCCGCGCGCAGCGTCGAGCTGCGGACCCGTTCGGAAGAGCGCGAGGACGATCCTTTCGATCTGCCGCCCGAGTGAATTTCAATCGGGCAAGCAAGGCTTGCTCGACAAAGAGAATGCCTTTGGGCAGGGGCCTGCCATGGACCATTTCGAGCTGAAAGACGGCGTGCTTCACGCCGAGGACGTTCCGCTGCCGCGCATTGCGGAAGAAGTCGGGACGCCCGTCTACATCTATTCGCGCGCGACGCTCGCGCGGCACGCACGCGTGTTTCGCGAAGCGCTGGCAGGGGTCGATAACCCGCACATCGCCTTTGCGGTGAAGGCCAATCCCAACCTGGCGGTGCTCAAGATCCTCGCCAGCGAGGGCTATGGCGCCGATGTCGTTTCGGGCGGGGAACTGGCCCGGGCGCTGGCAGCGGGCATGAAACCCGCGGATATCGTTTTCTCGGGCGTCGGCAAGACGCATGCCGAACTGGTGCAGGGTCTCGAGGCGGACATCGGCCAGTTCAACATCGAGAGCGAAGAGGAAGGCTACGAGTTGGCCGCGATTGCCGCGCGGCACGGCAAGCGCGCGGCCTGCGCACTGCGGGTCAACCCCGATGTCGATGCGCGCACGCATGAGAAAATCTCGACCGGCAAGCGCGAGAACAAGTTCGGCGTCCCGCTCGACCGGGCGGCAGAGATCTATGGCCGGCTGGCGCAGGAGGACGGCCTCGATATGCGCGGCGTGGCAGTGCACATCGGCAGCCAGCTCTCGACGCTCGAGCCGCTGGAGACAGCCTTCGGCAAGGTCGGCGCGTTGATTGCGGAATTGCGCGCCGCGGGATGCACGGTGACGCATGCCGATCTCGGCGGCGGACTGGGGGTGCCCTACAAAGCAGGTGAAAACTTGCCCTCCCCCGCCGAATACGGCGCAATGGTCGCGCGGGTGACGCGCGACTGGGGGGTGCAGCTGATGTTCGAACCCGGGCGCGTGATCGCGGGCAATGCCGGCGTGCTGCTGACGCGGGTGATCCGCGCCAAGCGCAGCGGCAACGGCCCCCCGTTCGTCGTCGTCGATGCGGCGATGAACGACCTTGCCCGCCCGGCGATGTATGGCGCGTGGCACGATTTCGACGCGGTCGCGCCGACCGGCGACCGCATGACCGCGCATATCGTCGGACCGATCTGCGAGACGGGCGACACCTTCGCGATGGACCGCGAATGCGATGCGCTGGTGGCGGGCGACCTCGCCGTATTTCGCACCGCAGGCGCCTATGGCGCGACGATGGCCTCATCCTACAACTCGCGCGGTTTCGTGGCTGAAGCGCTGGTCGACGGCGACCGTTATGCCGTGGTTGCCGACCGAATCGCGGCAGCGGCGATCATGGATGCCGAACGCGTTCCCGAATGGCTCACCTGATGCAGCGGCGCGATGCATAGCCTGCCGCTCTTCCACCGGATCGCCGGCGCGCATGTCGTCGTTGTCGGCGAAGGCGAAATGGCGGCGGCCAAGGCGCGGCTGGTGGAACGCGCAGGGGGCATCCCCTGCCCCGAGACAGAAGCGCATTACGCCAGGCTGGCATTCGTGGCGCTGGAAGACGGACATGCCGCCCAGACCGCCGCGCTGCGCCTCAAGCGCATGGGCTTGCTGGTCAACGTGGCGGACCGTCCCGAACTGTGCGATTTCACGCTCCCCAGCGTGCTCGACCGCGACCCTGTGCTGGTCGCGGTAAGCACCGGCGGCGCATCGGCCGGATTGGCGAAACACCTGCGGCTGCGGCTCGAAGCCATCCTGCCGCAATCGCTGGGCGCGCTGGCGAGCGGGCTGAGCGCCGCGCGCGACCGGATCCGCGCGCGCTATCCCGATGGCGATACGCGCCGCCGTGCGATCGACGCCGCCCTGCAGGAAGGCGGCCGGCTCGACCCGTTCGAACCCGCGAGTGCCGAGGGTGTCGACGGCTGGCTCGATCGGACCCGGGCTGACGATGGGGCGCAGGTCGTCGACGTCACGCTTGCCAGCGACGATCCGGAGGACCTGACGATCCGCCAGGCGCGCGCGCTGGGCCGCGCCGACACCGTGCTGCACGACCCGCAGGTTCCCGAGACCATCCTGATCCGCGCCCGCGCCGACGCCGCCCGCGCGCCCCTTCCCGCAGAGGCTCCTGCAAGCGGCCTCACGGTCATCCTGCGACGCAGCTAGACCACCGCCAGGTCGGTGACGCCGATTTCACTGAAATAACGGGCCAGCGCGTCGGCCGTGTTGTCGGACAGCGCGATATAGGCGCGGCGGCGGTCGTGCGGGTCGGACACGCGGACCAGCAGGTCGGCATCGACCATCTGCCCGATCCAACGCAATGCCGTGGTAGCCGGGACCCCGGCGGCGATGCAGAGCGACGTAACCGAAACTTGCTGGCGTTCGGCGCGTGCTGCGGCGAGATCGAGCAGAATATTCCACGCCGGATCGGCGAACAGGTCGGCATCGAAATGGCGCATGCGCGCTTGGCGGGCCTTGATGATCCGCCGCAGCACGGCCGCTTCGGGCAGACGCGGCCGCTGTTCCTCTTCGCGCGCGGACCGCTGGTCTTCGCCCTGCGCCCGCCATGCCTGCGCGGGGGATTCGAAGCGGAAGGCGCCCCTGCCCTCGCGCTGCCCGGGCGAAAGTTTCTCCAGCCGTTCGGCGATCCGGCCGACCTGTTCGGTCAGTCGCAACAGCATCAGCCGGTCTTCCTCGCCCATTTCGCGCAACCGCAAGTTGGGCACGCGCGCCAGCACGCGGCCGATCGCGATGATCCGTTCGGCGCGGCCCGGATCGACCAGGATCTGCGGGGCCGACAGCGAAAAGCAGCCGAACACGCTATCGAGCGCGGCCATGGTGGTCGATACCACCAACTGCGCGCCGGCCTTTCCCCCGCGCATGTCGAGCCGCGAGAGCAGCGCCAGCGCATCCGCGCTCGCTACCGCGCAATCGACCATCACGAGATCGCCCAGCGCCGCGAGCGGCCCCTGCGCATATTCTTCGAGGCTGCAGCATTCGCGCACCCGGAAACCCGCCGCGAGCGCATCTTCGCGCATTTCCGCGCGGATATGGTCGCGGTCGGCCAGGACGGTGACCGACAGCTGGCATCCGGCAGCATCGCGCACCGGCTCGTAATCGAAATTGGCTTGCATCGACTCGCGCTCCCTCACTGCAAATGCAGAACATGGTGAGAACAAAAGCGGATCAGGTCAAGAAGCGGGGTACAAATCGCGCGCACGACTGAACCATTCGCGCGGCTGCTGCGACTATCCCCATGTGACTGGCAGCAAGACCGCTCCTCCCCCACCGGCCCAATCGGAAGCCGGTCGGCGCTATGACGAATGGCTCGTCACGCTGGTGCAAGCGGGTGACCGCGAAGCCGGAGAACGGCTGGCCCGGCGCTGGCACCCGCGGCTCCTGCGTACCGCGCGGCGCCTGCTCGGCGACACCGACAGCGCGCTGGTTGCGGTGCAGGACAGCTGGATCGCGATCCTGCGCGGGATCGGCGGCCTGCGCGACCCCGCCCGCTTCGCACCCTGGGCCTTCGGGATCCTCCGGCGGCGCTGCGCGGACCGGGTGCGATCGGCGCAGCGCGAGCGCCGCCATCAAGGCACAGGCGATGCCGCGCCGGTGCCAATCGCCGCCGCGGCTTCGGAGGGCACGGCCATTCGCCAGGCCTTTGCCGCGCTGCCGGCGGACCAGCGGCTCGCCGCGCAATTGTTCTTCGGCGAGGGGCTGACGCTCGCCGAAATCGCCGAGGTCCAGGCCGTACCGCTGGGTACGGCCAAGACCCGCCTGTTCCATGCCCGCCGCAAGCTGAAGGCGGCTCTATCCGGAGACGACCCATGACCGACACAGATGCCCGTATTCGCAGCGCGCTCGACGCGGACGACAGGGAATTCCTCGCCAGCCTCGGGCCCGATCGCGGCATGTTCCGCCAGATCGGCGACAGCATGCATGGTCCGCTCGGTGGATGGATGAAATTCAGCTTCGCGCTGGCCATCGTGATCGGGCTGGCGCTGGCCTATTGCCTGTACCGCGCGCTGACCTTCGACAGCCTCGAAGCGCTGATCGGCTGGGGCCTTGCCGGCCTCGCGCTGCTGGTGATGCAGGGTTTCCTCAAGGAATGGATGTTCGCGCGAATGAACATGCTGGCCGTGCTGACCGAGGTCAAACGGCTGCAATTGCAGGTCGCCATGCTGCAGGAAGATCGCGGCTAGGGCCGGATCTCAATCGGCGTGCCGTCGGGCACCAGGCTCCACAATTCGGCAATCTCGGCATTCGACAGCGCGATGCAGCCGTCGGTCCAGTCACCCGGCACGCGCGCATCGTAGGGGAGCCCGTTGGGCTGTCCGTGAATGAAGATCAGCCCGCCCGGCGAACGGCCCCGGCTGCGCGCATAGGCGCGGTCCTGCGCATTGGGATAATCAATGTGCAGGCTGAGGTAATAGCTCGACTGGGGGTTGCCATAGGTGATGGTGTAGCGCCCCTCGGGCGTGCGCTCGTCGCCCTGGAAACGCTTGTGGCCGACCGGCACATCGCCATATTGCAGGCCCGTATAGCGGCGGATCACGCGGTCGTCCTGATAGACCAGCAGCGTGCGCTCGGACTTGTCGATCAGGACGAAATCCGCCCGTTCCCCGTCCCGGGCCTGTTGCGCCTGCAGCGGCGCGGCGCACAGTGCACCGAGCGCTGCGAAAAAGGCGAGGAAAGCGCGCATCACGCAAGCATCCTAGCGCGCATTCCGCATCAGTCCATGAACGGATCGCGCATCAGGATCGTATCGTCGCGCTCGGGGCTAGTGGAAACCAGCGCCACCGGCGTTTCGATCAGTTCCTGCACGCGCTGGATGTATTTGACCGCATTGGCGGGCAGGTCGGCATAGCTGCGCGCGCCCGCGGTCGATTCCTGCCAGCCTTCCATGCTTTCGTAAATCGGCTCGACAGCGGCCTGGTCGGCGGCATGGCTGGGGAAATAGTCGTAGACATTGTTCCGCAACCGGTAGCCGGTGCAGATCTTCACCTCGTCGAGACCGTCGAGCACATCGATCTTGGTCAGCGCGATCCCGGTCACGCCGCTGATCGCGCAGGTCTGGCGCACCAGCACGGCATCGAACCAGCCGACCCGGCGCTGGCGCCCGGTAACCGTACCGAATTCATGCCCGCGCTCGCCGATGCCCTTGCCCACCTCGTCATCCAGCTCGGTCGGGAAGGGACCGCTGCCGACGCGGGTGGTGTAGGCCTTGACGATGCCCAGCACGAAGCCGGTGGCGTTGGGGCCCAGCCCGCTGCCTGCCGCGGCCGTGCCACTGACCGTGTTCGAGCTGGTGACGAAGGGATAGGTCCCGTGGTCGATGTCGAGCAGGACGCCCTGCGCGCCTTCGAACAGGATCTTGGCGCCCGCCTTGCGAACCTTCTTCAGCCGTTTCCACACCGGCTGCGCATATTTGAGCACGAAGGGCGCGATCTCGCGCAGTTCGGCGAGCAATTGCTCGCGGTCGACCGGCTCCTGCTCGAACCCAGCGCGCAGGGCATCGTGATGCGCGCACAGCCGGTCGAGCTGCGGTTCGAGCGCGTCCAGATGCGCCAGGTCGCATACGCGGATCGCGCGGCGGCCGACCTTGTCCTCGTAAGCCGGACCGATGCCGCGCCCGGTGGTGCCGATCTTGCCCGATCCGGCGGCGGCTTCGCGCAGCCCGTCGAGATCGCGGTGGATCGGCAGGATCAGCGGACAATTGTCGGCCACCGCGAGGTTGTCGTCATTGATGGTGACACCCTGCGCTTCGAGCTTCTCGATCTCGGCCTTGAGCGCCCACGGGTCGAGCACCACGCCATTGCCGATCACGCTGAGCGTGCCCGATACGATGCCGCTGGGCAGCAGCGAGAGCTTGTAGGTGGTCCCGTCGATGACCAGTGTGTGGCCGGCATTGTGCCCGCCCTGGAAGCGCACCACGGCATCGGCGCGGCTGGCCAGCCAGTCGACGATCTTGCCCTTGCCCTCATCGCCCCATTGGGCGCCGATCACGGTGACGTTGGCCATTCGATAGTTCTCGCAAATGTAAGGAAATCAAACGCCGCGGGCGTTAGGCTGATCTATGGCACGGGGCAAGGCGAATTGCCGGAAACATGCGCCGTCTGCACCATTGTATGGGCAAAGGAGATTTCATGACCGATTACCCCACGCTTTCGCTGAATGACGACCGCCAGATCCCTCAGCTCGGCTTCGGCACCTACAAGATCGACGAGGACGCTGCTCCCGAAGCGGTCAAGACCGCGCTCGATGTCGGCTACTGGCTGGTCGACACCGCGGCCATCTACCAGAACGAACGCGGCGTCGGCAAAGGTGTTGGCGACTGGTCCGACATCTTCCTGCAGACCAAGATCTGGAACGAAAGCCAGGGCTACGAGCGGACCAAGAAGGCCGCCGAAAAATGCCTCGAACGGCTCGGCCGCGACCATGTCGACATGCTGCTGATCCACTGGCCCTGCCCCGAAAAGGACCTGTTCGTGGAAACGTGGAAAGCGTTCATCGAACTGCGCGACGAAGGCAAGGCAAAGTCGATCGGCGT
>Ga0105357_10002195_pt1 | contig 10502 bp, 11 predicted proteins | sample GOMGulsemesocosm_4_FD_83660 | JGI IMG/M metagenome (GOLD analysis project Ga0105357, IMG submission 83660) | Methane-oxidizing microbial communities from mesocosms in the Gulf of Mexico - GOM15B Gulf of Mexico | ecosystem: Environmental > Aquatic > Marine > Cold seeps | place: USA: Gulf of...
ACGTGGGTAACTGGTAGTGGATCAATGCGTTGAGCACGCCGCCGAGACTGGCGGCCTCATCCACCTTGGTGACCACGGTGCCGGCAAGCTTGATGTCGCTGAAGACACGCATGATTTCACGGGTGATGGCCTGTTGTGCGGTGGCCGATAAGGTCAGGTAGAACTGAATATTGTGCCCGGCACCGGTCAGCGTGGCCAGTTGCTTGGACAGCTCCATATCGCGCTGGCTCATGCCGGCGGTGTCGATCAAAATTAGCTCTTTGTCGCTGAGCTGGTCGAGAATATCGGACAGTTCGAGCCGGTCGGTGGCCAGAAACACGGGAATGTCGAGTAGCTTACCAAAGGTGCTGAGCTGGTCGACACCGCCAATGCGAAAGCAGTCGGTGGTAATTAGACCGATTTTATCGCTGCCGTGGCGCAGGGCATATTGCGCGGCCAGTTTGGCGATGGTGGTGGTTTTACCGACGCCCGTGGAACCGATAATGGCGTAGGTGCCACCGCTTTCGAGGAGCTGGTGGTCGCCCTCGGTGAGCAGCGATGAGAGTTCAATCAGCGCTTGCTTCCAGGCCGCGTCGTCGTTGTCGGGCATGGCATCCTGGGAGGCCAGTTTTGTACACAGCTCCCGCTTCAGACCAAGGCCATTGAGTTTGCGCATTAAGGCCGCTTTGCGGGGGTTGCGCTGGCCAATTTCTCGCCACGCCATTTGTGTCAACTCGCCTTCGATAAGCCCGCGCAGGTCGGAGATTTCCTGGCGCAGATCCGAGAGGACGTCCGGCTGATTGTCGGGCGCGGGGCTGGGGTTTAATAAGCTGGGCTGCGGGTTCGTCTGGGGGCCGGCAGGGGCTGGCGCTTGCCGTTTAACGGCAGCTTTTGGCCGCACTGGCACTGGTGGCGGGTTGAGCGCCTGGCTAGCGGCTTGAGTCGTGGCCTGCAGGGTCGCCCCGGTGGTTGCTGGCGTGCGCGCCATCTCGGCGGCTAGCTTTTCCACCTCCTCTACCTCAAAGTCTATGGCAGCGGTGATCTCAACCCCGTTACCGAGCTTCTTGTTGGACAGAATAACGGCGTCTGGGCCCCAGGTATCCCTTACCATACGAATCGCTTCGCGCATCGTTTCAGCCGTAAATCGCTTTATCTTCATGTTTCCCACCTTCTTCGAGTTGACCAGCCTTCCTTGTTCTGTGCTGGTCTCAGAGCCCTATGCCCCGCGTTATTAATGAACTATCTACCGACGGAATGAATCACCTTGAGCTGCTTGCTGGGCGGTACTTCTTCATAGGACAGCACGTGTAAGCCCGGGTTGGCTGCGCGCACCAGATTCGATAACCAGGTGCGCAGCGCGGTGGCGACGAGCAGTACCGGCGTTTGCCCCTGAGTTGCCTGTGCCTGTGCTGAACTACTAATTTGTTGAAGCATATTGTCTGCCAATCCTGGTTCGAGTCCGCCGCTCGTTGCCGAGCCCTGTAATACGTTTAGCAATATCTGTTCCAACTCGGGGTCGAGGGTCATAACTTGCAGCTCAGGTGCCATTCCATTGATCTGTTGGTAGATAGTGCGGCTTAAGGCAACCCGTGCCTGGGCCGTCAAAACGTCGGCTTCTTGACTCTTTACCGCGTTTTCCGCCAAGGACTCGGCGATGGTGCGGACATCTTTGATGGGGATATTTTCTTCCAGTAAGTTTTGCATCACTTTGAGCACCACACTCAGGGACAGGGTACCGGGCACCAGGTTCTCGACTAACTTGGGTGAGGATTTGGCGAGTAGCTCGAGCAGCTGTTGCACCTCGTCGTGGCCGAGCAGCTCGTGGGCGTGCTGTTTCAACAACTCGCTGAGGTGGGTGGCAATCACCGTACTGCAGTCGACCACGGTGTAGCCCATGGCCTGGGCTTCATCGCGCTGGCTGGGTTCTATCCACAGAGCTTCCAGGCCGAAGGCCGGGTCTCGGGTGGCGACGCCATTGAGAGTGCCAAACACCTGGCCGGGATTGATAGCCATTTCTTTGCCGGAGTGAATTTCTGACTCACCCAGCGGCACACCGTGGAGGGTAATGCGATAGGCGCTGGGTGAGAGGTCGAGGTTGTCGCGAATATGCACCGGCTGCACCAGAAAACCGAGGTCTTGGGAGAGCTTCTTGCGCACGCCTTTGACGCGATTGAGGAGTTCGCCGTCCTGGTTCTTATCGACCAGGGGGATCAGGCGATAACCGACTTCCAGGCCAATGGGATCGACGGTGGTGACATCGTCCCAGCTGAGCTCTTTGGTTTCGGGCGGTGGGGCGACGGGCTCGGCAACAGATTCGACCTGTTGCTCTATTTGATCTTTTTGAATCAGCAGGAAGGCACCGCCACCCAGCAGTGCTGCAAGGCCAAGAAAAACGACGTTGGGCATACCGGGTATCACGCCGAGACTCGCCATAATGCCCGCGGTAATGATTAAGGCCTTGGGCGATTGAAATAGCTGCGAGCCCATTTGCTGGCCCATATCCTGGGCGTCGGAGGCGCGGGTGACGATAATGGCCGCTGCCGTCGACAATAACAGCGAGGGGATTTGTGCCACCAGACCATCACCAATCGTCAGCAGTACATAGTTGTGAGCCGACTGGGAAGCACTCAGGTCGTGTTGAAAGGTGCCGACCGCCATGCCGCCGACGATGTTGATGACCAGAATCAGGATGCCGGCGACCGCGTCACCGCGGACGAATTTACTGGCACCGTCCATTGAACCGTAGAAGTCGGCCTCGCGGGCGATGTCTTCGCGGCGCACGCGGGCCTGTTCCTGGGTGAGTGCGCCGGCATTGAGGTCGGCATCAATGGCCATTTGTTTGCCGGGCATGGCATCGAGGGTGAAGCGTGCCGAGACTTCAGAAATACGTCCGCCACCCTTGGTGATTACCACGAAGTTAATAATCACTAGAATCGCGAATACCACCAGGCCCACGGTGTAGTTACCGCCCACCACGAAGTCGCCAAAGGCCTGAATGACCTTGCCGGCAGCGTCGGTGCCGGTGTGGCCCTCGAGAAGTACCACCCGTGTTGAGGCAATATTGAGTGCCAGTCGCAGCAGGGTGGCAATCAGCAGTACGGTGGGGAAAACAGTGAATTCCAGGGGTCGTTCGGCGTAAATTACCGCTAGCAGAACGATCAGCGAGAAGGAAATATTAAAGGTAAAGAAGACATCCAGTAGTACCGGCGGCAGGGGCAGGATGATCATTGACAGCATCATCACCACAATGAGTGGCGTGCCGAGGCCGGCAATGATTTTTAGTGCCGGGTTGGCGGGGGCGCCGCCAGGGTTGGTTGTTGCGGTATTCATGGATTCTCTCCGCTGAGGTCTTCACGGCTATCGTTGCCACTGTCTTCGGGCACGGATAGTTCATCGGGAATGGTGATGTCGGTGGGTTTTATGGGTGCGGGCTGGCCCGGCGTTGCGGGTAATTTGAGTTGGTAGACATAGGCCAGCACCTGGGCCACAGCGAGGTAGAGCTGGGCGGGAATCTCGCGGTCAATCTCGGTACTGGCGTAGATGGCCCGCGCCAGAGGCGGCGCAGCAAAGGTCAGTACATCGTGTTCTTCGGCCAGCTTACGGATGCGCAGGGCGATTTCGCCTTTACCCTTGGCGACCACTACTGGAGCGCGTGGGCCGAGATCGTCGTATTTCAGGGCAACCGCGTAGTGGGTCGGGTTGGTGATCACCACATTGGCGGTGGGCACGTTGTCCATCATGCGGCGCTGGGACATCTCCCGCTGCAGCATGCGGATCTGGCTTTTTACCTCGGGTCGGCCCTCACTCTCTTTGCTCTCGTCCCTGATTTCCTGCTTGGTCATTTTTAGCTGGCGCTTGTGTTCCCAGAGCTGGAAGGGCACGTCGATAGCGGCGATTAAAATGAGTGCCGTACAAAAACTCAGGAAGGAGAGCCCGGCGATACTGGCAAAATGGTTGAGGGCTGTTTCGATATCTTTACTGGCGAGCATCAGTAATTGGTCGAAGGTTTGCCAGATCACCAGCGTGGCCATGGAGCCCACTAGTAAAAATTTGCCCAGGGCCTTCACCAGCTCCATCAGCGATTTGGCCGACACCATTTTGGCAATACCCTTCAGGGGGTTGAGTTTGCTGATTTTGAAGGCCATCGCAGAGGGACTGAAGGCCCAGCCGCCCATGGCCAGAGGGCCAACAAAGACCGATACCAGTAAGAGCACAAAAAACGGCACGCAAATCAGGATGCCGTTACCGAGGGCGCTGCCGACGGTAGCGGTGAAGACCTCGACGTCGTCCATGCCAGCAGGGCTCATGCTCAGGTGGGTTTTCATCTGCTCGGACAGTTGGCCGATCATGGTACCGCCAAAGACGATCAGCCCTCCGGCGCCGACCAATAGCGAAATCATGGTGTTGAGTTCGCGGGAACGGGCTAGTTGCCCCTTCTTTTTCGCGTCCTGTTGGCGTTTCGGGGTGGGTTCTTCGGTGCGTTCCTGCCCGCTCTCATGTTCGGCCATCTAGGGCACCAGGAGGGTCGGTACAAGTTTAAAAATGCTCTCGAAAGCACCGCTGACGAGGGGTAAAAACGATGGCAAGCTCAGTAGAATCAGGGCGAAACCGGCCAGTAGGGTAATGGGAAAGCCCACCGCAAAAATATTCAGTTGGGGTGCGGAGCGGGTGATAACGCCAAAAGCGAGGTTGACCAGTAACAGCGATGCCAGCGCGGGCAGGGCGATTAACAGGCCGCTGATAAACATCTGGCTGCCCCACAGGACGATTTTCCAGGCCAGCTCGCGGGGCCACTGGGCACCAACGGGTAGCAGCTCAAAACTGTGGTGAATGGTTTGAATCAGCAGCAGGTGGCCATCAAGGGCGAGGAAAATGAGCGTGGCGAGAATCATATAAAACTGGCTGACCACCGGTACTTGTACGCCATTTTGAGGGTCGACGGCAGAGGCGAAACCCAGGCCCATGGCCATGGCGATGCTCTGCCCGGCAATCACCACGGTGGAGAAAGCCATGTGAAAAATAAAGCCCATACCCAAGCCCAGGGCGACTTGCTGCAGGCTGATTAACAGTCCCGCCGCGCTGACGGGGTTGACCTCTGATGCGGGGATGACGGGGGCAATGATCCAGGCGATGCTGAGGGAGAGAATGACGCGCGTGCGTACCGAAATCGATTTGGCACCCAATATCGGTGAGGCAAGCACAAAGCTACCGACACGCAGCAGTGGCCACATCAGGCTAGTGACCAGACGCATGACGTCATTGGCTGAGAACTCCACCTTACTTGCCGCCGCCCTAACCGGTTATTTCCGGAATACTGGCGTATAAGTTGATGGTGAAATTGAGCAAGGTATTGAGCATCCAGGGGCCGGCCGTCATACCGGCGATGGCCATGGCGATGAGCTTGGGAATAAAGCTCAGGGTCATTTCCTGAATTTGTGTCGCCGCCTGAAAGACACCGATGGCCAGACCGATGGCGAGGGCAGCCAGCAGCAGTGGCGCGGCCAGTAGCATAGTGACGTAAATGGCATCGTAGCCAACATCCATAACCGATTCAGGTGTCATAATTTTCTCCTACGAGATTAGACATAAAAGCCTGCCGCCAGGGTGCTGACAATCAGGGCCCAGCCGTCAATCAACACGAACAGCATGATTTTGAAGGGCAGAGAAATGAGTACGGGCGATAGCATCATCATGCCCATTGACATCAGCACGCTGGCCACCACGAGGTCGATAATCAAAAAGGGAATAAAGATCAAAAAGCCGATTTGAAAGGCGGTCTTTAACTCGCTGACCACAAAGGCGGGCAGTAATACTTTCAGTGGTACGTCTCTGATATCGTCGACCTGCACATCACCGGCCATGTCGACAAACAGGGCGAGATCGCTCTCCCTCACCTGGTTGAGCATAAACTCGCGAAAGGGGGCGATGGCATTGGTGGCGGCCTCGTTAAAGCCCAGCTTTTCTTCCATATAGGGCTCGACACCTTCGTTGTAGGCCTTTTCCAACACCGGGGTCATCACGAACAAAGTGGTGAACAGTGTTAGACCGAGGAGGATTTGGTTGGAGGGTGTCTGTGCCGTGCCCAGGGCCTGGCGCAGAATGGCAAAGACCACCAGAATGCGGGTGAAAGAGGTCATCGCAATCAAGGCGGCGGGTAACAGGCTGAGGGCTGTCATCAACAACAGTATTTGCACGTTGAGGCTGTAGGACTGCTCTCCCTCAGCCCCGGAGGTGACCGTCAACAGGGGGATACCTTGCTCGGCAAAGGCCGGGTTTGATGTCAGCAGTGCTGCACCGATCACCAGTAGTGCGATGAGAAATTTCATGGCGCGGTGTCCTTGCGTACTTTGGCGATGAGGGCTGAAAAAACGTCTGTTCGTTGTGCATCATCGTCTGTAGAGGCGTTTGCTTCATTGGCGTCAGAAGACTCACCCTGTGCTGATATTGACGTGGGGGTGATCTCGCCCAGTTTGGAAATACTGCCGGGGGCAACACCCAGTACTAGCTCTGTACTGCCGGCGCGGACGATGACCACGCGTTCGCGCTGGCCAACGGACAGGGAGGCAATTAATTCGAGGTCTTTGAGATCGCGATTGGGCAGGCGGTTAATGCGTTTTAGCAGCCAGGCCAGCACGGCAATGCTCAACAGTACAAGGCCGAGGCCACTGAGCAATTGTAAAAAATAACCCGAGGTATCTGCCAGCGGTAGCTTGCTGGCACTGGGTTCCGCAGCCTCGGCGATCATCGCAAAAGGCAGGGCGCAAAGCGCGGACAGGAGCCGTCGAGTATTCATTTGAGCTTCTTAACGCGCTCGCTGGGGCTGATCACATCGGTGAGACGAATACCGAATTGATCGTCGACCACCACCACTTCGCCGTGGGCAATGAGGGTGTTGTTGACCAGCACATCGAGGGGCTCGCTGACCAGCCTGTCCAGCTCAATGACCGAGCCCTGGGAGTAGCGCAATAAATCCCGAATCGGCACCTGAGTGCGGCCTATCTCCACCGAAATGGTAATTGGAACATCGAGAATGACATCGAGGTTGATGTCCTGTTCGCTCATGAGCGGTGCTGCGCTGCTGGTCGCGGGGCTGTCGGTACGCAGGTCTTTGAGAGGCGCGGCGGCGTAGTTCTCAGTCCCCGTCGGTTCACTGTCCGCCTCGGGGCTGATTTCAGTGTCACCAATGTCGTTGTTTTCTTCGTCGCTCATTGAGAGTCTCCACGTCGTTGCATTTGTTGTGCGTCGCTCACAGTCGGTTAGGGGCGCTGCTTCTTGTTGCGTATTTTGATGGCGTTTTTGTCGTTGAAAGCACCGTATTCACCGTTAAAGATGGGTACGCCCTCGGCGTAGAGGGTGACCATTTCACTCATTTCCAGGGGGATGATGTCGCCCTTGTCGAGCTTGAGAACTTCGCCCAGCGACAGCTGTGCGGTGCCGAGGGTGCTGCTGAGCTCTACGCTGGTGGCTTTCAATTCATCGATAATCACCGGGGCCCAGGTGCCCTGGTCTTCGCGGGCCTCAGCTTGGTAGGTCACCGAGAACTGCTCGCGGTAGGGCTCAATCATTGCCATCGGCATGGCGAGCTCGAAGACACCCTGGGTGCCCTCGAAAATAATGTCGAAACGATTCACCAGCAGTTGCTCGGCCGGGTTCATCAATTGTGCGAAGTCGGGATTGGTTTCGGTCTGTTTGGCCTCGGGGTGGACTTCAATATCGGCCTTCCAGCTGAGCTGTAAGTCATTCATCACGCGCTGCAGTAGCATATTGCCAAGGCGCATTTCCGAGGGCGTAAAATCTTGCTTGTCGGCCACTAACTCTTTTTTCATCGAGCCACCAAAAAAACTACTGGTGGCGTTGGTGATCAGATTATTGTCAAACACGGCAAGGGCAATGCCCTTCAGGGGTTTGAGGTTGATAAAGTTAATGTGGGTGGGCAGCTCCAGGGTTTGCAGGTAGTCGATGAAAGATACTCCGCGGGCACCGGCAAATTTGACGTTGTTGGAGCAGCGCAAGGTGTTAAAAATGCTCTCGCAAAACTGCAGGGCAAAGCGCTCGTGAATAACATTGAGCAGGGGCAGGCCGGCACTGAGTGACTGACCCTGGCGAGAGAAGTCAAAGGTGCGGACATGGCCGATGCCGGGGACGATGGTGCCGCTATCGGCGCCCGGTTCACCACCGACTTCGTCGTCTTCGACGCTGGTTAGCAGTGCATCGATCTCTTCCTGGGTGAGAACCTCTTCGTTATCTGTACCGGCCTTTGCGCCGCTTTCTGTATCGGAATCGGCCATTACTGCATCACATAGCCGGTGAAGTACACGGCTTCCACTCGACCCGGGTTGTGGGCTTTGTTTTGCTCAGCCTGAATAATGCTGCGGATTTCGAGCAGCATTTCTTCGCGCAGCGCTTCTTTACTGTCTTCGCCGTTGAGTTCGTCAAAGCTTTTGTTGCTGATGAGCATAATTAAGCGGTGGCGAATGGCGGGCATGTGGTGGGTCACTTGCTCGAGAATCATCGCTTCGTGACTCATCACCGACAGGGTCATCTGCAGATAGCGCAGGGTGTCTTTGTAGACAAAGTTAACAATAAAGGGTGGCTCCAGGGCTAAATAGTAACTTTCCCGTCGGGCCTCAATGGCGCTGTTCGAGGTACCGTCTTCGGCCGTTGTCGAGTCATCGCTGAGGAAGAAATAGGCACCCCCGCCCCCGATGACCAGCAGGGCGATAATGGTGAGGATGATTGCTGCTGTTTTATTCAAACTTTGCTAATCCTTGTGTTGGAGAACCTTGTATTCGTTGTCTGTACGTCACTTTTTGGGCTGAAAGCACCCCCTGAAAGTGTTTAAGCACTAACTGTGCCAGTAATGTTTATGCTTTAAATACAGTTGGTTAGCTATCTTGCAGGATGGCTTGTCAAAGAATTGACGGAGTTTGGGCGAGGGGTGTCAAATACGGAGAGCTTGCGCTTTTGAAGTGTGTTGCCTGAGCGAGCTACAGTCGTGGTCTGGGGGGGGCTTCGGCTGAGTTGAGGCCGGGTGAATTATTGGCTTTGAATGGCCTGATCTAATTCTCGATTACGCTGATCCATAATGGCCTGCACGCCTCGAGCATCGTTTAGCAGCTTCTCGATGGCTTGCTGGCTGTAGGGATTGAGATTGATAGGCTGAGTCGCCGGTTGGTTGGCCGCTTGATCATCTATCGCAGCAATGGGTTCTTGGGTTTTTTCGGGCTGCGGCAAGCTCTGAACGATGTTGGTTTCGGCGTTGAGAAAGATGGTTTTTTCCGGTGTTACGCCCTCGGGGAGTTGCTCGCTAAAGTGCCAGCTACCGTCATCACCGCGCCACTTGTAGATTTTACTGATGCCCCCTGGCGGTACATCGTCGCCATCCCCGGTGGGGAGCTTGATAGCGGGCATTGTCGGCAGCTTGAAACTGGGCAGATGGGGACGCTCAAAGGTTGGCACAAACTGACGGATATCAATGCCGTTCATGGAGGCGATATAGGACATAATGCCAACGACGATGGCGAGCATCATAAAAATGCGAAATAAAAGGCGCTTAATCATGCTATCTCCGTGTCGTGGCGCTAAACATTACAGACTTTCTACGGTTTGCAGATTTCCCATCTTGGCAGTTTATGGGCTGAATAGCTGTGTATTGGTGCAGGTTTTCCAGGGTCTGGCGAGCAAAGTACTTATCAACCCGCGAGGGTATTGAGAGAGGTTCGCTCTATGATCGTGGCACGCAGAAAGGTATTCATGCGTTTTTTTTCGAGTATTTTAATGGGCATCCTGTTTGGCGTGTTGATCATTCAGCCGGTGAATGAAATGGTGATTTTTCACCTCTATGAGGCCAATGACAGCGCCCTTAATCAGTGGCAATTTATTTACGACGATTTGATCAAATCACTGACCGGTGAAGCGAATAAAAAAACCCTCTACTACACGGTGGTGGGTGCTTTTTTCGGTTTGTTGGCGGGCCTGATGTTCCGCTTTATTCGTGGCAAGCTGGATACCATCGATAGTTTGAACCAGGAGTTGGCTAAAGACCTGCAGCTACTGCTGTCTCAAGGTGAAGGGCCACGGCTTGAATTCAAGTCGAGCTTTCGTTGGGATCTGCGCCAGAATCAGGCCAATAAGGCACTGGAGGTGGTGGTACTCAAAACCATCGCCGGATTTATGAATGCTGATGGCGGCACTTTATTAATTGGCGTCAATGATGACGGGGCAATCTGCGGTCTGAAACGGGATTACAGTCTGTTGAAAAAATCCGATGCCGATGGCTTTGAGCAAGCCATTATCACTGTGGTGTCGACCAAGCTGGGCGCTGATTTATGTCAGTACCTGCACGTCGTGTTCCACACGATTGACGGTGAAGATATCTGCCGCATCATCATTAAACCGACACCAAGGCCGGTGTATTTAAATCTCGAAGGTGGCCCCCGGCTTTATTTGCGCACTGGGGCAGGTACGCGGGATATGAACATTCAGGAGGCGACCGAATATATTAAAGGTCGCTGGGCTTGAGT
>Ga0105357_10002196_pt1 | contig 10500 bp, 8 predicted proteins | sample GOMGulsemesocosm_4_FD_83660 | JGI IMG/M metagenome (GOLD analysis project Ga0105357, IMG submission 83660) | Methane-oxidizing microbial communities from mesocosms in the Gulf of Mexico - GOM15B Gulf of Mexico | ecosystem: Environmental > Aquatic > Marine > Cold seeps | place: USA: Gulf of...
TGATGGTGGCGGCATGAAAATAGACGGGCCAGCGGTTTTACTTAGAAAAAAAGCGACAGAATCTTTCGCTTTATCGGCTTATTACTATGTTGATACAATTTCTTCGGCTTCAGTTGATGTTTTAAGCACAGCAAGCCCTTATACCGAAGAACGCCATGAGATTCAGTTAGGCATTGAATATTTATACAATAAAACTGTGATGGCATTTAGTGTTAGACAAAGTGATGAAGACGACTATTTAGCCAAATCACTCAATTTTAATGTTTCACATGATACTTTTGGCGATTTAACTAATTTAAGCTTAGGTTTTGCTTTTAGTGATAATGATATTAAACGTAATGGTGATGTTCTTTTTCAAGAGCAAAGCCAACAATTCCGAATTCGAGCAGGGATAAATCAAATATTAACCAAAAATCTATCAATAAACCTTGATTTTGAAGGGGTTGCCGATGAAGGTTATTTAAATAATCCATACCGAACAGTACGCTATCTTGATGCTTCAATCCCTTCAGGTGTTGGTTATCAATCTGAAGTGTACCCAAATACCAGAAACTCTTTCACTACCAAATTATCAGCAAGCTATTATTTACCTTATCGGGCGGCAATTTTTCTGCATTACCGATATTTTACTGATAGCTGGCAAATTGATGCCAGCGATATAGAGCTCTCATATCGTCATCCTATTGCTAAATCAGTCGAGTTAGAATTTAAAATACGTTACTACCAGCAAACACAGGCAAGCTTTTATAGTGACTTATTTTCACATCAAGATGCGCAAAATTTTATGGCACGAGACAAAGAACTCAGTGATTTTGATGACTTAACCATAGGTTTTGGCGTTACTTATTTAATACCGCCAAAATATTCAATCAGTGATTGGCGTTCAGAGGTTTCTCTACAATGGGATCACATTACTTTTAACTATAACAACTTTAGAGATCCTACGGCAGAAGGGGGTGTTGGTGAGGAGCCCCTTTATGGTTTTTCAGCTGATGTTATTCGCGTATTTGTTAGTGTGTATTTTTAATGATTTTTAGGTCGATATTATGAATAGCTTTTTATTTTTAAACTCTTGTGCGTTACTACAGGCAATTATAAGTCAACGTATAAATCTAAACTTAACTCGAAACATAAGCCAAACACTGAGCAAAATAAGTACAGTATTCGTTATTATGTGGTTTTGTTTTTCTGCTAACACCTATGCGCTAGAACAAGCTAATACTCAGGTTAATAACAAAACAAACAGTAGCAAGACAGACAGTGAACTCAGCAATAAGTTAGAGCAGTTAAAGTCTCAAGTATTACAACTTAATCGCGAACTTTTTATTTTAGAAGAAGATCTGCTTTTTCCTGCAAGTACGCAAATCGCTATTTTTGTCTCTGTCGATATAGGTCGATTTTTCAAGCTTGATAGTGTTGAAGTGAAAATTAACAGCCAAGACATTGCTGGATTTCTTTATACCGACAAACAAAGAAAAGCGCTTGAACAAGGAGGTATTCAAAAGTTATATTTAGGCAATTTAAAAATGGGCAATTATCAGCTTACAGCTATCTTTAATGGTCTTGATAACGAGGGACGTACCATGAAAAGAGCGATAAACTATCAATTTGAAAAAGGTGATGATTCATTAATGATTGAGTTAAAACTTGTTGATGAAACCAGTAATTTGAGAACAAAGATTATTGTTGAAGAGTGGGTATTATAACCTGTGAGTTCAATCACTAAAACGCTACTTATGATTAGTAATATTGCGGTTGTTAGTCTCGTTACTATTAGCATGTTTTATGCGTCAAGCGCTTATGCAACAAACAATGATGCAGAGAGCAATGCTGTGTCAAATATTGATGCAAGCACCAGTGACGTTGATAATCAAAAAGATAATGAGCAAGGGTTGTTAAAAACAGATTTTGCAGACAAATACTATCGCCAAGCGCTCTTTTATTATTTTCAAGGAAACTCTTCAGCGGCTTTAACTGAAGTGGCGCGTGCTGAGTTACGTTTGGGTGAACTCAGTGAAACAAGCAGTCTGTTTAAAGCAGGTTTACAATTATCATTAGGCTTGCGGTCAAAGGCAGTGCAATCATTGCTTGCTTTTAAACAAAAATATTTAAACGCTAATACTAAACAATCACAAAACGCTAAAGAGCTGTTACTTATTGCTTTATTATCACTTAGCGAACAATTTATCGCGCAAGGAAAAATGATTCAAGCGCAAGAAATATTGGCCAATATATCAAGTGTTTCAGCTCGTTATTACTCCCAATACGCCATGCTCAGCCAGTTAGCCTATTGGCCAGAAGAAGTTGATTTAGTTGAGGTGCATATTGAAGCACAAGATAGTTCAAGAAATGTAAATAACTCAAACAAGGAAAGCCCTGAAATTAATGACGGTTTGTTTTCACCCTATATTCAATTAAATAATAGCTTAAGGTATATTGAGCAAGAACAGTTTGAACAGGCGATCACCTTACTGAAAACGCTTAAAGAAAGTACTTGGTTTGCAGCAGAATTAACTTTTTGGCAAGCGCTTTTCTCTGCTGACTTTTTTTCATCAACAACCCCTTCCTTAAATGATGGGCAAGAGATTCAGAAGCGGCAGAGTAGTGCAATAAATGATTATGCAAGCTTATTGTTAGCTCAAATTTATGTGCAACAAAATCAGTTTGAGTTGGCCTTTTTTGAGCTAAAAGCATTCCCACAACACAATCCTTACAGTGAATCAGCATTATATTTGTTTGCTTATTAAGCACAAGCAAGCAAACGTTATACTAGTGCTATTAATTTACTTTCCTTGTTGCATAAACAATATCCGTATTCCCATTTAGGCTGGCAGGCGGGTGAACTAATGGCAGATCAAATAAGTCAACAGCAGTCGTTAGCGCAAGGCTTTCAAGCTTACCAAAGTTTAACGTTGTTTTATCAACAACGTTTAGCAGAGCTTGAACAGTTTAAGCTTTCATTAGACATATCACTAAATATAGCATTAGAAGTATCGGCAGACGCTATTTGGCTTGAGAATGCTTTGCAAAGCCCTTTATTAGTTAACTGGTATCAAAGCTTAACCGATACCGAAGCTGAAATTGAACAAGTGCAATTACTGCAAAATAAAAGTCGCTGGTTAGGCGAAACTATTAAATTAAACCAAAAGAGAAAAGCAAATATTGTTGCATCACAACAAAACATGCTTGAGCAAGCTAGCTTACAGAAATTCATTGACCAAAGAGATGAACTAGCAAAACAAGTAGCTAGTGCTATTAACGTAACAAAGACTGTTAACAAAGATTCACAAAAAGATGAGCAACTGCCTATAGGTTCACTCTTTGCCAATGCTACAGAGCTAGCCTGGCTTAACCGTATTAACCAAAGCAAAAGTAATCTTAGTTATATTAAGGCGCATAGCGAAAGCTCAGATTTAAAACAGCAAGCGAATATTCGTGATTACCAACAACGTATAAAGCGTATTGAAGGGGTATTGAATTGGCAACTACACAGGCAGTTTCCAGAACGCTCTTGGCAACACCAACAACAACTAAAAGCGCTAGATCAATCTTTAGATATGGTGCGCAGTCAGCAAGAAAAAGTATCAATATTGAGTCAGACGCAAAACTCATTATTTATTGTGACTGAAAAACAACTAAAAAGCGCCGTATCAGCTGATAAGCTATTAACTCAATTACAATTTTTACGTGATGAAATTAGAACAAAAATACATGATGACGTTGTTTTGTATGCGAACAATGAGCAACAAATCCTAGAGCAACATTTGCTCAGTGTAAAACGTGCTATGGCGAGAATTTTAGAAGAAATGGCACAAAATGATGCAAAAATAGGGCAACAATTGTTAACCCCTCCAATAACTAAACCAATAACTAAACCAATAACTAAGAAAGTAGCTACTTCCCATAATAATTTGCATGAAGAGGCGAACAGATGAATTTGTCTAATTGTCTAATGCGCTTAATGCATTTATCACGGCTAGCTTTAGTTGGTGCAGTTTTATTTTTGGTTGGTTGTCAAAGCGCTTTTGATGCAAGTGAGCAAAAAGCTCAACGTGGCACACTTGCCGAATTAGCTGAACAAGAAGCTAACATTAACATTACACCTATTTCTTTGACTAAGGCACAACGTTCAGAAAAATTAGCTAAACTTTATCAATCTATTTTAACCTTAGAGCCAAATAAAGAGGTTAGGGCGCAGGTGACTTATCGCTTAGTTCAACTTGATAGCCAGGCGTACGACAACTTTGATGACGAACAAAGCATTAGCAGTCAAGGTAATAGTAGTAAAAACTCTAATAGTAAAAACGCAGCAAACAATATCACGCCAGAACAAAGCTTATCTGCCTTAGTTTTGTCTTATCAAGCCTTACTAAAAGACTTTCCTGATCGTGAAGATAATGAACATGTTAGGTATCAATTAGCAAAAGCTCTTGATTTACAAGGAAAGCTTGATCAAAGTTTGGTTCAAATTGAATTATTAATCAGTCAATATCCACAAAGTCAGTATATAGCAGAATTGCAGTTTAGGCGCGGTGATATCTATTACAATTTACAGCATTATCGCAAAGCCTTATCAGCGTACCAAGCTGTATTAAACGCAAAAAACAATGATACTTATTACATCAATAGTTTATATATGTCAGCTTGGGTTTTGTTTAAGCTTAATCGTTTGCCTGAGGCGGATAAGCAGTTTATTGCGGTATTAGAACAGCTAATTTCGCAAGAGAAAGTACAACATTATGAAGACGATTTTAGTTTTGATAAGTTAAATAGCCGTTATCAAAGCCTACTTAAAGACACGCAGCGAGTGTTAAGCATTTCTTTAAGCCAGCAACAGCAATCGGCTTCATTGGTGTCACTATTAACACATCAACAAGGTAATGACGCAATAAAGCACCTTTATTTATACCGTCATATACTTTTTAAAAACTTGGCAGATTTTTTGATTGAAAATGATTTGCAATATGATGCACAGTTGACGTATCAAGCCTATATAACGTTAGCGCCAAATAGCCTTTGGGCTAGTCGATTTTCATTAAATTTGTTAGCTTTATACCAACAGCAGGGCAAATATAGCGCAGTAAGACAATTGAAAATACAGTATGTGCATCGCTATGGAATGAATAGCGTATTTTGGCAGCAGGCAATTATTGCCCCGCCAAGCTCAATGATTAATGAACGAGTGTTAACGCAAGAAGTACTGCCTAATTTATTAAGCTTTAGTTATCAGCATAGCCGACGCTTGTATGCCAATGCACAAACACTTGAATTGGGTATAGAAAGACAGCAGGCTTTTGCCGATGTAGCAAATTGGCTAAATACCTATTTAGATATGGCAGAATTACCGCAATCACAAGCTTTAATTGATAAATTACCGTTAAGTGAAGGATTGTTGTCTGATAAATTATTGTATGCCGATGCTCGCTTTGAAGCTAAACAATATCAACAAGCCTTATCCAGTTATCAACAAATTGCTTATGGCTTTAGATTGGGTCATAAAAGTAGACTCGATCATAAAAACAAACTTGAACATAAAGACGACATATTACAACGAGAAGCGGCTTATGCAACCACACTCACCGTAAGAAAAATGCTTGCTCAGCTATCCGTTTCGCCAAATGATAAAGCTCAACTTGAAAAACAGCAGAAATTAATAGTAATGCGCGATCAATTTGATCGCGATTTTATTCGATACTATCCAAAAGACGAACGTGCACTAAGCCTAGCAACACAAGCTGCGCAATATGCTTTTAACATGGCAGATTATAAAACAATGGACTTTTATAGCCATTTTATTTTGCAATCTTATGGTGTCATCTCTACAATCAAAACACCTAACGCGACAATATATACAGCTAAAGCCTCTCAAGAAAGAGTTAAACGTGATGAACTTAGTACACAAGCGCTAAAACAAGTACAAATAGCGAGTCAATTGCAAGCAAACAGTTTGTATCAACAACTAAAATATCAGGCCGCAGAGCAATCTTATGTATTAGCGCTTATGTACGTCGAAAAAAACACTTCATCGACAAAAACAATGCGCGATTTACTTGCTTCAAGTATTTATTTTCAAGCACAAGAAACTAAAGATCGCTCACCGTTAATCGCTGTTGAACATTTATTGCGCTTAGGTGTGATTGTTCCAGAATCAAGTTATCGGGTGACGGCAGAGTTTGATGCGGCAAATATTTTATTGGCGCAAGGAGTATGGCAACAAGCTGCTGATGTGCTGTTAAACCTTCAAATACGTTACCCTAAGCATGAATATAGCGTTAGCATTCCTGCTAAATTAGCAAAGTCGTATGAAAACTTAGGACAATGGCATTTGGCGGCAGCGCAATTATTAATTTTAGCGCAAGGGCAAGGTAGTACCGAGTTAAAACGCGAAGCACAATATAACGCGGCAGAACATTATTTAAAAGCCGGAAACTTGCCAAAAGCGATCACAAGCTTTAGAACTTACGCACACAACTACCCTGAGCCTTTTGATGTTGCACAAGAAGTTCGTTATAAAATGTCTGAATTTTATCAGCAAACTAAAGAGCCAAATAAGCAATATTATTGGTATCGAAAATTGATCAGTTTTCATGATAAAAAACTCATTGAACAAAAAGGTAATGTTAATCTGGGTTCAGCTAATGGGCGTTCAACATATTTAGTCTCAGTTGCAGCGCTAGGTTTAGGTGAAGCACATCAGCAAACATTTACCCGAACAAAACTTACTTTACCGTTAAATAAAAGCTTGAAACGTAAGCAAAAAGCAATGAAGTCTGCAATTCATTACTATCAAAAGTTATTGTCGTATCAGCGCGCAGAATTCGTACCTCATGGTACTTTCAATTTAGCACAAATGTATGCTCAACTTGCAGAAGATGTTATGTCATCTCAGCGCCCTAAAGACTTAGATGAACTCGCTTTAGAAGAATATGAGCTGATTTTAGAGGAAATAGCCTACCCATTTGAAGAAAAAGCCATTGAAATTCACGTTAGCAATGCAGAGCGCGCTTGGCAAAATATATTTGATGCTTGGGTAGAAAATAGCTTTGCAGTATTGGCAGAGTTAGAGCCAGCGCAATACAATAAAAAGGAGCGAAAAATATATGCCGTTCATGCAATCTATTAACAGCTTCTGGCTGCATAGTTGGCCGCATAGCTTTTTACGAAATCAACAAAATAGTAGGTTTGTAGTTTTGCTGATGGTATCTGTGTTATCCGCTTGTTCAATGAACACTGCTTTAAAAAATAGTAAAGTAATTGATGGTGATAATACTTCGTCAACTCAGCAGAGCAAAAATAAAAATGAGTTAAAAAGTATTAGCAAGAGCATTACAGATTTAGTTGAAATACCTCAAGATTCATCAACAGCGGGAAGCAACAACACCTTAACATCCACGACTAATTCAACTACAAAATTGAGTGGCACTGAAAAACAGGCTGTTAACCAGTTTACTGCACAACAAAGTATGAAAATTTCTGGGGTGCCATCGTTTGTTATTGATGCTTATAAAAAGGCTGTTTCTTTAATGGAAAAAGAAGATTGGCAAGGCGCAAATACGTTGTTTAACCAAGTAATAGCACAGCAACCACAGTTATCGGGCAGTTATGTCAATAAAGCTATTATTGCTAAAAACCAAGAACAATTAATCCTTGCTCAACAATATGTAGAACAAGCTATTAATGCCAATAATTTAAATCCTTATGCCCATCATTTAAAAGGACAATTGTTAAAACAACAAGGTCACTTTAAACAAGCAGAGCAAAGTTACCTGAAAGCATTGGCTATTTGGCCTGATTACGCCCAAGTGCATGTAAGTATGGCTGTTTTGCTAGAATTATATCAAGGGCGGTTACTCGATGCTTACAACTATTATAGCTCTTACTTGATACTGCAACCTAAAGACAAACAAGTTCAACTTTGGCTTGCTGGGTTAAAAATCAAACTAAAACGGGCAGGGTTAACCCCTAAGCTTGTGGTAAATGGTGATTAAAATGCGTGTTTTTTCAGTAAAACTACTTGGTGCTTTATTACTGTTACCTAGTTGTTTATGTGTTTCAGCTGAGCTTGAAAAGAGTAACATTAAAGCTCAGAAAGCTAAGCCTATTATTATTCAAAGCCAAGTTAAAGGTTCTCAAGAGCAATCTAAGGTGATTTACATCATGCCTTGGCAAGGCATTGATAAACCCATTAGCATTACCACGCATCAGCGAGAGCGAGTATTACCGACATTTAAACCGATAAACCCAACCTTGTTTAGAAAGCAAGTTGATCATTTTTATCATAAGAATAAAACGCTTAAAAAGTAGTTGCCTACTTGCTAACTAGTTTAGCAAGTTATACGTTTAACTACATAGCAACAAACAAGTTAGCAATAAAACAGTTTAGTGAAAAATAACCAAAGCATAAAGGAAAAACAACATGAGTACTATCGATAGCATCATTGCATTTTTACAAAATGGCGGTTCATTTATTTACCCTATCGCTTTAGTGTTAGTGGTGGGATTAGCCATCACTATTGAGCGTTGGCTCTATTTGAGCTCCGCACTTAGAACTAATCAAAAAGCCTTAGTATCACTGCAAAGTGCGCTAAAAAAAGGCGATATTGATGTTATAAGCCAGCAAGCGAAACAAAATTCAGCACCCGTGCTTGATGTTTTGCAATCAGGGATAGCACGCTTATCTACAGTAAAACGACGAGAAGATGTGGAATATGCCATGGAAGAAACAATCATGGAATACATGTTACGTCTTGAAAAACGTACGCCTTATTTAGCCATGTTAGCAAATATTGCCACTTTATTAGGTTTGTTGGGAACGATCATGGGCTTGATCGCAGCATTTTCTGCAGTAGCAAGTGCAGATCCTGCTGAAAAAGCCAACCTGCTGTCCGCGAGTATTTCTGTTGCCATGAATACTACCGCTTTTGGTTTGATCACCGCTATTCCGCTTATTCTCTTTCATAGTAGTTTAATGAGTAAAACCGCTGCGATTGTTGACTCGTTAGAAATGGCCGGCATTAAATTACTGAACTCATTGTCGTTTGAGTCCACTGAAGCAAACCGAGGCTAATATTATGAGACGCCATCGTCGCATTAATCCTCCCGAAGCGGAATTAGATATCACTTCATTTATGAATCTAATGATAGTGCTAGTGCCTGTATTATTATTAGGTTTGGTTTTTTCTCAAGTGCGTATTTTAAACTTGCAACTGCCTGTAGTTGCACAAGCGCAAAATCAAAATGAACCAGCGCCGAAACTACTTGAATTAGTAATAACCAAGCAAGGTTTTGAACTTAATTATCCGAGCGGTATTTTACTTAAAAATATGGTAAAAACAGAGCAAGGTTATGATTTTGTGTTGCTTTCAAAATATCTACAAGACTTAAAACTGACCTTTCAACAAAAAAAAATAGAGAAAAGCGACATCGTTATTTTACTTGCCCCAGATGTTGATTATCAAACCCTTGTTTCTGCTATGGATACCGTTAGATCGTTCAAAGCAGTGGTAGCGGCTAATCTTGTTGATGCCGAGCTTTTTCCTTTAATCTCTTTAGGTGATGCGCCAGTAGTTATTGAAGCTGATAACCAGACTAAAAACAGTGAAGTAAAAACAGATGTTGGAGCTAAGCCATGAAAAAATCAGCACGCGCAAAAAGATTAGCCAAACATCACAAGCGTTATAATGCATCATCTAAACTGAATTTAGTTTCATTGATGGATATTTTTACTATTTTAGTTTTTTTTCTTATGGTCAATCAATCAGAAGTGCGTGTTTTGCAAAGTACTAAAGAGATAAGTTTACCTGTTTCTATTGCGGAAAAGCTGCCAAACGAAAATATTGTTATTACGGTGCTAAGTCACCGGGTATTAGTGCAAGAACGCGCCATCTGGCAACAGAGTGAAGCGTTAACCACGTTAAATAACAAAGATAATACTCAGTTAGTAGATGCGCTAAAAAAAGAATTAAGCTATTTAGCTGCTAAAAGGGTGAAGTTAACCAAAACTGAACAAGAGAAAGGTCGAGCAGTCACTATTATTGGCGATGCATCCGTTCCCTATCAAGTGTTAAAACAATTGATGGCTGCTTGTGCAGATAGTAATTATAGAAACATGTCATTGGCTGTTAAGCAAGCTGTGCCAGCTAGCCAAGAGGGTAAATCATGATTTCAACAACCTTGCCTAGCCATGTGCAGTTTATTCAAAGTAGTCGCTTTCAATACTTTTATGACTTGTTCAAACCCAATGAGCAAGATAAAAAGTTTAGCCGAATTTTACTGATTTTACTTGCTGTTTACTTTGTTATTGCCATCGTAGTGCCATTTTTAACACAGGTAGAAGTACAAAGAGAAGCTAAAGAACAATTGCCTGTTCACTTAGCAAAAATAATTTTAAAAGAAAAACAACTGCCTATTATTGAAAAAAAAATAATTGAGAAAAAAATACCCGAAGATAAAAAGCCAGAAGTTAAGGACGATGTTGAAAAAGAGAAAGAAAAACCTAAA
>Ga0105357_10002198_pt1 | contig 10498 bp, 9 predicted proteins | sample GOMGulsemesocosm_4_FD_83660 | JGI IMG/M metagenome (GOLD analysis project Ga0105357, IMG submission 83660) | Methane-oxidizing microbial communities from mesocosms in the Gulf of Mexico - GOM15B Gulf of Mexico | ecosystem: Environmental > Aquatic > Marine > Cold seeps | place: USA: Gulf of...
AAGATCATCATGAAGAGCGTTTGATGCGGTTAAAAATGGCATGTGACGCCCCAAAAACTGCGTTTGAATTATTGCCAGTACTGTTCGATCGCGAGCTTAACGAAAATGATCAAAGACTAGCAATCTCAGAAGGGCTCGCCCATTGTCACTATTTGGTTGATGCAGGTGAATTGACACGGCAAGTTGGAGCTGACGGTGTTTGGCGTTTTCAAATTGCCGAAAAAACAGAAACCGTTGCTGCCTGATAAATGCTACGGTAGGTAACCAATATATAATAATAAAATAAAAACAATATGGGAGAACCGACATGTCAGATCATTTAATTGTCAAAAAAGAAGGCTCTATAGCAACCCTGACCATGAACCGGCCTAAGAGCCGAAATGCACTGTCTATCGATATGCGCGAGATGTTGTTTGACGCGCTGGTTGATATCGAAACAGACGACAGCGTTCGTTGTGTGGTGATAAAAGGCGAAGGTGATCATTTTATGGCTGGCGGCGATGTTATCTCGTTTGGAGATGTTGCCAAAAAACCAGCGGATGAGCGCGGTAAATTATTTGAAAAACGAATCCATGGGCTTCACCCAACAATCTTTACGATGAAGCGCATGGAAAAACCGATCATCGCAAGTGTGCAGGGTGCTGCTGCCGGATTTGGGCTGTCTCTCGCCATGGCATGCGATATGGTTATCGCCGCAGATACATCTTTTTATACATTAGCTTATATCGGTATTGCGACGACTCCTGATGGCTCTGGTACCTATTCACTTCCAAGGATCGTGGGACTGAAAAAGGCAATGGAAATTGCTATGCTGGGTGATCGCTTCGACGCGGCTGAAGCTCACAGGCTTGGTCTTGTCAATTTTGTAGTGCCTGCAAGTGATCTTGAAGCGGAAACCGCGAAACTTGCGACACGGCTTGCTAATGGTCCAACGGTTGCTATTGGTCGAACAAAGAAACTGATGCATGCATCCTTGGTCAATGGAATGGAAGAGCAGTTAGCGCTGGAAGCCGAAAACTTCGCCGCTTGCGCACGAACCGACGACTGGGTGGAAGGGATTACTGCTTTTGGTGAAAAACGAAAACCGGTCTTTAAAGGCAAATAACTCTTTTCAAAGCTGCGAGAAATCGCAGCTTTTTTTCGCTACGAGTAAGGTAGTGAAATAAGGCAACTGGGGCGATTGTTTCCGATATCGGGAATAAATTGCCGATTAATCACGGAAACCTATTCTTTGTTTATTGAAGTAAAATATTAAATTGACGTAATAAATATTGGATTTTCTTCCATAAACCCAAGTTACGCAGCGTAAAATCACCATTTTTTCTAAAACTATTGTTCTTTCCATTTGTGGTTCAGCTTTTGCAGGGCCGGTATGGCCTACCTGCGCCTAATATTGGCAGGGGAAGGTCAATTAGTATGACGAAAGGAGAACTACATGAATGTTGGTTCTGCAAATAATACGCAAATGATGGCGCAAATGCGCCAAATGCACCAGAACGTGCAGCAGTTGCGTCAAGACGCTGATACTGACGGTAGTAGCGGCCTGAATGTCGATGAGTTTACGGCTCTTCGCGAGCAGGTCTCAGAAGTTACCGGAAGAAGCAGTAACGTCAGTAATATTGGGGAAACATTCTCTACTATCGATGCCGATGGTAGCGGTGAACTCTCTGAAGCTGAGCTCAAATCCCATCATCAAACAATGATGGAGCAGCGAGGGGGGCCGGGTGGTCCGCCTCCAGGTGGTCATCCTCCTCCAGGAGGGCAGCCCCCAGGTGCAATGATGAGCTCTGACATGCAAAGCATGTTGTTGCTTCTTCAAGAAGCTGGAACTGATGAAAGTGGGGAGTTCAGTGTTGAAACTCTCGTTTCTTCTATAACAGCTGAAAGTGAAGCAGCTGAAGATACTGATGACAGCAGTATTGTTGAACTGTTGACGTCAGATACAGAGGATACAGAAGAAACAGAATCTTCTGCCTCAATACTCGACGTACTAACTGATGAGGACGAGGCTCAAGCAGCCTAATTCTTATTATTAATGTCGAGAAGGCGGGAGCTTTCCAATTTAGAGAACTCGCCTTCTCGATTAGATTTTAGGATGATTTCAGGCTGCTTCCCGAAGCCCGAGGCGACCCCAAACTTCTGTAAGCGCGCTAACCAGCGCCGCCATCATATTGTCGTCATGAAGCGGCGACGGTGTTATCCGCAAACGTTCTTCACCGCGAGGCACTGTCGGATAGTTAATCGGCTGAATATAGATACCGTACTCGTTCAAAAGCATGTCACTGGCTTGTTTGCAAAGTGCCGCATCATAAACCATAACGGGTACAATATGAGTTGGTGTTTGCAAAACGGGAAGGCCAGCCTCTTCTAGCATGCGTTTTAACGTTGCAGCCCGTTCTTGATGAGAATTTCTCTCAGTCTGACTATTTTTCAAATGCTTTACACTTGCAAGTGCACCCGCTCCGACAACAGGGGGTAAAGTCGTCGTAAAGATGAAGCCAGATGCATAGGAGCGAATGGAATCAACAATGTTCGCAGAAGATGTAATGAAGCCACCAACAACTCCGAACGCCTTGCCAAGTGTGCCCTCCATTATGTCGATGCGGTCCATTAGTCCTTCGCGTTCAGCAATACCGCCGCCGCGCGGGCCATATAGACCAACCGCATGAACTTCATCCAAATAGGTCATTGCGTTATATTTGTCCGCTAAATCGCAAATCTCTTTCATGGGTGAAATGTCACCATCCATTGAGTAGACAGATTCAAACGCAATTATTTTGGGGCGGTCCGGATCAATTTTCTGAAGTTTGGCTTCCAGATCTTTCACGTCGTTATGTTTGAAAATAACCTTCTCGCAACCTGAGTGGCGAACGCCGTCGATCATTGATGCGTGGTTCAGTTCATCTGACAGAATGATTGCGCCGGGCATCAACTTACCCAGAGTACTAATTGTTGCGTCGTTGGACACAAATCCAGAAGTAAAAACAAGCGCGCTTTCTTTGCCATGCAAATCAGCGAGTTCTCTTTCCAACTCACAAATCATGTGAGTGTTGCCTGAGATATTTCGGGTGCCACCTGAGCCAGCGCCATAACGATCGACCGCATCTTTCATTGCTGACAAAACTTTAGGGTTTTGACCCATACCAAGATAGTCGTTAGAACACCAAATTACGACTTCAGACACGGTCTCATTCGTATGCTTGGTAGCTCTTGGGAAGTTGCCCGCTTGGCGTCCTATCTCTGTGAAAATTCGGTAGCGGTTTTCTGTTTTGAGGTTTTGAATGGCTTGCTCGAACACATTGTCATAGTCCATTGTCATGCCTTCAATTTCCTTTTCTGGCTTCTTGGTTGTCTCTTTATTAGCAAATAAGCATAAAAGATTCATTAATGTTGAATAGCCAATAACTATCTTGCTTGGCAAGGGACAAATGGTCGCATCAAGTCATTTCAATAGCCCGAGGATTATCAAATAATAGGAACCTCAGTGCCTAAGGAAAATCAGTGTGCCATCAATATGGGTAACTTACACTTGTCTAGCATTTCACCTGTTACAGCGCCAAAGAGTAGTCGCCGCAGCCTGCCTTGAGTATAGGCTCCCATAACCACCAGATCAGCGTTAAATTTGTCGGCCTCTGCAAGTAATGTTGAGGCGGTGGATCGTCCGCTAGTTCCGTGCACAACGCAACTGGATGCATGAATTCCGTACAGAGCCAAATATCGTAGGGCTTCTGTTGGGCTTATTTTTTCACTTAAATCATCAACGGCACAAATGAGAGAAACTTCACTTGCAGTCTTCAAAACGGGAAGTGCCAAGCTAATTGCACGACTTGATTCGACCGATCCATTCCAGATCACCGCAACGCGTTTACCAAAATCGGGCGTCAACGCCTCATTTACAACCAATACTGGCCGGCCCGTTTCTAAAATTGCGGAATTGATGACATGTTGATTGTCAGAGTTTTGTTCCACAGTTTTCTTGCAGACGACAATTAGGTCGAACATACGTCCATATTCTGGCAGTAGGTCTTCCTGATTTCCAGGGCGAGTAATAAACCGTGCTGAAGACGAGACGGTTGTTGTGTCGCCAGTAGGTTGTTCTATGGATATGCCTTGAGACGAACAAAGTTCGTTGAAGAGAGCTTCTGCGGCGGCTTCGCGTTTTTGACTATCTTTTTCCGCCATATCAATGACGCTTTCAATCATTGATGTAGTCATTCCCTCGCCGACAAAGGAGGCTGCGGCTCGGGGATCTCTCTTTACGTGGAGGGCGTCGACATTGCCCGAAAATCTACTACTGAAAGTTAATGCACTATTGAGTGCGGATGAATCGCATCCTGTATCAGAGCCGTTTAAAGGAACAAGTATAGCTTTAATTGACATGGGTACCTCACTCTATAAGTTACTAAGAATATAGTGCGAAGAAAACCACTAGAACAGTTTTATTTTAAAGTTTCCCAAGTAATTGAAGCGCCGCATTGGTGATTTCTGTTTCAGTTCCACTTGCATCAAGGTTAATCCAGTCTGTAACTGCGTCTGGATTACGGGCCATTTGTGCTTGCATTACTTCTACTGTTGCATCTGAAGCATCTCTTGTTCGCCCCTCAATGCGTTCTGACATGACGTGTTCATCTACAGATAACCACAGTCCCCTAAATTCGGCGCCTAAACCTTGTGCAAGTGAGCTGAAATCATTGCGGTCTTCATGGCGATCAAGTACGGCATCAATAATAACCGAATGCCCCGCTGTCACAGCCTGTGTCGCAATTTCTTTCATATGTGCGTATACGGCGATAGATTGCGCGACCGTATAGGCAGTCTGCGGCATGGGGGAGTAGTCATCCCAGCCGATCAGGAGGCGTCTAATAACATCACTTCGAATACGCAAGGCGCCAGGAGCGTCCCCAATGTAGTGTGAAAGGTTGGCCGCCAAGGTTGACTTCCCACTCCCAGAAAAGCCACCAATAGCAATGACAACGGGTGCGTGTGTCTCCAAAAATGCTTTGCTATCTTTCAAAAGATCTACAGCTACATCTGCATACTGTATCTTGTCATTTGTGTTTTGCGATTGCGTATACCTACTGGCAGCTACATGAGTGCGTATGCCCGATCTCATGGATAAAAAGAACGGTAGCAGAGCCAAAGACGCTAAAAATTTAGGAGTTTTAATCCACCCCATTTGAATGAGGTATTTATTGAATATTTGATTGGCTGCCAGTTTTTGCTTCTTCTGCCACAGATCCATGATTAAAAAACTGACATCATATAAAACGTCGCCAACCACAAAATCATCTTCATATTCGATGGCATCAAATAAAAGCGGCTTTCCCTCAACCATACAGATGTTTTGTAGATGCAAATCACCGTGCCCTGCACGGATCCAGCCGTCATTAATGCGAATTTTCTCAAGTGGTTTCAGTGTTTTATATGTCTCGTGTAAATTTTTCCGGTAAGTTTGGACGTCATCGAGGTTGAAAAGAACGGGGCAATGCTCATCCAACTGAGTAAAATTTTGATCGATGACAGAGTGAAAATCAGGAATGGTGTCCAATTGTTTTATAGGTGCTATGCCTAAGTGGAATTTGCTGATTTCAGTGCATAGGTTTTCGCCAAGAATTTCAGAAATTCCTTCCCGTTCTATGAAATTATCCAACCGGTCTTCATCCGAAAATCTATTCATTTTTATGAAGTAGTCGATAGGAGTACCGGAACCGGCTAGCGAAATTTTGTGATCGTCGGTCAGGTATATGCCAAATACACCGATATAGAGTTCAGGTGCAGTGCGCTGGTTCAACGTAACTTCATGTTCACAAAAACGTCGCCTTTGCTCAGGCGTACTGAAGTCCATGTGATCATATTTTACCGGCTTTTTGATTTTGATGGCACGCTTGCGCCCCAGTAGAACCGTTGCCCCGTGGGTTTCAATCTGCTGAATGTCTTCTGGCATCGTCGTATCGCAATCCCACAGAACAGGGGAGGCGCACAGAAATTCGATGCTATCTTCATGCAGTGATTGCTGCGCTGAAAGGTCAAGGCTCCCCATAGGTATTTTAATCCGTTGTTTTATTCAGAAGCTCAGGTGGAGCAGGGTCTTGGTGAATAAGGGCTTCAGCATCTGGATAATTTTCAAGAATGCTGGCTTCAACAGCCTCAGAAATAACATGCGCGTCACTTAATTTTAAGTCTGGGGGTAGGTCTAGATGCATTTGAATGAACACCGTTTGGCCTGAACGTCTCGTCCGCAGGTCGTGGACACCGAGAACGCCGGTGTGGCTTGTAACGAGTTCGATGATTTTATCGCGTTCTTCGTCTGGTAATTCTTCGTCCATTAGGTCAGAAAATGATAGGCGAATGATGGACCAAGCATTGTATGAGATATAGGCGGCTATGCCGAAAGCAAAGAGGGCGTCTGCCATAATCCAGCCAAATTGATCAGCAAGGATCAAGGCGGCAATGACACTGACATTGACAAGGATATCACCAGTGTAATGGAGAGAATCCGCAGATATAGCGACAGATTGGGATCTTTTGATAACATATTTTTGAAACAAGATGAGAGAAAGCGTGAGTGCAATTGACGCAACCATCACGTAAATACCGATCTCGTTTGCCTGTACAGGTTCTGGGTTCGCCAGTCTTTCCGTTGCCTGTAGAATAAGGAATAAGGCTGAGCCAACAATAAAGGCAGACTGGAGTAAACCAGCCAAAGCTTCGGCTTTACCATGCCCAAATCTATGGTCGTCATCTGCGGGAACTAAAGCCTGGCGCACGGCAAGCAAATTGACGATAGATGCGCCAAGGTCCAGCAAAGAATCTACAAATGTCGAGAGGATGGACACTGAATCCGTGGTCAGATAAGCCCAGCCTTTGATGATAATTAGGATGGCAGCTGTCAGCACAGCAAAGTAAGTGGCCGCACGCATTAGCCGCTCTTTTTGCTGAGTGGATAGAGCTGGTTTTATATCTTTGTCAGTCATATATCTGCGCTTATGGATAGAGAATTGATTTGTTCCAGCCATCTTCTGTTAGCTGATATTGGCGTCGTTCATGAAGGCGAAATGGTTTGTCTTGCCAAAATTCCATGAGGGTTGGTTTGATACGAAATCCAGACCAGTAGGGAGGCCGCGGAATTTTGCCGACCGCATATTTTGTCGCATATTTCGCAACAGCGGCCTCAAGAGAGAAGCGGCCTTCCATTGCTCTTGATTGTTGGCTGGCCCATGCCCCTATTCGGCTATCCCGTGCCCGGCTATCAAAATAAGTGTCTGCATCGTCATCGCTGACAACTTCGACGTCTCCATTAATTCTAACCGACCGTCTTAGGCTTTTCCAATGGAAACACAATGCTGCCTTTTTTGTGGTTAGCAGTTCTTGTCCTTTTTGACTTTCGAAGTTTGTGTAAAAGACAAAACCGTCTTCGTCGACATCTTTAAGCAGCACCATGCGAACAGAGGGTTCTCCCTGTTCATTTACCGTAGCAAGAGACATAGCGGTCGCATCATTGGGTTCCGATTTTTCAGCTTCTGACAGCCATTTATTAAATTCTTCGATCAATTCAGATAGCTCTGTCACAATTTCGCCCATTTTCTGTCAAAAAAAACACCATATATCTCTAGATACCAACTAATGTAATAGCGGACAGACTTACTGTCGAGTAATTGTCTTGACGAAGCCTTGCCTTTGCGGGAAAAATTGCAGAGATCAGGGGTTACTTAAATATTGGAGATTTGCATTCCGTGTGGAAATCTCAAGTTCGAAGGAATTTTATTATGGCACTCGGAAAATCACTTATGGTTGGGTTTCTGGCAATTGGGTTAAGTCTTGGCGGTTGCGCGTCAAACGAAGGAAACAACAAGCAAGTTGGCGGTGCCGTTATTGGCGGTATTGGTGGCGCATTGCTTGGATCTGTCTTTGGTAAAGGATCTGGACGCCTGGCTGCTGTCGCTGTTGGCACACTTGTTGGGGCAATGGTTGGCCAAGAAGTTGGTAAATCGCTTGATAAAGCAGATCGGGCGGCAATTGATCGCGCTGAATCTAGAGCAACGACGGCGCCAATTGGGGAAACAATTAATTGGGATAACCCGGACAGCGGAAATTCAGGAACAGTGACACCTGTCCGAGACGGAAAAGATACCACAGGCCGGTATTGTAGAGAATTTAAGCAAACCATTGAAATCGGCGGCCGCCTTGAAGAAGGTTACGGAACAGCTTGCCGTCAAGAAGACGGTTCTTGGCAAATAATGACTTAAAGAAAATAGGCAATAAGTCTGTATTTTCCCCCAGATATCCAATACAAAGGATATCTGGGGACTACAAAGGTGCTGACAGGTTAATGCTGAAATTAAAAAATAATATTGTAGGGGCGGGACTTGGTGCCGTCCTTGCACTTTCTGTCGTCGGAAATAGCTTTGCTGATTTTGACGATGCTGTGAAAGCATATGAAGTCGGCGATTATTCAAAAGCCATGCACGAATGGCAACAACTGGCCCAAAAAGATGACCCTGCTGCCATGCGGAATGTGGGGCATATGTATCGGCGCGGATTAGGCGTTGATCAGGACTTTACCAAAGCATTAAGTTGGTATAAACGCGCCGCCGAAATGGGCTTTGATCGGGCTCAAGCCAATGTGGCTTCCATGTATTTGCGCGGCCAAGGCGTTGAGCAAGACTACGTTAAGGCCGCGTCTTGGTTTACCAAAGCCGCTCGAAATGGGCATAAGATCGCGCAGTATAATCTGGGTTTGATGTATGAACATGGTAAGGGTGTCGAGAAAAGCGGCGCAAAAGCGTTGGCCTGGTATAACCTTGCTGCCAAAGCTGGTCATAAACAGGCCTTGAATAAAGTTTCGTTAATGGTGGCAACTGATCCCGATGTTAAAGATGAAAATGTGATCGCGCCAACACAAACACAAACCGCAGCTGTTGTTGAGCAGCCGGTTGTTGTCGCACCGGAGGCTTTGAAGACTAAACCATCCATTGCTCCAAAAGTAATATCCGAACCGGCGCCTGTAGTCACGACACCTGTTGTCGCTGCAACCGCTGAAAAGATGATAGTTGCCGCACCAGTAGAAGCGCCAAAACCCGCCGCGAAAAAATTTGATCCCTTCGCGTCTAGTGCTAACAATAAAAATTCAAGTACGATTGAACAGACGGGAGCGCCCACAGCTTTCAATCAGGTGAAAACCTCTGAAACATTAACACCCACTGAAATGGTCACACCAACAGAAGTGGTTGCCGGCCCTGCGAAACAGCCTGTTATTGTTGAGGTTAAGTCAGCTCCAGAGCCGATGGCTGAGAAAACGATTATAGCGGAGCCGCAGGTTGTTGAAAAAACTCAAGTTTCTATTGTTGAACCTGTCGCCGCTCAAACAACTGCGACCGTACCCAAAACACAACCTGCCGTGGCTCCAGAACCTGAGAAAAAGGGATTTTTTGAGTCTCTGAAATCTCTTGTACTGGGTGACGATGAAGATGACGGAGATAGCAAACCGGTGGTTGCCGCAGTAACAGTGGCCGCAGCTCCAGCTGGATCCGCAACGCCAGCTGCACCGATAACAGCTATTCCTGTACCAAAACCAATGGCAGTGGTGCAAAGTGTTCACGTGGCTCCCGGAAGCGGCTTATCAATAGATGAGCGCTTGGAAATGGCCAGCCTTTCCTTCGCTGTAGAAGAATACCAACAGGCGTTAAGTGTTTGGGCGCCTTTGGCGCAACAAGGAAATTCCGAGGCTCAGTTTAATCTGGGCCAAATGTTCTATGAAGGTTATGCCGTTCCTGTTGATCGGGTAAAAGCTTTCCAGTGGTGGTCAAAAGCAAAAGCAAATGGGTCTACTGTCGCGTCAAGCTCGCTTGATAAATTGGCTCCATCGCTTACCTATCTTGAAAAACGGCGGTTGCAGATTGCCAATTGATGGCTTATGCCTACGCAGCTAATTTATTCGTATTGATATATCTATGATGCCTTCGGGCTGTATTTATTTTGTTTGGTAAGACACTACATGAAAGATCCCTATACCGTTTTGGGTGTTGCGAAATCATCAACCCAAAAGGAAATAAAATCGGCTTACCGTAACCTTGCTAAAAAACTGCATCCAGATACGAATTCTGGTGACGAAAAAATTGCAGAAAAATTCAAGGAAGTGTCAGCCGCGTATAACATTCTGGGCGATGAAAAACTACGTACGCGTTTTGATCGCGGTGAAATTGATGCCAATGGCCAAGAAAAGCATAGCTTTGGCGGCGGTGGACGCGGTGGTTTCAATGAAGCTGGTGGCGGCTTTGGTGGCGGCTCAGACGATCTGTTTTCTGAAATTTTTGGAAATTTCCGTCGAGGGGGTGGGCAACGTCCTCGTGCAACAAGAGGCAGGGATAAGTCTTTTGCCATTGAAGTTTCTTTCAAAGAAGCGTCATTGGGCGCAACGCGACGTCTTACACTCGGAGAAGGTGGGAAGACGCTCGACGTTAAAATTCCCGCTGGAATTACCGATGGCAAACAAATTCGC
>Ga0105357_10002199_pt1 | contig 10496 bp, 7 predicted proteins | sample GOMGulsemesocosm_4_FD_83660 | JGI IMG/M metagenome (GOLD analysis project Ga0105357, IMG submission 83660) | Methane-oxidizing microbial communities from mesocosms in the Gulf of Mexico - GOM15B Gulf of Mexico | ecosystem: Environmental > Aquatic > Marine > Cold seeps | place: USA: Gulf of...
AATGGTTCTGATATTTCATTAGGTGTAGACAGCTATGCTGAAGATTTAGTGATTCACTTTGCTGAAGACGGAACGCGTATTGCTGAAGACCAATCTTACGCATTAACTTTTGATAACTTGACCACAGAAGATGTGGTAACAATAAAAGTTAACGGTGTTGAGTATGAACTTCAAGTAGGCGTAGACGAAGATGGCAACATCATCGCAGGCGAAGATGACCAAGGTTTAGAGTCTCAAGCTGATATTCAAGCAGCTTTCTTAGAGCGTGTAAAAGACTTCATCAACAGCTTTATGGATGATGATACTGCGGCGGGTGAAGTGTCTGCAGCATTTGCTGGTTCAACTATTACCCTAACGCAAGCGGCATATCACGGCGAAGAAACTGTGTTTATGGTCTTACCAGAAGTAGACCTTCAAAACCGTTCAGGTGGTGAGCCAGCATCAGTTTCAATCACTAACAACGCAAGTCATGAAGTACATTTGCTTGACTTTGATGGACGTGATGGCAACTTAAACGAAGAAAATGTCTTGTTCCTAGGCGACACAGGTATTAACCGTGCCAACCTAGAAACAGCGTCAAATGCTGGTCAAACAGTTGAAGGAACACAAGCGATTATTATCGATGGTGCTGCTGATGACTTGGCTGATACAGTTGAAAATACAGGTGCAGCGATTGCTAACAACACAGCAACAAATGCGCCTTTAACACAAAACTTCTCAGTTCACGGTGATGACTTCTTACTAGGTGGAACAGGTACAGATGTTATTAACGGTGGAACAGGTGATGACCGTATTGTTGGTTCATTAGGTGAAGATACTGTTGATGGTGGTAAAAACTTCTACGAAGTTAAAGTACTTGGTGAAGATCAAGCACGTGTTTACGAGCTAAACAAATGGGAAGCTGCAAACGCAAGCAAAGTTCCTGCTTTACAAGGTCTAACAATTAGCTTTATTGATCTTATTGATCAGTCAGAAACTGGTGGTAATACAGTTAGTGGCGAGTTTGACGATACCTTATTATTCCAACAAGCTGATTTCAATGCAGGTGAAACTGAATTCACAATCACATTGAACAACTTCGTGAATAACGGTGGTGTTATAGAGCTACAAAATGACGGCGCAGGCACAGTTGGCGTTGACGTTGACGCAGATGGCATCTTTGAATCAACCACTACATTCACAAACTTTGAGAATGTACGTACTGTTTCAGGTATCGGTCATGCAGTTGCAAACGATGGTCAAGGTAATGACACATTGAATGTTTCTTCATTATCAACATCAGCCGGTGGTATTAGCTATGACTTAACAAACAATGGCGAAGCCGGCGAAGTTAAGTACAGCGCGGATGCACATGGTGATCTTGACGTACCAGCAGCAGGTGATTTTGAATCATTAGTGATGGTTGTAGACGGTGTTGAGAATGTAATTGGCGGTTTAGGCGATGATCTAGTAACAATCGACGAAACAGAAGCAGCTAAAAACAACTTCTTTGAAGGTAGCTTAGGTGATGATCGTATTGTTTATGAAAATAACTACGGCGCGAACACTGAAGCAGCAGAACCTACTGTAACTATCAAAGTGAGCACTACTGGTGAGCACCTTGAAGATGTAGGTGGTGTTGATGAAGTCGTGATGACATCAGGCCGTGTTGGATCAACAATCGCAACGGATACCTTAAATTCGGTTGAGCGTATTGCTTTAACTGAAAAAACGGCAACAAGTGATCGTGAAGACGACGTGATTGATGTTACTGCAATGACAGCAGGCGCAGTGGTTGATTACACCAACGGTGAAGTACGTGGTCTCGGTGGTGCAGTACAACTGACTATCGAAAACATTGTTGAAATGGAAAATGTTTGGGCGGATGGTGACGATACAGTTATTGTGGCTGATGCAGCGACAATGAATGGTAATGCTCGTAGCGATGAAGGTGCTGATAACACAGGTTCAGAAGATATTGCTTTAGCAACATATCTTGATTTTGATGAGCTAGATGGCACAACACGTGTTGCATTTGTAGATCAAACAAGCGCTGAGATCACGAATGTGATTAACCAAAACCAGTTTACCTTTGACTTAAGTAAAACAGGTGACGGTAACGATACTGATACGGTTGATTACAGCAATGAAATAAGTGATATTGCTGCGGTGATTGATGTTGATAGCCCAAGCGTTACTGATCAATACATTTTGGTTGATGGCGATGGCGATGGATCCTTCACTGATTCTCAAAGCCGTGTAGATCACCTAAAAAGTGTTGAGCAAATTGTAGCGTCACAAGGTCAAAGCACCATGGACTTCACGGCTGCACAACAAGATGTACAGGTAACATTCCAGTATGACACGGCTAACGAAAATGCAGCAGCAGATAGCCTAGAAAGCACAATCCGTATTGCGGATGGTAATGGCGATACAATTGCAGGCGTTCCTGTATTAATTGAACGTTATGACCTAGGTGAAAATGCGGGTGTGGCTCCATTTACAAACGTAACTTGGAATCGCTATGAAGGTAGTGATAATGGCGATGCGATCATCTACGATGGCAGTGAAGATCTAGCGACTGAAGCAGGTCGTGATCACCGTTTCTCAGATGATGAATTAAATCTACGTGGTGGTGATAACTCAGTAAGTTACTTCTTACTAGAAACGAGTATTACTGCGCAAGTTACCGTAACTGAAGATACAGGTTCGGGTGATGGCATGATTGCTGTAGATGTTGATTTCCAAGACGGAAACAGTGGTGTATTAGCTAATGCAGGTACACATACGATTACATCATATACTTCAGATAACGGGATAGCTTCGGGTTCGTTGAAACTTGAAGCATCGCAAGATGCAGAAGATGCGGTAGGCTTTACGTCTGCATCAGATAAGTTGTTTATCTTAGGAACATCGCCAGGTGTTGTTGATGTAAAAATCGGCACTCTCGATACCATGCGTTTAACAGGTTTTGAGGCACTTCTTGATGCTGATAGTGATGACGTGTATGAGTTCACTAACTTGTTAACAGGTCTTACGTTGACTGATAACGTTAATAACGATATTGATACCATTAAAGTGGGTAACGATGCAGTTGGTTTTGATGCTGCAAATGCGAGTGAGATTGATCTTGAAGTATTGAATGATTACTTCTCATTTGACTTTGATATTCTTGATATGACTAACGTAACAACGGGTGGTTTAGCTGTTATTGGTGATACAGATGGTACTCGTGATGTGGTTGCGGATACCGTGATCTTAGGTGACTTATCATTGGTTAATTCAGTGGTAGCTTTTGATAGATTGGCAGTAACGGATGCTTCGGGGTCAACTTTTGACTTTGATGCTACAGCAGGCGAATTGCAGGATGCTTCTAACGCGACATTGTTCACATTCGATGGCGATGCCGATACACTAGATGGCAGCCGCTTAACTGCAGATGCAACACTAACCGTAACCGGTGCAGGTCCAATTGCAGTACTAGGTGGTTCAGGTGATGATACGATTACTGGTGGTACAGGTAATAATACAATCACAGGTGGAGCAGGTGCAGATACGCTAGATGGTGGCTTTACAGCTGAAGAGGTTGAATTTAGTACAATCACACTAGCTGGTGCTATTGGTTCTGCAGATTCTGGTACTAATACTATGAGCTTCACTTTTGGTAATGGCACTGGTACTAATATTGTTATTAACGAGGGTGATGAGTTCGTAGTTAATGCAGATGCTGACCAAATTGGCGCCGCACTTGCAGATATCGTTAATCATGCAGATTATGCAACATTACAGCTTACTGTTAATTTAGGAGCAGGTGCTGTAAGTGCTTTAGCAACTGATGTTATTGCTTCAGTAGCTTATGATTCTGTAACTAACGAAGTTGTATTCACCTATGTTTCTGGTGTTACTGCAACTGATACTGGTTTAGTATACGCAGCAGATGGATCAGCGATGACAGCAGCGGAAGTTGTAACTGTAAATGTTCCTCAAGTTGATACAGCTGATACGTTTGTATACGCAACAGGTGATTCAACTGAAGTAGCGATGGATCAAATCCTGAACTTCTCAGTTGGTGCAACGGATGATGTGATTGACTTATCGGCACTAGATCACCAGCATGCAGCTGTTACTAACGGTGGGAATTACGCTTCATTTGCTCTTGTAAAAGATGCAGCTAATGCTCAATTTGATGGTGATGGTTCCAGTGTGTTTGTAGGTAGTGATGGTACAGATACTTGGGTATTCCATGATGCTGATACACATGATGCTGATGGTACTTTTGATTCAATTATTGAATTGGTTGGTATTGATGCTACAGGTATCGATGCAAATAACTTCACGATCTAAATTTATTAAATGCTAGGGTTACTTTAGGTAGCCCTAGTATATTAATAGGAATATTATCTAGAATAAAAGGCGAACACTGCAAAGCATAGTAGCCTTGGTATCTGACTTAAGATACTGAATAAGAAAACGAAAAACCCTCAGTTCAGCAATGAACTGGGGGTTTTTTTATGCTCCAAAAAGATCAACGAAGAAGATCAAGCCAGCAGAAAGATGGCGTCAGGTCTTTCCTTGCCGCATTGTAGGAGCGTCAATGGATCAGCCAGCTTGATCTTCAGTCAATTGATTGTTAGGCTAAGGCAAGTTGTCTGAATAACTGTAGTTAAAGGGTGGGGTGTTTTTTTTTGTATTTTGCATGGTGATACAATCAACTCATAGATAGATAGGAGGGAAAATATGTCTACGATGAATAGTGAGATATACGCGGCATTGATTGAGGCTGGATCAAGTGAGGAAAAGGCAAAAGCAGCTGCGGTATCGGTAACAGATTATGAAAGAGTTATTAATGAGGTCAAGTCGGAGCTTAAACTCATTAAATGGGGGGTTGGATTGATTATTGCTGCTGAAGTATTGCCCTTGATGAAGAGTTTTTTTTCGTAAAACAGGAGCTCAAGGGGTGATATATAGCCGCCAAAGAGAAAAAATGGGGTCAGGTCTTTCCTTGCCGTATTGTATTTTATGTGGTAGATTTACTTAATGGCCAGACCCTTAAGATTAGAGATACCCGGAGGCATCTATCACGTAACATCAAGGGGTGATAGACGAGAACCGATGATGACCGATTGCAATGGTTGGGTATTCTTTCGAAAGTCTGTAGCCGCTTTAACTGGAGGGTCTACGCTTATTGTTTAATGGATAACCACTACCATGTAGTGCTTGAAACGCCAGATGGCAATTTATCAAAAGGTATGCGCCAACTGAATGGTGTTTATACTCAATATTTTAATCGACAACATTCTAGAGTGGGCCATGTTTATCAGGGACGCTATAAGGCGATACTGGTTGATAAGGAAAGTTATCTATTGGAATTGACTCGATATGTTGTTTTAAACCCAGTTAGAGCGCATATGATCAGTGATATTGATGAATGGCAATGGAGCAGTTATGCCTCAATGATAGGAACCCAGGCGGCCCCGATTTGGTTAGAAACAGATTGGGTTCTCAGACAATTTAGTAGTCAACGGAAAATAGCCACAGAGAAATATGTTGATTTTGTTAGAGAGGGAATAGGCTTGCCGCCGGTTTGGGATAATTTGAGACATCAAATCTTTCTTGGGAATGAATCTTTTATTAACAAGCATCAAAAAGAAATCAAGCAAAAGGAAACCTTGGATGATGTACCCATGCTACAAAAAAGAGCAGTACCTAAACCCATTGATTATTATGAAAATAAATACAAGAATGAAAACGTGGCAATAACAAAAGCGTTCCTATCAGGTGGTTACACATTGAAGGAAATAGGCGCATACTTTGGCAAACATTACACAACGGTCAGTAGAATAGTTAAACGAAATGAATAATATGATTCAGAAAGACCTGACCCCAAATTATCCTTAAACATGCTTTAGATAGAGGCAACAGTGAAAGAATCCCTTAATTTCAATAGAGATGAGTTCTATATATGGCAGTAGATTTTAATATTCAGCAGACCCGTTTCTATACAGGTGCACTAGCTGGGCTGCCAACTAAAACTGCTATTGTAAAGCTTGATTTTAAAGTGGCAGTGAGCGAGTGGAGTCAGTTATCCGAATATTTTGACAGGGCAGTTAAGGCGTTGGCCTCAGTTGATTTGGCTGGCGTTACGCAAAAATTGACGGGCACTTGGATTAATAATTATTTAGTGGCGCCGGTTAATGAGGTGCAGCTGGGGGATTGGGTTGTTGGTTTAACGGTTGCTATGCAGCGTTGTGCAGGAGACCCTGTTTGGAAAGGACGCGTAATTAAAGCTGAGAATGGAAAAATGCTACTGGCTATTCCATGGGAGAGAAAGGCTACCTTTAAGTTAGCACTAATATATACTTTAAAGTATTTAATGCATTGGTCCGAGCTAAATAAAGGGGGGGCAAAGGTTAAGCAGTTAGATTTGGAATACACTGCCTGGTTGATGGATGAGCAAAAAAATGGCTTATCCCCCAATACGCTACGCTTTGCAATGGCAGCCTTGACGCGTGGAATACCCGTTACTCGTGAGCAAAGACAAGTCCAGTTAGGCTACGGGGTTAATGCGATAAAATTAGAAGGCTCATTTACGAGTAGTACAAAAGTATTCGCTACTAAAATAGCCAAAAACAAGTGGCATACAAATTACCGCTTAAGGAAGAATGCTGTGCCCGTACCTAATGCGGTGGTTTGTGCTGATCTAGCTGAGGCCAAAAAATTACGGAGTAATATGAATCAACCTCTTGTTGTTAAGCCACTTGATCAAGATATGGGGGTTGGAGTTACAACGAATATTAGTGATGCTACTCAGTTTGAAAAGGCCTTTTTGAAGGCAAAAAAATTCTCTGAAAAGGTTCTTATTGAAGATCATATATTAGGTGATGATCACCGAATATTAGTCGTAGCGGGTCGCTATATGGTGGCGACACGAAGAATTCCTGGTGGTGTTGTTGGCAATGGAGAAAGTTCTATTAAAGAACTCATTGGCCAATTAAACGAAGACCCTAAACGAGGTAATGATAAAAGAAGCCTGCTTATAAAAATAATTTTTGATGACGAGGCGGCTGAGCTATTAGCTGAACAAGGCTTTAAGCTTGAAAGTATTCCAGAAGAGGGATGTTTTGTTAAATTAAGACATACATCAAATTTAAGCAGAGGCGGTATTGCTGAGGATGTTTCGGATATCATTCACCCTGATAACCGAGTGATTGCAGAGAGAGCGGCTCAGCTTATTGGCTTGGACATTGCGGGCATAGATTTTGTTACACCTGATATTTCAAAATCCTGGCGAAAGGTAGGGGGGGCTATCATCGAGGTTAATGCTAGCCCGGGTTTAAGACCCCATTGGGTAAGCCAACCTGAGCGTGATATTAACGGTGAGATAATTGATGTTTTGTTTGAAGGTAAAGCATCAACAGTCCCAACTGCTGCAATAACGGGAACGAACGGGAAAACCACTGCAGCAAAAATGCTTCATAGAATTTGGCGGGTATCAGGCAAAAATGCTGGGGTATGTGCAACGAGTGGTGTTTGGGTTGGAGATAATTTAATTAGTAGTGATAATTTATCAGGGCATCCTGGAGCGCAGTTATTATTAAATGACCCAACAGTGGAGGCTGCTGTTATTGAAATGCCACGTAAAGGCTTGATTGTTTTCGGGCATCCTGTTGCACAGTATGATGTTGCTGCCTTGCTGAATATTCAGGATGACCATATTGGTGTTGCTGGGATTAATACTTTTGGAGAGATGGCACAGCTTAAGTCTGAAATACTGCACAGGGCAAAAGATGCTGTTGTTATTAATGCTGAAGATGCCTTGTGTCGGGGGTTAATAGTTAAGTTTGATAAGAAAAAGCTGATTATGGTATCTACAGTCTCTGACCAACCTCATTTGAAGGCGCACCTTTTGAGTGGTGGTGCTGGCGTATTTTTAAAGGAGAAGGCGGGAGAGCAATGGCTAGTGATGGCGAAAGGCGGGGATGAAACGGTTCTGATGCCGGCAAATGATATTCCTGCGGCACTAAACGGTTTGGCCGCTTTTAATGTTAGCAATGCTATGTTTGCTGCTGCACTGGCTTGGGGGCAGAAAATACCTTTTGATGTGATTCGCCTAGGGCTTGGAAGTTTTGTTAATTCTGTAGAGGCAAACCCAGGAAGAATGAACTTTATTAAAGGCTTTCCGTTTGAGTTGTTGTTGGATTATAGCCATAACCCAGATACGCTTCGGTGCTTAATAGAGCTTGTTAAGCGTATAGAAATAAAGGGCAGTAAACGAGTTTTAATTCAACAAATCGGCAATAGACATCGCTCGCATTTTAAGGATTGTGCCGTGGAATTGGCAGAAACATTCGATGAGTTTATTGTGAGCTGTATTACAGATAAAGTTAAGCGAGATGGTGCTTGGGGTGAGGTGGATCCTGTTAACACGATGCTTTTGTCCTGCAAGCAGGATTTGTTAGATGCCGGTGTATCAGAGCCGGCTATTATCGTAGATGCGGGCCTTGAAGAGGCGGTGTCTTTAAGCTTAGAAACAACATCAAGGGGTGATTTGTTAGTGCTGCTAACGGAGCCAGAAAATGCGCTTCCAATTATTGAAAATGTGTTGCGGTGATTTGTTTGTTGCATATGCATCTTAGAACGAGAATACACATGTTGTTTGCATTTCTATACAAAGGTGGTTGTCTTCTTTATGAGGGGGTATTATATTTTTTCAGTTCTAAAATCACTGCTAAAATAGGGAGCAATTAAATTTTTGATAGGCGATGTGTATGTCAGTTTGTATTATTAAGGATGTCTTAGATCAAACGGAACTGGATCAAATTAATCAGGTTCTTGATAGAGCGAAATTCGATGATGGGAAGTTGACCGCCTCAGGGTTAGCAAAAGCAGTTAAAACGAATAAGCAGCTAAATAGGGGCAGTAATAAGGATTTGCTTGCTGCCTTGTCTAGTAAGATTTTAGACCATAATCAGGTGTCTCTTTTTACGTTTGCTGACCGGATTAAGGAGATGACAATTAGTTCGTACTCTAAAGGTATGGGCTATGGGGATCATTTAGATAAATCTATTCAAGCAGGTATGAGAACTGACTATTCGTGTACTCTTTTTCTTACGCCTCCTGAAAGTTACGAGGGAGGGGAGCTGGTTATTGAGACAGAGTTGGGTGGGTTAAGCCAATTTAAACTTGAAGCGGGGTCTGCTTTGCTTTATTCGAGCGGCCTAATTCACCGTGTTAATGAGGTTATATCGGGTGAGCGAAGGGTAGCTATTAGTTGGTTAGGCAGCAAAATAAAAGACTCTGGTCACCGAGATATTTTTAGGAACTTGAATGTTACACTTAGTTTGTTGAGGAAGCAGCCTGAGTCTGCTGAAAACCACAAGATTATATTAAAGCTAATGAAAGCAATTAATAATTTAGAAAGGCTTTGGTCTGGGTCATGATCGGTATGTATTGTGGCAATGGAGTTGTATATAGCACTATTGATCTCTTTAAGGTAGCGCCTGAAGCTCCTCTTGATTGATGAAATAAATATATCTATTTACTTGAAAATTCTGAGTTTGCCTACATATATGGTAATAGGCAGTAACAAAATTAAACTAATATAGGAAGAAGAATGTCTGAACAAAAAAAACAGCAAAAGAAAGCAGCTCCATCAACACTAAAATTTAATGATGTTGAATATAAAATTGATGATTTAACAGATGCAGCGAAAGGCCAATTACAAGGTTTACAAGTTGCAGAATCAAAGATAAAGGAACTTAATGCTGAGCTTGCTCTAATACAAACAGCACGTAATGCTTACGCACAAGCACTGCAAGCAGCTTTGCCAGAGAAGAAGAAATAATAATCATGTTGTACGGATAACGGCAAACCAACCCTTTTGAGGAAGTTTTTTTCACGGGGTTGGTGATGTATAACTTTGTTTTTTATCCCCTAGTGATTAACTTTTTTATTAACCTTAATATGAAATCTGAATGAAGGCATACTTAACAAAATCAATTTCGTTGAGGTACGATAAGTCATTGGACCGTATTCAATGGCTATGTACAACTAACGATAACGAGTTAGTTGTTATATGGCTTACCCGAAGAATGTTGATTCAGCTAACGCCTAAATTGGGGCAGTGGCTTGAAGCAAAAATACCGGCTGAAAAAAAACTGAGGACGTCAGTGGAGCGTGAGGCTATAAGTAGTTTTACGCACGAGGTGGCGGTAAAAGAATCTACTAGGCGTAAAATGACGGTTGATATAAGCAATACGAACGATTTTATGTTACATACAGTTTCTTTTCGGCCTATTGATACTAATAAGAATATTTTCACTATAGCGGATCAAAATAAAACAAAGCAGGTTAAATTTGTAGCAAGTTATAATGATATACATAGAATACTTGGTGAATTGATTTCCCTCGCTAAATCTGCAGAATGGGGGGTGGATCTACCATGGTTTACGACGACTGCTAATTTACCGCAGAACAGTGTAAAATCAATGCACTAAAATCAATGCACTAAAATCAAT
>Ga0105357_10002201_pt1 | contig 10493 bp, 8 predicted proteins | sample GOMGulsemesocosm_4_FD_83660 | JGI IMG/M metagenome (GOLD analysis project Ga0105357, IMG submission 83660) | Methane-oxidizing microbial communities from mesocosms in the Gulf of Mexico - GOM15B Gulf of Mexico | ecosystem: Environmental > Aquatic > Marine > Cold seeps | place: USA: Gulf of...
AAACCTTGAAGCGTCTCAATGTGTGGTATGACAGTCCGGGGCAGGTTTCGGCTCAGGCTGCGAGATCGGGTAGAAATTGTATAAGGAGTTCGGAGCCTGCAAGTTGAATAGCGTAAATTTCCAGAGTGTGTCGGCCGGTGAAGCGCAGCACGTTGACTATGGGAGCTGGCGGCTGGATGCGACTCGGGCCACGCAGGAACAAATACAAGCTAAGGGATAAAATGCTAATGCCAAGAACGAAGGCGACGAAATGAACCTGAGAAAAAGAGAATTCCCTTTGTTCCTGCCAGATGTAGACGACTGCAGCGATAATGCAGGCTAGCAATCGCATTCGGCCGATGTTCTCTGTCATCGCGTGCACGGATGATGATGAGCTTTGGACTGTGCCACTCACGTCAGTAGCTGATTTACCGTCGACATACATGCGCTGATATAAGCCGAATAGGGCCCATAGCCATCCCTCCGCACCGTAATCGACAAGATTTGCTGCTATCGGCAGCAACGCGAAAAGTGCGCCAACAAGGAAAACGAAGGCAAGCCAGCCGTGATCTTGTATGAAAAATTGCACATAAGGGCGTACTATACGGATGAATGCTAAGCTGAAAAGAATGTTCGGTGCCACCCAGGTCCAGTCGGTGTTCCAGCTATCGAGCAAGGTCAGAATGACACCGAGCCAGATCCAGTGGAATGGGACAATCCGGGTCTGCGCATAGCCGAGAAGGAAAAAGAAGGATGGAGCCGCTAGGCGTCCAAAAACGCTCCACCAGTCGGCGTCTTCAATAAAGAAATAGCCGATGTGGTCAACCACTACCAAAATTATTGCGGCAGTTTTGAGCCAATCGCTGTTACCAACGGTGTAAGATGTGCGCATAAGTTCGGACCTCCATGGGTAAAAGTATATTTTACATTTGCATACCTAATGCAAAATTTTATAATTAATTACAAATAAGAAACATGGGTTCGTGCATGCATGCATGCATGGACTGAACTTTCGAATACGTTATTATTACGGACGAATCATAGAAGAACCAATGCCATAGCTGTTAGGCGGGGCTGCGAATGACAAGAGCGGCGCAACTGTCAGTTCCCTCAATGATATGGGCGTTATATTGCTCTGCTCCGCCGTGACCTGGGGGTGCATGAACGAGACGCGGATTTGTGGCTAACTCAAATTCAAAGGCGTCGAGGCCAAAGGGCAAGCCTTCCCCTATGGATTTCAACGCCGCTTCTTTGAGGCACCAGAATTGGAAGAAAGCCCGCAGGCGCTCCATGCCGGCTAGCTCTTCCACAACATTCGCCTCGGCTCCCGAAAAAAAACAACGCGCGAGTTCTGCAGCCTCCAGATTCCTCGTTTGATCTTCGATATCTACACCAATCCCATGTGTCGATGACCACGCCCCGAGAAAACCGAACCGGCAGGAGGAAAAACTAAATCGGATCTTCGATAAATCGGCAAGATAGGGCCGCCCGTTTGCTGTCTCCTCGAAAACGATCTGCGATAAGGGCCGCAATGATCCGAGCACGGTAGCACCGCAGTAACGACGGAAGGCACGGCGCTGTTTGAACTGAGCCTGGTCGTATTCGCTTGCAAAGCGATCGGCTCTCTGCAGCTCGGTATCCGACAGGACTGATGCGCAAAGCCTCGTCACTTCCCGGTCCTGCGAAAACGCCGCATACAACACATGAGCGACGTGACGCACGGGGGCTGGGGTCAAATCGCACGAACTGGTAGTGAAATGCTCATTGACCCAATCACTCTCGTCTCTAGTCATCTGGGTTTCCGCTCGAAGGCTCCACGGGGCTGCCCTCGTAGGTGGCAGTGACCAGATGCATCTCCTTAAGAACCATACTCAGCGGCAAGAGCGTAGTCTCAGGCTCAATAACCACCCCGCCCATTACCGTAGCGCCAAAGTTGACGGCACTACCGTCCTGAATGTCGCTTACCTTTACCTTCAGCATCATACCCTCGAAGGAGTGCAACTGTAAGAAGCCGTTGATCATGCAATCGTTTCCGAATTTAACTGCGTTCCAGTCGGAGGCCTGCATAGGCGAAGTGACGATGGTCCGTTTGCCAATCTGACACCCCATCCCGCGCAGGGTAATATTCGAGAGCACAGTCCCGGCTGAAATTCCCAAAGGAATTCTGCACCAGGCGAAGAAGCAGTCCTGTACGAAAAAATAGGTAAAGTGCCGCCAAGACCAGAATGGCGTTGAGTGAGCAGAACCCCATTTGCCGACGAGGATTTTCTTGATTGCGATGCAGGACACAACCAGAATAAATTCTGTGATAATCAAAGCAATGAACGCGCTGACGACTAGATGTCCGTCCAACCGCTGCAGGTTGGTATACAGAATGACATAGATAAGCACATTAGCGATGGGCAGAATACCGATGCTGAAAATATCATTTAGAAAGACACGCGCCAGAAAGAGGGAGAGGCTCGGCAGCCTATGGATTTCATTTTCTTCCTCAAAATGCGCACTCGCAAATTTCACCGGCGGGTTTCCAGCCACTGTAATTGGCTCACCGAACCGCGACCGCATCTGGCGCCGGAACTGTATATCAGTCCCCAGCGTGGAGACACCCAACAGGAAGTTGGACGGGAAGTGTCCGGACTCCACCACGCAGTTGTTACCGCTGAAGAAGTTACGGGGCATGTCGAGCTGGCGAAGTTTTATGTGCTCGGCACCATAGTCGAGCATGTTGGTGAAACAACCATTGGACCAGAAAACCTGAGAGTCAGCGCTGGTAAGTTCCGGGACGAGATTGAACATGAGATCGCACTCCGAGGCACCTAGGCGTGTGTAGCGCACGCCAGCAAGTGCGCGCAGGTACTGCCCAGTGATGGTCCAGGTCCACCGCCTTTGAATTTGGTTCATTATCTTCATGCGATACATCAGGAGAGCGCCTTTGTGTCCACGAGAGGGATACAGCCCCGGCGAGGCGGGCGTGCAGCGAAGAAAGAGGCACTCCAGCACAGAGATCAGCACGACGCTAACCCAGGTGGTGATAAACGCATAGAGTCCTATGTGCCAGACGATCTCGTGCAACGGCGTCATCAAGAAATATTCACTGGCGAATGCTGTTTCTTTGACGGGTATGAAATATACGGCAAACCAGGTGACCACGGCGGTGGGGGCTATCATGAGCCAGAAGTCCAGAAACATCTGCATCAGGATATTAAGCGTCTCCATGAACCAGAACGGGTACGTATACTGGCAGTTGCTCGCCGTTCGTTTCAGTTGCATGCAACGGCCATTGAATCGCGCCGGAACTCCCTCCCACATCTCCTGCGAACCCACATCGCTGAGGATGGCAGTAAACGGAGTGATCCAGCTGCCGCTGCCCACCGTAACATCATTGGCGATGGCCGCTCGCATTCCAATCTTGCAGCCACTCTCAAGTTGAACAGGGCCGATATGCAGCTCCTGCCCCAACCACCTTGACATGTGCAGGTAGGCGCCGGTCTGGATAGCGACATCATCAGCGATGGAGAGTAAGTCCAGCGGTCCAGAGAATTCTACTCTGTGTGCGCAATGAAGGTTATCACCCACAGAAGCCCCGAGCTGCCGCAACACGCATGCCATAAGCGGTGCGCTACGAAACATTGTACCCAGAGGGAGAAGCACAGAATGTTCCAGCCGCCCGATACACCAGATTCGCAGGTGCATTCTGCTCCACTTCGGATACACCCCCGGCGTTACGTTGTTTTTGTAGATATCCCCTCCCATGAAGAGCTTGATCAGCATGATCCAGAGCAGGTTGGCGAAGGGTAAGAAAAGGGCAAATAAGTACATCAAAAAACCAACACGAATGAATCCCCAGAGACTGGCAGTCATAAAGAACTCTCCCGTTTCTGACAAAGCAATGAGGCCCAGAAAGGCCATTAAGTGAGGCGAGTAAAGTAACCACAGGAACAGCACCTGCAGGGTGGTGAAATATCCCACGGAGAGCACCTTTGCCGCAGCTGCATCGCGCTCAGTGCCGCCCTGATCAGTTGTCACCTCAACCTTGAGGGGCTCGGAGGCCTTCTGGAGTTGCCGTGGGTGAGCGGCTACATGTCGTGCCGTGTTGCAGTCGCTGAGCAGCGCCCTGACTGACACCCCCCATCCAGCGACCTGTAAGCGCTGTGCCAGTCGTGCGATGATGATCGAGTGCCCGCCATGGTCAGCGAATACATCATCCCAGTCCAACGGTGTTTCGAACACGGCTCTGCAGATTGCCAGCACTTCCTCACACCCCGGCTCTACGCCCGCATCGCTGCCGAGGGGCTTGGTCTTCTCCGTCTCTGAGTTAGGCATGCCGACAGCGACGCGACCAATGCTGTCCTCTGCTTCCGGTTTGGCATTTGCCAGCAGCTGAGACAGCTCGGGTAAGTACCCCCGGTCGATCTTCCCGGACACCGGCTTCATGACGAATTTCTCCACCAGAAAGATCCTGCTTGGAACCGATGGCGCAGGAAGTTGTTTGGTTAAGATTTCTGTCGTTCGGGCCGCCCATTCCGCTGGTGCGGAAGTGACTACCGAGAAATCAGCTTTGTAGATTGACGGCGCGGTGATGAAGGCGACCAGCTCTTCATTCTGATAGTCCAGCACAGCGGCCTCGATTTCCGTGAACTGCGTCTGAAGTATGTCCTCAACGGCTTGTGTCTCAACGCGGTGCCCGCGCACCTTGAGCTGCGAGTCAACTCGGCCAAGGAAGTGCACGCGCTGCGTATGGATGTCTATTTTGCATTTATCCCCGGTACGATACAGGCGACCGAACTGAGGGTGGATGATGAATTTCTCAGCCGTTTGCTCCGGCAAGTTGCGGTATCCGCGCGCAACGTGCACCCCACCAATGCAGAGCTCGCCGACCTCCCCGTGGAGCAGTGGCCGAAGTTGGCCGACTTCGAGAATGACATAGGTAACGTTAGCGAAGGGTGAGCCTATGGTGATGGGCTCACCCGGTCGCAAGCTCTGGCGGCTTGTGTCGGTGGCTGCCTCTGTGGGACCGTAGGTATTGATGACTTGTCGCCTGCCAAGCGTCCAGGGTTCCACCAGCGCATTGGGAAAGGCTTCACCCGCCGGCACAATATAGCGGCAAAGCGGATAAGGGAGGTCCAGTTCTGGGTTTGGTGTAAGCGTGGTGAGCAACACCGGAGGGCAGAACAGCACAGTGACTTCAGCTTCACGCAGGGTGGGGATCAGGCCCGGGCCAGACCGGATCTGCTCCTTGGTCAGCATCACCACAGCGCAACCTGACACCCAGGCGCTATACATTTCGGAGATGCTACCATCGTAACCTAGCGACGAAGTAAGCGAGGTTGCATCCATCCCCGGAATAAGGTCTAAATAGTCGGCGTAACTCAGGGCTAGGTTTACGTAGCCTGCATGTGGGCACTCCACGCCCTTGGGCATCCCGGTAGTTCCACTTGTGTAGAAGATGCTCGCAAGGCGCTGTGCGGGGTCATCCAGCCATGACGGTAACTCGCGTCGAGGCATTTTTTCGGGCAATGCCAGGACGTTGAGCGTCGGTAAGTCACGAAATTTGTCTTGCCCCCGTGTGAGAATGACCACCGGCTGCGCATCATTGAGCATATGGGTGATCAGAGCGTCTGGTAAGCTGGTGTCGAGAAACATCAAGGTACCTCCAGCCTTGAGAATGCCGAGGTGAGAAGCCACGATTTGCCAGTTGTCCTGCGTCATCGCCACGGCCACGACCTGATCCGGGCCTGTGAGCAAGGGAGATAAAGCCGCCGCCACGTTTTCGGCTCGTGCGTCGAGCTCAGCGTAGCTAAGGGACTCACCGGTATGGGGAATCTGCAAAGCCGTGTGCTTCGGAAACTTCCTGGCGGAACGGCTGAAAACCTCTGTAAGCCACTGGACTCCTTGCTGATGTGGAACATTCACAAAGTGCCGCTCGCCAAAGACATCCGTCAAACTGTATGGGCAAGTGTCCGCCCGCTCGTGTGGCACTTTCTCAGCCGCCCAAAGGTAGCGTCTCCACGCCACATACGTCAGTACAAAGAAGACTATGAATACGGTTGTCAGAATTATTACTGCCATGTATTTTCCTCACATGGTCGTGAAGTTAGGACTCTTTTGAGCCTAGTTTCAACCGCGAGAGTGTTTCCTCATTAGGTTTAGCGGAACGGGTTGGTTAATCAAAATAGCGTTGCATTGTTCCTGTTCGGCGGGTGTCCAGCGTTACGCAATGGTAGCCACCCCCTAACATTTTGGAATGACGAAGCTTGTGCGGGATAACATCAAGACCCTTTGTTTCCAAAAGCTTGATCAAAGCTGTCTGATCCCTGTCAACTACGACTTGGTTAGGGCTAATGCTGAACAGATTCATATCGATCCACTTGCTACCAATACTCTTGGATAGATAATCAGCATCAAATGCGCTGGTGTTTTCCATAGGCGGGCTATAAATAACTTCCCATTGTTTGAAAATTTCGGGCAAGGTATCTTCATTAATTCGAGCAGGATTGCACAGTATCAGGCCAGGGCGTAAAGCGACAAAGGTGGAGTCAATATGGCTACCATAATAGACATCTTTAAGAAAATGAACCCGAAACTCATCACCCAAAATGGTCTGTAACCATTGTCCGCCCATTTCGTTACCCGTGCCACTCACCAGATAGATCAGATCTCGACCAAGACGTAGAACGTTTGCTGCATCAAAAGCGGGCTCATCATTACGTGGCGTAGGTTTGTCCATATCAACGTCAAACAATGAATCCAAGAGCATGGGCTTGGGGGCACTGTACCATTTTGCACCTGAGCGCATATAATCGACCATTATCTTGCGATAGCTAAAAGCTTCTTGGGCGCGACTGCGCATGACGTTAGGCGTTTCGATAATATGGTCACCGATGACCAGCATGATGTCGCGGGGACAATAATTGTAGTAGCCCTCCGATTCCCAATTGATGGTAGAAAATTTAGCTTCGTGGGGCCATGTCTCGGGGCGTTTGACGGTAACGCCAAAATCTTCGAGGATATCAACAAATGCATTCAGGTCCTCTTCTGTTTCTTCAATAATCTGTTGCGGAAAAGGGCCTTGTGGAATTTTGTCCAGTGACCGATCCGGAAATTCTGTCAGTTGGGTACTGAGGTCAGCAGTAGGGAACCTCGCACGTAACGGATTCCCTACAATAACTTCTTCCAGTTGATCCCACTCATTACAACTCCATACGTCTGACATACTAATTAAATCCTTAAGCTATTAGGGTAAGAATGATTTGACCAGCGTTCCCCCGCCATTTTCGGCGAGTGTGTTTTGCACAAGGTCAGCAACGGCCAGGTCGAGCACGCCTAAACCGAAAGGCGTGAAAATAAGTTTACGCTCGTCGCGTTTGGGCAATTTGACGTTACCAAGCAGAAGGTCGCCGAGCGAGCTGTGAACGAAATCTGTACCTCCTACTTGTTCTGACGCTAAATGTATCGAAGTTGCCGCTCTATTCACGTGGTCAAGATCGTCAACAATGTTGTGGTTCGAGAGAATGATATCTGCCGTCAGATCACGCAGTGAAATATGTAGAATGGTCGCACCTGCTGGACAGGCATCGAGATTGTCTACATAAGGGCTGATTGCCGTGGTGCCAAATGACACCATGGGGCACTCGCTTAGTAGCTCATCAAGACTTGTCGCTACTCGAAAATCGGCACCAGGCTTCTGATCAAGCAGTGCCGTTCCAAAAGCTTCAGCACAGGCTGGGTTGAGATCGAAGGCTATAAAACGCTTTACATTAGGCCAGACGACTACAAGAAACTGTGCGATCGTAGCATTAATTGGACCGCAACCGACAAAGCCTATGGCCTCAGGTTCACTCGGAGCAAGTACTTTTGATGCTAACGCAGCAGATGCTGCGGTACGTTGCTTGCTGATAATCGATCCTTCCAGGACGGCCTTTGGCCGACCGGTGACACGATCGTTTAGGATCATTACTGCCGAAGCCCTTTCCATACCCCGGGCAACATTGTCGGGCATTGATGCAATCCACTTAACGCCAGCGAGCTGGTAATCGGCACCAAGATACGCTGGCAGACAAATAATCCGGTCTTTGTCACTGTCGGGAAAGCGCAAAAAACTAGAGTGCGGTAGCGAGCTGGCGCCTTGAGAATGAGTTTCGTAGGCTTTCTGAACCGCGTCGAGAACGCGCTTTTCGTTACCTTGCAGAGCCGACTCTACGTCGGGGGCTCCGATGATTAGTATATCGTTGCTGGACACTAGGCTTCCTTAATATGGTTTTATACGGCTTTCGTCCAGTGATGAGCAATGTCGCCGAGCTTATCCCTGACCCAGTCGTCAGAATAAATGGTATCGAGATAGCGCTCACCCCGGTCGGGCAGTAGGGCCACGACAGTAGCACCTACTGGAATCTCATTGCTCATTTGGTCGATCGCACTGATGACGCCGCCGGATGATCCCCCAGCCAAGATCGCCTCTGTGCGGACAAGTCGGCGACAACCCACCACGCAATCGATATCGTTGACCTGTAGGACCTTGTGCAGGCCATGAGTCGGCGTAAGTTCTGGGCAAATGGCAGATCCGAGACCAGGCACCAGACGATTGTGTTTGCTATGCGAAAAAATCTGACTGCCTAGCGCATCGACCGCGATTACTTTGGTAGGGTAGCCATGATCCATAAGATAGTCGAGGCACCCTCGAATAGTGCCGCAAGTGCCGGTTGCAATAAAAAGATAATCGAGCATACGGCCATCTAGGTCGCGCAGAATTTCTTTGATCGTTGATCGGTAATGCGCACCTGAATTCTCACCATTGGCATATTGATTGACCCAAAAGCTGTTCTCTTCCGATTTGAGGAGCTCCTCGATACGTTTCAGCTTGGCGGGCAATAGTTCTCTGGTCTCCTGATCTGGATGACCGATCATCTCGATTTCGGCGCCATAGGCGAGGAGGATATCGACATTCTGTTGTGTCACCTTGGGGTCAATAAGACAGCGAAAGCGTAAACCATGGTAGGCGCATACCATTGCCAACCCAATACCGGTATTGCCAGAGCTGGCTTCTATGATGAAGGTATCGGAGTTGATCTCACCGGTCTGTAGCGCTCTTTCAATGATGGCGACGCTGGGACGATCCTTGGAACTACCTGCGGGATTTAAACCTTCTAGTTTCGCAAAGCAGTCGAAATGTGCGGCCCCGAAGATCTTTTCAAGCTGAACAAGTGGTGTTTCGCCAATGGCCCCGAGGATCCCGCCAGCCATCTTAAATTCATTGTGTTCTTCCCCCGGTGTCGCCGGTCGCGTCGGATGAAACTCGTGGAGATGTTTCCGGTCTGCAGCACAGGAGGTGCTTTTAAAAGATGTCAAGTCACTAAGTCGAGTTTTCATTGAATCTCCTACATCGGTCATGCCTCTGATCAAAGAATAAACCAGATTTTAGATAAAATTTTAACGCTAAAATGCTGGAATTTGCAATGCTTTTCGCCCAACAAACTGAATGAAAGACACAAATCTGAACTTAAATTGCTAAAAAGATACCAATCCCATTAAGCAATTGGAGCAGTAATGGTTCAAAATTTACAATTATTTTTCATTTCACGCAAGAATATCGTGTATTAGTCTACGACCGCTTATGGCTACAAGCGAGCATCCAGACTTACACTTTTGGTTTTACATAATCACACCGTTTGAGTCCGGCTTTATTTTTGATGGGATCTCACTCGCATCAATCATTTGAAGAATATTGATTTCAATGGTGTTACACAACGCTGTCATTGGAATATCAGGCTCTTTATTTTCAAAAGGATCTTTAAGATAATGTGCTAAACCCCATCTTTTTTGAAAACTGTAGTTTATCATCATCTAAATTAAGGCTTGTTTTTGTCCAGAGTCGGTCAGCCACCACTAATGGCATTGAATTGATATTTTTTTCAAAAAGCCTAACCTGTTCAATTAATTCACACTCATCCTTATGGCAAGCGTGTGTGTTACGTCCTCTCTTAACCACTGCCATAGATGCTCTACAGGCATAAAGTCTGAACTATACGTGGGCAAAAAAGCAGAGGCGTGATATTTAGCTCTTTAGCCGCTTCTTTTAAAAGAGCCTCTAAAGTTTCCACAAACTCAGCTCTTCTTTCAGGGATTGCCTTGGTTTAAGAGTTTGCGATATTTTTTCCATGAAAAACCAAGATTTTTTAATGATTTTCTAACCGTGTCACGATCTTGCGGCGATTGTAGTGCATACTCAAGGCTTTGATTAATTCTTTCTGTGAGCCCGTCTAGTCTTTGGTCAAAAAAGGTAACCGCCCACCACTCCTTGTATAAAACAGGCCTTTAGAGCCTTCTTGATTATATTTATGCACCCAACTGATAACCGTTTGATGGTGACGACCTGTCTCTTTGCTTATTTGAGCTGCATTTTTCCCCATTGCAATGTCATAAAGTGCTAAAAAACGTTCCCGCGTTCTTATATGGGGTGAATTAAGTCCTAGATCACGTAAATATTGAGGGTCTTCTTTCCATTTCTGATAATTAAC
>Ga0105357_10002202_pt1 | contig 10489 bp, 10 predicted proteins | sample GOMGulsemesocosm_4_FD_83660 | JGI IMG/M metagenome (GOLD analysis project Ga0105357, IMG submission 83660) | Methane-oxidizing microbial communities from mesocosms in the Gulf of Mexico - GOM15B Gulf of Mexico | ecosystem: Environmental > Aquatic > Marine > Cold seeps | place: USA: Gulf of...
GACCTGGTTTACCTTTTTACCTTCGTTTCTGTTCATTCTGGGCGGCGGCCCGCTGGTTGAGTCGACCCACGGCAAGTTGTCGTTTACCTCGCCGTTGACCGCGATTACCGCCGCGGTGGTGGGGGTGATTGTCAATTTGGCGCTGTTCTTTGCCTATCACGTGTTCTGGCCGCAGGGCTTTTCGGGCGAGTGGGATACCGGCGCAGTGGCGATTGCAATGGTCGCGCTGCTGATGTTGTTCTTGGCCAGACGCACCGCGCTGCAGACGTTGGCGGTCTGCGCGCTGCTAGGGCTGGGTGTCAGCCTCTGGTAACAGCGCGCCGTTAGGTGCTCGCCGGGTTAGTGGCTGGGTGCGGGTGTGGCGCCTGCCATGCGGCGTAGCAGCGCGTTCAACAGCACGCCGTAAAGCGGCAGGAACAGCAGCAGGCTGATGATCAACTTGATGGCGTAATCAACCGTGGCGATTTCGACCCAGTGGGTCGCCATAAACTCGTTGCTGCTACGCCAGAAGGCGACCGAAAAGAATGCGAAGGTGTCAGCCAGATTGCCGAGCACAGTCGACAGACTGGGAGCAATCCACCAGCGCTTCGATTGGCGCAGGCGATCAAACACCTGAATGTCTAGCAACTGGCCGATCACATAGGCCACGAAGCTGGCCAGCGAAATGCGCAATACAAAGTCGTTGAACGACAGCAGCGATTCCAGCCCGCGATAACTGCCCTCCTGAAATACCACCGAAACCGCGTAAGACACCACTAGTGCAGGCAGCATCACGCGCGCAATCACCTTGCGTGCAGCGCTCTTGCCAAGCAGGCGCACAGTCAGGTCGGTGGCCAGAAAGATAAAGGGAAAGCTGAAGGCGCCCCAGGTGGTGTGATAGCCGAACAAAGTGATCGGCAGCTGCACCAGATAGTTGCTGGCAATGATGATGGCTATATGGAAAGCAATCAGCAACGCGAGGGCCTGTTGCCGGCGCGCGGGAGTGAGGGTCGTCATTGTGTGTCCTTTTTACGGAATCGGAAGCCGTGCCTCCGCCGTTGTTTATGAATGGGGTTAGGGAACCCATGCTGGCCGAAATGGCCTCAAGCGGCGCACATTCTAATGATTTATCCGCGCGCAGCCAGCTATTTTGCGTGCAATGGATGAACGGCGTTACCAGAGATGACTGGAGTGAGTGCGCGGGCGCCGGTCTGACAGCGCCCGCTCAACGCGTTACTTGTTGGCCTGGTAGAGCGCTTCTACGCGTGGTGCTGCTGCGCGTAGGGCTTCTATGCGACCGGAAGAGGAGGGGTGAGTACTCATGAAGGCCGGTGGCTCACCCTGGGAGGCGCTCGACATCTTCTGCCACAAGGTGACGGCGGCATCGGGGTTGTAGCCCGCGCGTGCCGCCAGCTCCAGGCCAATCAGATCGGCTTCGCTCTCATTGGAACGGCTATTGGGCAAGGTCAGACCATACTGTACCGCCATCTCGGCAGCCTGTTGGCTGCCGGCACCCAGGCCCAGCAGAGCGCCAGCCAGTTGTGTACCCATTTGCGTAGCGTACGCACGGGAAATAGCTTCGCGCCCGTGCTCACGGAGGGCGTGGGCGATCTCATGCCCCATGATCTGGGCAATCTCATCGTCGGTCAGGTTGAGTTTGTTGATGATGCCGGAATAGAACAGGATCTTGCCGCCGGGGGCACAGCTGGCGTTGAGCTGGTCATCCTTTATCAGGTTGACCTCCCAGTCCCACTGCGCGGCATCCGGGCGAAAATAGGTAGCTTGCGCGGTCAGGTCGTCAGCGATCTTGCGCAGACGGCGGAGGGTGGCAGCGTTGGTATTCAGCACGCCGGCTTTTTTTGCTTCGGCGAGTGTTTCTTCATACGACTTGGCGGCCATCTGGTTGACCTCTTCACTCGACAGCCCGCTCATCATGTACTGGGTGCGGTCTACCCCCACATTGCCACCCTGGGTGGTTTGTACGCTCTGGCAACCGGCCAGGGCTATGACCGGGACACACAGCAGAAAACGCAATCGCATGGTTCTATTATCCTTGCTTGAATTGGGCGTGGCGCAGGCGCCACGCCGGTTTGGAGCTTAACGGTCGGCAGAATCCTCGATGCCGTCGCCTACTTTTTGCACGTCCTTGCCAAAGCCCTCGACGGTATTGCAGCCCGACAGCACAGCGATACCGAACAAGGTAGCCACAAGCATCATCAACGTCTTTTTCATTATGTGTTCTCCGGATTGATTGAACGCAATACACACCTGCACCTGTAAATCTAGCAGAGCATGGGCCGCTGCCCAGCTCATGGCCGTACTGACGTCGCGCCTCAGGAGGAGGGCGGTGTGTACAATGCGGTGGTTCAGCACACGGAAACACGGCTAGTATGGTATTGCCATCACCGGTTCCAGGCAATTCGACAGCGCCAAAGCGCCAAAGTCTTCACAGGATTGAAGTTTTTTTGCCTTGCGCCGATATAACAACAAGAACATGTATGCGTCGCCCTAATCTGGGCGCTAAGTCGAGGTAATCAATGAAATTCAAGTCGATTCAGCTGTCCATCGCAGTCTTGGCTGGAGCTTGTCTGTTCATCGCAGTGGGCGTGATGACGCTGTTTTCCGTGTATTCCTCAGAACGTAGCCAGGACCTGGTGCAGGAACGCAGTCAGGAGTTGCTGGAGGACGTGGTCAAGGAACGGTTGTTGTCGATCGCCAATGGTGAGCGAGCGCGTATCCGTCGCCATCTTGAGTATCCCTTGGCAGTGGCCTCGCAGCTGGCCAACCTGAACCAGATGATTGGTGAGATTCAGCCCGACGGCATGCCTGCGCTGATGATGGGGCGAGAAGAAATGAACCGGGTTATTCGCATGACGGTTGCGGAAAACCCCGACTTGCTTGGCGCGTATGTCGGTTGGGAGCCCAATTCACTGGATGATCTGGACGGTTTTTTCGAGGGCGTGCAGAGCGATGGCTATGACGGCACGGGCCGTTTCATCCCTTGGTGGTTTCGCGATGCAGATGGCAGCCTCAAGCTGGACTCCTTAGGCACCATGGAAGACGAGACGCTGCTTGAAACGGGCGTGCGTGCGGGCGAGTACTACCTCTGCCCGAAAGAAACTTTGAAGCCTTGCGTTGTTGATCCTGCGCCCTACGAAATGGGCGGCAAGATGACGCTGTTGTCCTCCTTTACGGTACCAATCATTAGCGAAGGTGCGTTCGTAGGGATCGCCGGCGCTGATCTGTCGATGGATTTTCTGCAAGGTATGTTGCGCGAAAGCGACGACGAGCTCTACGGTGGTCAGGGGACGCAGGCGCTGATCAGTGGCAATGGTCGACTGGTTGCCTACACCGGGGATGATGCCAAGCCCGGTGACCGTGCAGATAGTGTGCTAGACAGCAACGATTTGGCCAATCTGGCGAAGTTGCAAGATGAGCCAATCTACGACGTAGACGAGGTTGGTGGCCATATTGAGCTGGCAATGCCCATCACTATCGGCGAGAGCAATGTGCGCTGGTCACTGCTCATAATTCTGCCGCTGGATGCGGTGATGGCCGACCTCATCGCCCTCGACGCTGAACTTGATCAGCAGCGCAATACCGCTGCAGTGATGCTGGCAGTAGTGGGTTTTGTAGTAGCGCTGGTGGGACTGGTAGTGATGATTTTCGTAGCTTACGGGTTGGCTCGGCCGGCGCGGCAGCTGGTAGCCATGCTGGACGACATCGCCAAGGGCGACGGCGACCTGACCAAGCGACTGAAAGTCGATCGCGCTGACGAGCTGGGCGCTATTGCCAGCGGGTTCAACGCCTTCCTCGACAAGTTGCAGAGCATGATCAAAGAGGTGGTGGGCTCGGTACAACAGGTAACCGATGCCTCGGAACACACTGCCGACATCGCCATCCGCACTAACGACGGTGTGCAGCGCCAGCTCAGCGAGATTGACCTGGTGGCCACGGCGGTGACCGAAATGACGGCCACGGCGCAGGATGTCGCGCGCAACGCTTCGCAGGCGGCCAGTGCAGCGCACAATGCGGATGGCTCGGCGAACCACGGGCGCGAGGTGGTGCAAGCGACCTCGGCGACTATTCAAAGTCTGTCAGAGGATATACAGCGCGCGGTAGACAGTGTGCAGTCGTTGGCGCGGAACAGTGAAAATATCACCGGTATTCTCGACACCATTCGCGGGATTGCCGAGCAAACCAACCTGCTGGCGCTGAATGCGGCTATCGAGGCGGCGCGTGCGGGTGAACAGGGCCGCGGCTTTGCCGTGGTTGCCGATGAAGTGCGTAACCTGGCGCAGAAGACGCAGTCGTCCACTGCCGAGATCCAGACGATGATCGAGCAGCTGCAAAGTGGTACCCGCGAAACGGTGAAGGTCATGGAGCAGAGCCGCGCGCGTACGGATCAAAGCGTGCTGCAGGCTGAAGAGGCGGATGCCGCCTTGACCTCCATCACCCAGGCGGTTTCGGTGATCAACGACATGAACAACCAGATTGCCAGTGCGGCTGAACAGCAGAGCGCTGTGGCAGAAGACATCAACCGTAATGTCACCACTATCGATACTGTCGCCAAGTCGGTGGCTGAGGGCGCGGAAGAGGCCTCGCAGGCCAGTGCTTCACTGACCAAGCTGGCAGAGCATCAGCGTCGCCTGATCAATCAGTTCAAGGTCTGAATCGGGCCGGTGGGGTTGCAGCAATGCGACCCTTTGGTTGCCGGGCTGCTAACGGCGCTGGTGACGGGATGGATCATCTCGACCTGCGCCTCGGCATTCAGCAGCAAGGGCTGCAGAGCACTGACTGCAGTCGCCTCTGCCAGCCAGATGGCTTGCTCGCCACTGTTCAAGGCGACCGGCATACGCTCGGCTAGCTTGGTCGGCAAACCTTTGGCCGGCGCAGTAATGAGCGCACAACTGTCCCAGTACTGACCATCATCCAGCTGATACCGCTCCCACAACCCGGCCAGCGCCAGGCCGCCTTCTCGGCGCCGCAGATACCACGGGTGCTTGCGCGTGCCGTTGCTTTTCCACAGGTAATAGCCGTTGACCGGAATCAGGCAGCGGCGTTGCGCCAGGGCCTGTTTGAACATGGGTTTTTCATGCACAAACTCGGCCCGCGCGTTGAAACTCGCGCGGCTGAAATCGGTCAACCAGCCGGGTGTCAGATTCCATAGCACCGGTACGCACTGTAGATGACCCTGTTGTTTGCGCAAAATCAGTACGCGGGCGCCGGGTGGTAGATTCCAGTCGGGTTGCCAATCGGCGGGTGTACTGGCGTGGGGTGAAGTGAACTGCGCAAGGCGGCCGGTCATGAAAGGCGGGAATCCGGGTCAGGCTGTTCGCTGGCTTCGTCCAGCGGGCTGGCTGACAGGTAGTCGTTGATCAACTGGCTGCCGCGCGGGGCGTCTTCGTCACTGAGCCACAGCGCGATCAAGTCATGCACCGGCAGGTCGCCAATGGCGCCTTGCAGGTACTGGCCGCTGATATGGCAGTCTATGCGATGGTCGGCCAGCATGCGTTGCAACAGTGTGGCCTCGGTGAGGTCGAGCGGGCGATAGATGCATTGCATGCTCAATCCTGCTCGCGGCGCAGGTCAACGTGGTAGTCATCGACCTGCGGATCAATCCACAGGCTCACATGGATGGGCTGGCAGCATACCTGGCAGTCTTCGATGTAAGCCTGTGTGCCGCTGGCGAGGTCCAGTAGCAGGACGATGGCTTCGCCGCAATGCGGGCAGGCGAGGGTGGCTTCTTCAAGGGCCTGCACGGGATAACTCCGCTGTAGAGACTGTGACGCCCAGTGTAGCCCTATCGTCAATTTGGCGAAACCGCTGCGCACGTCGCATAATGCGCGGCCTTAGCTGACGAGATTGAGGATTACATGGGCGAGTTTGATGCTATCCGGCCGTATGACGATGCCGAAGTGCCGGCTGTAATGGCGCGCCTGCTGGCCGACCGTGACCTGATGCGGATGCTGGCCGCCTATCGTTTTCCGCGCCTTGCGCGCTGGTTTCCGGGCCTGTTGCAGGCCGCGGTGCAACACGGCCTGCGCCGCGAAGCGCGCGGTATCACCTGTGTTGATACACTGCAGCACAAGCTTGAGCCCTATCTTGATCGTTTGATTGAGAGCAGTACTCTGCAGGTGACCTACAGTGGTTTGGAGAATCTGCAGAAGGGCCAGTCCTACCTCTTTCTGGCCAACCATCGCGACATCGTCATGGACCCGGCCTTCGTCAATTATGCGCTGTACCACGCGGGCCATCCGACGCCGCGCATGGCGATAGGTGACAACCTGCTGCAACGCCCCTTCGTTGCCGACCTGATGCGCCTGAACAAGTGCTTTATTGTGCATCGCTCGCTGACCGGGCGGCGCGAGAAGCTGCAGGCGTACCAGACCATGTCGGCTTATATCAGCCACTCTTTGCAACAGGGGGAGTCCATCTGGATCGCCCAGGCCGAAGGCCGCGCGAAGGATGGGCTGGACGAAACCGATCCGGCGATCATCAAGATGTTTTGCATGAGCCGCAAGGGTGAAGACTTTGCCGAGGTGATTCGCTCACTGCGTATAGCCCCAGTGTCCATTGCCTACGAATGGGATCCCTGCGACGGCATGAAAGCACGCGAACTTGAACAGCGGGCCCGACTGGGTGAATACCGCAAGGAAGCGGGTGAGGATGATCGCTCTATCGCCATGGGGTTGACCGGTTACAAAGGGCGGGTGCACGTGGCTTTTGGCCAGCCACTGCAGGACACCTATGCGGATGCCAAGGAGGTGGCACGTGCGGTGGATCAGCAGATCCTCACGCAATATCGCCTGTATCCCAGCAATTACCTGGCGCTGGAGCAGCAGGGTGAGATGCCGGCGGAACTGGCAGACTGGCGCGCGTCTTTCACTGCTGCCGAGGTCGCGGCAGAGGAACGGCGCTTTGCTGAGCGTCTGGCGGCGTTGCCCCCGGCGCAGCAGCAGTATTGGTTGCTGCAATACGCTAACCCCGTGCGCAGCCGCTTGCGGGTACTTGCATCGGCTTGAGGTGGCGAGCTTGCCGCCTCAAGCTGTTTAGAACTGGGTGCTGATCACGCTCAGTAGCAATGCCATGGCCAAGCTTAGTCCGCCAACGCTGTAGAACAGGCGGTTGCTACGCTGCGTGGCGCGTTCGCTGATGCCGGATTGCGGCGCGGGTGGCGCTGTGGCAAGACGTTGGGCCGCCAGTGACGTACGTAACTGGGTGGCCAGCCAAAGCCAACTGCCGGTAACGGCAAAAAACAGCGCCAGTGCGTTAATTACCAAGGCGGGATGCGCAAGGTAGTACAGCCATGCTGCCTGCAAGGGAGACATGGGCGGTCCTCCGAACAACGGAATCGGTAACCTGCGGTACAGGATGGCGAGGCGCCGGTTAACCGGTGCGCTGCTGTTGGTCCTGTCTGTACCTGTCTATTCTTTTGATTATGGAGGGTTACGACGAAACACAAATGGGATGATGTGGTGGGCGGCATCCGCCATTCCACCGATTCATAAGCAGGCGCGATTTTAGGCGATTTGGCGATTTTATTCGACCGGTGCGACTGTCTTCCCGATCAATGGTTGTGCCAGCCTCTGGTGCGCCTGCCCGGCTTTACGGCAAGCTGCGCTCTCGGCGAAAACAACCCCGCATGAGCATTACAGCCAACTTGAGGTTTACAGATATGAACAAGCAACTGATGACAACTCTGCTGATGAGCGCTGTGCTGGTGCTGTCTGGCTGTGCGTCATCGCTGACCGGCGATACCTACAGCCGCGAAGACGCGCGCGCACCGCAGATTGTGCGCATGGGCACCGTCGAGTCCGTTCGCCCGGTCAAGATCGAGGGAACCAAGACGGTCGTCGGACCTGCTGCGGGTGCTGCCATTGGCGGCGTTGCGGGCAATAGTGTGGGCGGTGGCAGTGGTCGGGCGATCGCCACTATCGTTGGCGCCTTGGCCGGCGGTTTGGCGGGTGCGGCGGCGGAAGAGGGGATTACTCGTACTCAGGGCGTGGAAATTACCGTTACTGAGGATTCGGGCCAAACCCGGGCCTACGTTCAGGAAGCCCAGGAAGGCGTTAGTTTTGCCATCGGTGATCGGGTACGCGTGATGACCGTGAATGGCGAGTCCCGGGTAGTAAAGTAGGCTGCAGCTGCGTAGCCCGGCCATGCTCGGCATGGGTTACGCATTTTGTAACGCAATGCGCGCGCACCAAGCGTCGCGTGCTGGGTCACTGCCTTTATACTGGGCACCCTGGCTTGAGTGCGGCGACCCAGAGGTGATTGCCGTGCTAGGCTGATGAGTCACGCGAGGCCGCTCGGACTGATAGCGCACGGAGAGCGGGATCACCGGTGAAAGCCTTCTCGGCCATAGATGGAGTTAGTCCTGCATGACCCTGGCGCTTATCGTCATCCTTCCACTGCTGGGCAGCTTGCTGCCACTGTTGTTCAATAATCACGGTCGCTCACTGTGCGCCACCATGACCATGCTGGCCCCGGTCATTGGCATGGTGCTGCTCTGGCAACAAGCGCCGGCGGTGTTCGCCGGTGAGACCCTGGTACAGACCTGGCGCTGGTTGGATCTGTTAGGTCTGCACATCAGTTTTCGCCTCGATGGCCTGAGCTTCCTGTTTGCCCTGATGATCCTCGGCATCGGTCTGCTAGTCATTCTCTATGCGCGCTATTATCTGGCGAAAAAAGACCCGATGGGCCGCTTCTTTGCGTATCTGCTGCTTTTCATGTCTGCGATGCTGGGCGTGGTGCTGTCGGAAAACCTTCTGCTGATGATGTTCTTCTGGGAGATGACCAGCCTGTCGTCGTTCCTGCTGATCGGTTACTGGTCGCATTCCACCGATGCGCGCAAGGGTGCGCGTATGGCGTTGGCGGTAACCGGCGCTGGCGGTCTGGCGCTGCTGGCGGGCGTGTTGCTGATAGGTCAGGTGGTGGGCAGCTATCAACTGACTGACCTGTTCGCCGCCGGCGACCTGCTGCGTGAGCACGCACTCTACCCGGTGATACTGGTGCTGGTACTGCTTGGTGTGTTTACCAAGTCGGCGCAGTTTCCTTTCCACTTCTGGTTGCCGCATGCCATGGCGGCGCCCACGCCGGTGTCGGCGTATCTGCACTCGGCGACCATGGTCAAGGCCGGCGTATTCTTACTGGCGCGTCTGTATCCAGCGCTGGCCGATACCGATCTTTGGTTTTATATCGTTAGCAGTGCCGGTATGGCGACGCTGCTGGTTGGCGCCTGCACGGCATTGTTTCAGCATGATCTCAAGGGCTTGCTGGCGTATTCGACTATCAGCCATCTGGGGTTGATCACCCTGTTGTTTGGTCTGGATACGCGCCTGGCTGCGGTCGCAGCGGTGTTTCATATCATCAACCACGCTACGTTCAAGGCTTCTTTGTTCATGGCCGCGGGTATCATTGATCACGAAACCGGAACCCGTGACATGCGGCGAATCAACGGTCTGCTGCGTTATATGCCGCATACCGCCACGCTGGCGATGGTGGCGGCCTCGGCGATGGCAGGGGTGCCGCTACTCAACGGTTTCTTGAGCAAGGAAATGTTTTTCAGTGAAACGCTGGAGCAGCATATGCTCGGCAGTTTCAGTTGGCTGATTCCTCTGGGTGCTACCCTTGGCGGGGTGTTCTCTGTTGCTTACTCACTACGTTTTGTGCACGACGTATTCTTCAACGGCAAGCCGGTCAACCTGCCCAAATACCCACCGCATGAGCCGCCACGTTATATGAAAGTGCCGGTCGAGATTCTGGTTGCCATGTGTTTGATGGTGGGGCTGGCGCCGGGCCTTACGGTAGCCGGCCTGCTGGCCGTGGCAGCGCAGGCGACTATTGGCACGACCTTGCCCGAGTACAGTCTGGCCATTTGGCACGGCTTCAACTTGCCGCTTTTGATGAGTGTGGTGGCGCTGGTGGTGGGCGTGCTGGTTTACGCGGCGCGGCGCCCCTTGTTTGCCTGGTATGCGCGGCAGCCCGAATTGGATGCCAAGTTGGTATTCGAGCGTCTGGTGCAATCCCTGGTGCGCGGTGCCGGGCAATTCACGCTGATGCTGGAAAACGGCTCGCTGCAGCGTTATCTGGCTTGCCTGCTGGGCTCGGCGTTGCTGGTCAGCGGTTGGTGGTTGCATAAACTGCCAAGCCTGCGTGGGGACGTGGCGCTTACGCCCATTGATGGCACCAGCCTGGCAGTCGCGCTGATCATGTCTGTCGCGGCGCTGGCGACGGTGTTTTGGCATCGCCAGCGGCTGGTTTCGCTGACCATGCTCAGCGTGGTCGGGCTGGGAGTGGTGTTGGCCTTCGCGCGATTTGCAGCACCGGATCTGGCACTGACGCAAATTTCGGTCGAAGTGGTCACCATCGTTTTGCTGATGTTGGCCTTGTTTTTCCTGCCCGCCCGTTCGCCGCGCGAATCTTCGCTAGCGCGACGTGGCCGCGATCTGCTGCTGGCGCTGATGTGTGGTTTGTTGGTGGCGGCGCTAGCTTTCGCCGTGATGAC
>Ga0105357_10002203_pt1 | contig 10488 bp, 10 predicted proteins | sample GOMGulsemesocosm_4_FD_83660 | JGI IMG/M metagenome (GOLD analysis project Ga0105357, IMG submission 83660) | Methane-oxidizing microbial communities from mesocosms in the Gulf of Mexico - GOM15B Gulf of Mexico | ecosystem: Environmental > Aquatic > Marine > Cold seeps | place: USA: Gulf of...
CAGAAGAACTCACGAAACGAGAGGAGTTCGATGGAATCGCAGAATTGCTGGCTGATATAGAGGTCGAGTGAATATGCGACACATCGATATGGCAGTTTATACAAATCAACACGTAGTCCAAGCGATATCAATGCCCGGCGGCCCGGCGCGAGATTACAAGCTTCGCGGAATGGGCGTGATCTTTGAGATCGACCAGAGGCTCCGAGACTCCTTCAAGTACGCTATAAGCACGCCAGAGCTAATAGGGCTAATACAAAAGCAATTCAAGGGGGCTACACAAACATTGGATACTTGCGAAATGGGATACCTGAACTTCGGGTCACTGCCAATTTGCTGGCACATAACAACAGTTAACAAGACCTCAGGAGTGTATGAAAAGCACAGGTATCTTGAGGAATGCGGTAAGCACTTGGCCTTCAAATTGACAGTTTACAGAGCCACTGATTTCGCAAAGATCGAAAGTAGGCTAATTGAGACAAGGGGATTTTATGAACGATGACCAGCTGAATTTTTTGGCGTTTATTTGTATCAGTGTATATTTAACTTTACTTGCATTCGAGCGTGAATTGAGATCGTTTCTCGGAGATTTCCTTAGCTTTCTACCTGGCGGACAATCTTACCAACTAGCGCACTTCTTGATTAATGAAAACGCATTTATCATATATGCCGGCCTGTCACCATTTTTTCTAATAATTTTATTAGCCAAATTTAGCCGGAAGGGGCAGTGTATGTTAAGTGCAATAGCTGTTGATCTAATGCAAGTCGTTCCAGACCAGGCCGAAATACACCCGCCGACGCTTTCACATCTGATCACCTCAGACAGTAGAATAACAGCGAATATTGTCATGGCATGTGCAACTACAGACGCTCTTCTCAACGATAAAGACTTCGCTGAAACCTTCCTGGCATGGGGGCGTCGGTACCCAAATGTTGTGTACGATCCTGACACAGAATTTTGGCTTCAACAAAACGACATGAACTATATACATCAGGGTTATTGTGCTGGTGCCGCGAGGCGAGCCGCGACTATTGGTTTTCTCGACATCGGCATTGACGAACTCTTTGATCTCGCGGAGCAGAGTGCGAAACCAACACACAATCACCAAGAGGCAATTGAAGGAGCCAAAGCGGTGGTTTATGCAATATGGGCGCTAAGGAGTGTAGTGGCAAGCAAGCAGGATATATATAAATATCTGCTAAAGGAATTTAAATACGTTATGCAGCTGTATACACATAAAGGTATTCGTCATGACCTGGACAAAAGCGCGGCGATGGACACCGTACCATTCGCAATATTTCTGGCGTTAGAATCAAAATGTTGGGTTGATGCAATTCAGTCGTGCTTCAAGTACGTCTATCGTGGCGATATGGACTGCATCTTGTTTTTAGTTTCCAGCATTGCATTCGCAATGCATGGAAGTTCAGATAAAGCACTTGAGGATAAAGCAAAATTCTGGCTCTTTAAAAATGCGCAGCCAATTTTGCAAGTCACCCGGGAGTTCTCAGCGAAGCGCACTCTGCTCAAACTGCCATTCTAACTAGACAAAAAAGATTTAATTCAAGCTGTGCACCACTATGATACAGATATCGTGCCTAGTATCTTGGAGCCCGGACGAGCACACTGGCCTTGTTGGTTTTTTGGCATGTTTCGCGAATTTGAATAGCCAGATAGACCTAACCTTCCGTAACATCGATACTCCGGTGGAATTGTACCCGCTTAATGCCGCCGCTAAGCGGCGAAACTTAGCCAGGTATGCTCTGCTACCTCATCTATCGACTCATTCGTTCGGTTTACATCCGTCAACTGTTTCTATTTTGACACCAGGAATTGTTAATGTTGCAGATTTACGGTGGTCGAGGGCGATTCACAACGTTAACCGTGATCAACTCATTATCGGAAACGCACGGAAAATCGTCGCCATTTCAAATAAGGACTTTTGATTTTGGGCGCTACTACTATTAACGAGATACATAGCAAAAACTAAAAGCGAAGGACACTAGACCTCTTGTCTGCCACAATCATTCTAGACTCAATGATGCGCTCGCATCCGTTCATCGCCTCACTAAACCCTAGCCACAGGAGACCCAAGCATTACCATCCCACATTTCAGTACCTAATATTTGATCATGCAGGAGAGGCTTTCCCGCTATAAACCAATGCGCGCTAACGTCGGCCCCTACATTAAACAAAGCAGTTGCAGCAGTCCTACTCCTTTTGCCCAGCCGCATAACAGAACTAACCTTCGCCGGAGTGAATCCGCCCGCTGGAAACAGGAAACGGACACAAACTATACCTTTTTGAGTCAAATTGTTTAATGCCTCTCGGCTGTTGGTAAAACTACCTGCCGTACTTTTTAATACAGTAGGTTCCCATACTGGGTTACTCGAGGCCCACAACAAGCCCTTACACTTTTTCTGCTGCTTAGCTAGCTTTTTGGCGTATTTTACGGGTGTCCCCAAGGCCAAACTGTTCGCGAAGTCATTGCTGAAGTCTTCAACTTTGAGCTCCCCAGAAAACGCAATACCTCCGGCGTTTTCCAAGTGAGTGTAATGATATAATCGCAATTCAGTCTCCCCCATGCATTCCTGATTACTTTGCATCGCAACACTGCTCAGTGAAGTGGACGATTCTTGCTCTCTTACCAAGTCAATCACAAATTCGATGGATGGATTTACCGTGATCGTACCCATATCAAAGATAACCTTCTTTAGATTTATTTGTTCTGATTAAACAGAAAAGTTAAGACATCAGCGTGGACGAGAACAAAGCTACTCATTGCAATCCGACAGGCATTCGATTATTTGAGGCGTCAGCTCTTCGCGAATCATGCATTTCCAACTCTCGTCTCTTTTAATATTATGATTGAACAAGCCTTGATCCGAGAATTTGTTAAATACTGTAAAACCAAGCTCCCTTTCAGAGATATCAATGCCATCATCGTCGACAATAATAGCCCCTTCGATTGATATATCTCCATGCCCATAGACTTCCAGTTCGTATTCGTGGCCCTCGTCACATTTCTCTGTGCCTCCAGTCGCCTCGTATTGAAATCGAATCTCAACATCTCTGGATTTTGCAGTGCAGTCTCCATAACCGAAATAAAACTCCTCTTTCGAACCTGGCACATCCACACAGCCATTTTCATAAAATGCGCGATTTATCGTCTCGAAATATCCTAACTCAACAGAAAATTCAAATTCAAGAGCGTTAAACTGTTCGATCGTTAATCTTCTCATCGGTTTATCCTTTTTGGCCTTTCTTGTCGGGGGCCTTAGAACCCGATGGCTCTATTGTGCCTTAGTGTCATCTCAGATATCCTCCAACAAGTGTAATAAAATCTCCCTGTTAACGAATTTTCAACGCAGTAGACCGCAGGGTATTGCTACCGAGGCTCTTCTCTGCTCTCAATTATGAAATTTATTTGCAGGAGATAATATATTGTATTCTCCGATTATTTGTTGCCTTCACTCTCTAGATTCAAGCAATGGAGTAGAAGATATCTATAGATGCATGGTTCTTCCAACATGGAACAATCCGCAACTGTACCAACTCATTTTATCGGGTTATATTAACTATCTAGCGTATCGAGACTGATCCATGATTTTGTGTGAAACATTATCTCGAAGTGCTATAATGATGCCAAGAAAGCGGCTACTCTCGCCGCCTTGAGGCAGGTTTGGTCACCTGCCTTTTCTTATGCCGCAGTTAAAAGCCCCTCTTCTCTAATGTGATCCAGCCACGCCCTGGTATCTTCTCCCATGTTCGCTATATAGGATCTTTGGCCCCCCTTCTTTCCCACTTGATTTGGTTTGATATTGAATTCATTCTTGAGTACAGATGTAATCGTAGACAGTGCGTTCACATCAGAGACCCTTGAGAATTTGAATGTGTCTCTGAACACCTGAATCGCCTTCCGTTTCTGAGCGCCAACCACCAAGTCCTGCGAAAATAGGAATTCATGAAAGGCCTTTGCGTCAATATTATTATAATGGTACCTCTCATCATGTAGATTAATGGTTTTAAGAAATCTCTGGACAAGCATCCTCTTAAACTGAGCATCTATCGTACGTGCGTCAAATTCATCTTCCGCCATCAGGATCAATTGGAGAGCACGAGCACCCGCGCCATCACGGTCAAAATCCAGAAGTTCCCGTGTAACCTTAGAAACCCTGTAGAACTTCCTTAATTTATAGCTTTCCAACTTCCTTTTGTTTTTGTTACTTGCGTGGTCCTTCATGAGAGCGATTATTTTTGCCTCTACATCCGAAATTCTCTTGGCGGAAATGAGCTCTTCGTTCCGTGCCCTCTTTTCTTCAGCAGTCGCCATTCTTCTCCTTTTGCTTCCTTTGTTTTTTAATTCCAAATCGTCAAAAAATTCAATTTTATGGCCCAAGTGCTCATATATTGTCAGAACCGTGAATTCGTAGTTTTCCCTCATGCTATTCTTGAATTGAATTCGAGATGCTATACGTTTTAAGTACTCATCATTCAACAGCTCATCAAGTAGCTCCTCCGTCAGGCAGTCGCTGTACTCTTTGTTAATCAAATCCAGCAGTATGCTCAGTGGGTTTTTGCAAAACCTGCGCTCGGGTTTATCGAAGCTCAACCACACCTGCTCTCTAGCCCTGAATCGCGCATCGCTTTGCGCCAAATCGTTGGGTGCTACTGTTCCATGAGCAAGAACTGAAACGCGACTGTATAAGGGATCAACGATACTGAGGCCGTTCTTTGCTGCCGGGTTGTAGAAGACAGCTTGAACGGTACTTGCAAGCGTTGATATGCTTCCAGCAGCACTGATTTCATTGGCATGTGTGAATGCTGCATCTATCTGTACATAATCAGCGATATATTCTTGCTTTCCATCGACACCTTCCCTGCCTTTGCCGTTAATCGCGATTATATCCGCATCAAACTTCGACTTGGCCTTGTTGTGCTGAGCGTCAGAGAAGAATGCTCGTTTTTCATTGTTATGTAAATCTTGTTTGCTCAGTTCTATATTAACGGCGTACGGCATGACGCGGACTACAGGTTTCACGAACTCACTTTTCTGATCGTAGACATAGATGGTCTTACCCGACCTCTCTGCTAAATCATACAACCAGTCCACTGTATGATCGTTGACAAATGCATCTGCGACTAAAACTGAGGAGGACTTCATGATCTGCTGCTCCAGTCGTTGCAGAAGCAGTCTTCTATCCTCTAGACTCCCACTCCCCACAATTCCTGATGTTGATAGATCAAGTACATCTTCAATTTCGTCAATAATTAGTATCTCAGATTTTGCACGTAAATCATGATATTTCTCATCGAGAAGTAGTTTGAGGATAACGCCTAGTACACCTTCTGCCGTTGAATCGGCATAGGCGGATTCATAGTCTCGAACATCTCCTTCATTGAGCAGAGATTTTGACAGTGCCCTTGAGGCTGACATATACATTGGAAAGAATCCAAACCGGCAAGCAAGTTCAAAAAGCCGCCTAAAAATTTTGCTCTTCCTGGTACCTCGCTCGCCAGAAAAGATATGGATACCTTTCCTATTGAGAAGGTAATCGAGGTTATCTCTGTAGCTAACGCTTTCAAATTTAACTTTCTCATTGTCCGTGCTGATACTTATCGAATTCACTACTTCCAGCTTTCTGATGCTAAGATCAGATTTTAGATCTTTGATAAAGCTTCCACTTTTGATAGAGAGCCTTGTTTTGATTAAGGCCTCGAGATCCTCCAATGGCATCTTGGCAAGCGATTTCCTGCACTCTTTAAACGCCCTCTTCTTTTCTTGATATATGTCCCTATCTTTAATTGCCAGGGCATAAATACGCAATGACTTATCCAGCGGTGTATTACCTAGGGATATCTTAGTATGACCTAACTGAACCTTGACTTGATGAGAGCGGGCAATGCAAGCGTCAGAATATATATTGGCCTCATCACTGACGATAATAATACTTGATTTTTTGACTTTGTTTTCGATAGCCATATTAACCGACGATTTAATATCTTCGGCGATTTGACTACGTCCCGTAGATGGAATTACAGGTGTGTTTGTTCGACTAATATATAGTTTCATGTTTGTACTCTCAATATTTGCCTACATCCGGTCTAGATGCTGAGCTTAGATGTCTAAACTCGCGACTGTCATGAAATTCTACAGACAAGAATCCCAAGCGATGCCGAGATAGAGTTTAAAAAAACGTCGCAACCTAGAATCCTGCGAAAATTCACGTAAGTGATTATGAGAGTACGATTAATACTTTCGAATATTCCCTCTTTGCCTTACAAAGCTTGTTTCATACCTGGCTTCGCCAGAATTATGACCAGCTGTATCCGCCATAAAGATGGGACAAATTGTCGGGATACTGATTTGTGTATATTATAAAGGCTGACTCAGATTTGTACTCCGGGATGTGAAGGCTGACCCTGGCATAAACTTCTTCGCCGCGAAGCAGAGAAGGCCAAAACATAGACCCTCGCCTGCCACACCAGTTAGAGCCAGAATCCAGCCGACTGACTCCGCACTTAGATTGCCAACGCAAAAAACAATAATCTCGACAAGCTGATGCCGAAGAACTGGCGAGAGCAGGTCGAGATGTAATGGCCGGAAGTCTACACCAATTACACTTTAGTATATTATGTCAGTTGCATTCTGTATGAGGGTGGTACAAATTTTGGGGATAACTGATTTGTGTATAATATATAGGCTGACTCAGATTTGTACTCCGGCATATGAATACCGACCCTGGATTTCTTCTATTCATCTCGGCGAAGCGGAGAAGGCCAAACCAGCGGATTTTTCATCTATTAATCGCCATTACAGTCACATCAATAATTTTTCGCTAAGTTTCCGGATGCCTGATTTACCAACAATCGGGCAGATAGTGGCCTCTTACTCCTAAGAGGAAGATACTCTGAATTTACTCCTAAATAGTACTCGGGACATCACAGGTACCAACCCATCATTGAGTCCGTCATTGTGTTGACTCAAACCTTACAAATATCGATCTTGGTTTCCAGGCACCGTATTAATGTAAGATCATTCATACGCACACTAAACCAGCTATCTGGCTTCTTGTAATGGCTACTGCTTTCTTGAGCTCTAAAGCCTTCTTGCACTGCGTTTTAAAGCTTCCGGTTACTGTGCGGGCATTACCACTTTCCTGTTTTTATTTTTGCCATTCGCCCCGAGGGGCTGGGCTAGTTGGATTCCGATTCGTGGAAATGAATGATGTCAGTCAACACCGTGTCTCGCACCATTGTTTCCCAGGCGTCGCCGTTGAGCTTTTTATCGATTGCAGCGAACAAATTGTGGTCATCGATGAGATCCCCATGCGAATCGTACTCTTCGAGAGGATCCCCGAGCTCATCGATCAGCGTCAGCCCTGATACCGAATAATCACAATCGCACTCACTGCGTCCCAATTTAATATCGAAATGAGGGGGAGCGGCATGCCAATCGAAGGAAATGACGACGGTACCGCATATTGATGTTGCCGTGCCGCTTCCATTAGCATCTCGACCGACATCTTTGTCTCCCTTAATATCGGAGTATGTGAACTCCAGGGCCATAAATTCTGCCAGGATCATGTTGGTTTTTTGATTTTGATTTGTCATTGTCTTTCTTTCCATTTTATTGTTGTCAATGAACCCCGAAGGGCTGGCTTGTTAGCGTAGCTTCCTACCGGGAAAAACCAGACTGCTGGCCAAAAGCAGAGGAAATTTTGTCAAATATATTGTGCAGAGATCTAAGCTCGTCGTAGGTTATAGATAGTTTTTCAGCCAATATTTTTTGCTCATAAATAGACATAATCCATCTACATTCAAGTGACTCATATACACTTTGACTCAGCAGAAAATCTTGATCTTCAATTTCGTAGTGTTCCAAATTCCCATTCTCAGATAATACTTCAAAAATCATATCAGCAACACAATTTTGTGGGAAACTGGATTCTTGTTCATCAGGAATACCTGCATCGCAGTGGCCGGTTTGGCTAGTTGTTAATTTGTTCATATCGATAATACCTTGTTGTTTCGAACTAGAAAAAATATAACACCTTTACCAGAATCCGATCTTCTAATAGAACATTAAAAATCAACTCAATTGCAAAAGGACAAATATTTCACTTGTTCCATTTTTCTCTAACATTCTGAATTACCGCTCCCCCATCGTAGCCAATCTCATTAAGCCATCTTGATGGCCACAGATCATGCGCACAGTAGCCCCTCATTACTAAATCTGCATGAGCTCTATTTTCTGCATCGAGTTTTAATAACAGCCTGAAATCGAATGTTTTTCCACGCTCCATCGCAATCAACAGCATTGCCGCAGCATAAGATCCGTCGCAATCGTGCTCTAAAGCTAATCGAGACAGGACCAAAGCAGAGAGGGCACGATCTGAGCTTCCCGTAAAAGTGCCACGCTCTTCGTCTTGCCTCCCAGTTATTTCTTGAATTGTCATTGCTTCCATTCTGATTTTTCCTTCATATAATAGATAATCTGAGTTCATAAGGCTTTTACAGCCGCTATAGTTTCAGTCGGTGCGCACTCACAAGCTCGGCATGAATTTGAACAAGCCTTGTTATGGCAACGACCGTATTTGCATTACTATAAAACAAGGAAACCTGGCTTATTACGTGATAGGAGTTATTTTTGTAGCCTATTGAGGAATTAGATCGGGTCCAAATACCGCCCCGATGAACAGAAGGGCGTATGGTTTGGCTAGTGGGTGATGCGAAGATACTCGATCTTCAAACTCGAATGGAATATTCTGGCAATCAACCGGCTACTATTAATAATATAGGAGCCGATTACTTTTCATACTTAGTGCACATTAATCGATCGATATTGAACTAATTTCAACTTTTTTTATTTATTTTCTATCATTTTTCGAAAAAGTGTCCTCTTATATATATTGAGGGCAAATAATTCTTGTCGTTAATTCACAAGGGAAGAAAGTGGAATTGTGGAGTGCAAATTCAACAGCCAAACTACCGGTCAACAGCAACTGCTGGCTTATTTCAGGGGCGGAGCCACTGGCCCATCTATGTTTACAATAAAATTCTAATCTTTTGTAAACAATGATCAACGAAATTCCATTTTTTAAAGCCGAGCCAATCGGCAAATGATGATTTGGTACTCGAATACAACAGCTGACCGGCCGGGCAAGTAACCTGACGCTAGACAGGTTACCGATGCGAAAAGTAGAAGAGATGTTCTGCCTACCTCAAGAGAAACTCCCTATAGAATAATAGCCCCCACCATCTATAGCCACGCATTCATCGGAATATGCAAACCAAGCAAACACGATACGTATCAATAATCGTGAAAATTTGTCTAGTCAACACCCAATGCCTTAAACACCGCATCTACAGGATCCGCATAAAAGCTAACCTGAAACTTAGTGAACAACTCCGGAGGGATAGTAGAAATATCACCCGCACTGCTCATAGGCAACGCCACTTTCTTTGCCCCGGCATCAAAGGCCACCTGCAAGCACTCTGCCAAGCTCTCTACTGGCGTCACTGAGCCACCTAGACTCATATCCCCTAGCACAACCATCTGGCTCTGCACGGGCTTTCCAAGTAATCCAGACGCAAATGCGACGAGGCCTGCCAGCGCTAGGTGAGTAAACGGCCCTGTATTTTGAAGTTCAACTGCATGAAGATGGAAATCATGGTCAACAACTTTGGCTCCCGCGCTTATTCTTGCCGCATTTGCTTTAAAGAAGTCGAAGGCGATTTTAATCTGTTCTTTGGCGGTACCTGAATTCCATAAGCCGGAGGTAGCTAGTTTTCCTGAGCCTTTAGTAATTTGAAGTTCAAGTCGATATAAACCTGGCATTCCTTTGTTGCTCAGGCCAATCGTATGAAGTATACCAGGCTTTCCTGGTCCTTCAGGTATAAGGCCTCCCCCGCCCTGCTCCTTCACAGAAACAAAGTGCTCTTCCAATGATTCGTTGTCTATATAGCTGAAATGGACATCATAAAACTCCATGCCACCAATCTTCTTAAGCTGCTCTTTCACCCGACGGCGAACCTGGAGCGCATACTCCAAACACTCACGCACATCTTCTTTTTCAAACTGGCCGTGGGGATACAACAACTTAATCAGACCTGATGTGGTCTTTCTAACGGCTATAACATCGCGCTGATTGAGATTATTTCCTAACTTGAAGTACTTATCGATGGCGTCTGCAAAGCTGCGTTTACGCATCTCCCTATAGAACTCAGCCAAGTAATCAACAATTAGCCCATATTTATCAGTAAAGAATTCAGGACGCATTTTCGGGATCTCCCAACCAGGGATATAGGCGTGGAAGCGATCAAAGAAAGCCGAGTCGATCATGGCCTCGGGGAATGGCGCTAATAGATGACTGGTTTTAACCAAAGACTCAACACTCTGATTGATGTTACCTATGAAAACCATACCGGCCGAGGCTTCCATCTGTTCTCTGCCACGGGCAAAAGATCCAGAAGCCATGTAATCTTTCATG
>Ga0105357_10002205_pt1 | contig 10486 bp, 9 predicted proteins | sample GOMGulsemesocosm_4_FD_83660 | JGI IMG/M metagenome (GOLD analysis project Ga0105357, IMG submission 83660) | Methane-oxidizing microbial communities from mesocosms in the Gulf of Mexico - GOM15B Gulf of Mexico | ecosystem: Environmental > Aquatic > Marine > Cold seeps | place: USA: Gulf of...
TGGCATGGGTTTAGCGTAGTAAAAGCCTTGACCATATAAACAATCCATTTTCTTTAACAGTAACGCGTCTTCACTATTTTCAATACCTTCTCCGACCGTTGCCATGTGCAAATTGGTCGCTAAGTCTATAATAGTTTTTATTATCGCTTTATTATTTTCATGCTCATGTACATTAGTAATAAAAGATCGATCTATTTTTAATACGTCGATAGGAAAACGATGCAAATAACTTAAACTAGAATAACCGGTACCAAAATCATCAAGCAATATTTTTACCCCTAATTGCTTTAAGGCTTTCATATTAGTTAACACTATATCTGTATTTTCTAATAACGCTCTTTCGGTTAATTCTACTCGTAGATTTTCTGGTTTTAAACCGGTATCTATCAGTATTTTTTCTATATCGTCAGGTAGTGTTGTGTTAAAAAACTGGCTACAAAACAAATTACAGCTAACATAAAGATCATATCTCGATAACCTTTTTTGCCAAGTTTTTAATTGTTGACATGCTTTTTGTAAAATCTGTAAATCTATTTCTTGAACTAAATTAGTTTCTTCTGCTAGCGGAATAAAGTCATTTGGAAAAACAAAACCACGCCTAGTACTTTGCCAGCGAGCTAGCGCTTCAAAACCTTGCAACTCTTCATTTTCTAATTTAATAATGGGCTGAAAATAAGGAATAAACTCTTGCCATTCAATTGCCTCTCTAATATCAGCTTCTAACGACAATGCATTTTGAACTCTTTGGTGCATGCTGCATCAAATACTTCATAGCGCCCTTTACCACTATCTTTGGCATGATACATTGCTGTATCAGCATCACGTAGCATAGTATCAGCATTGTCGTAGCGAGGGTCACTAAATAAAATACCAATACTTGTGCCCGTAAACACTAATTGATTATCAATGGTAAAAGGTTGTTGTAAAAAATCAGTAATGCGTTGGGCTATGTCAAAAGCTTCTTTATTAGCATCAAGGTCTTCAACTAAGATAACAAATTCATCGCCACCTAATCGAGCAACGGTATCTTTACTACGTACAATAGTAGATAACTCTCTAGCAATAAGTTTTAATAATATATCCCCCGCATGATGACCTAAACTATCATTAACGACCTTAAAACGATCTAAGTCTAGGAATAAAATAGCAAAGGCAAAATCAGGCTTTCGCTTGTTGCACGCAATTGCATGATTTAATAAGTCAAGGAACACAATTCGATTGGGCAAACCTGTTAAGCTATCATGTGATGCGGTGTGCTTAAGCTTTTTTTCTGCTTGTTTACGTTGAACAATTTCTTCTTCTAAAGCCAGCGTTCTTAGTTTAACCTGTTGCTCTAGTAACTCATGGCTCTCTCTTTCTATATCAGAAGTTTCTCGACGTTTTATCGCAGCAGATACGTGATTAGAAACAAAATTCAATAACTCACTGTCTTGCTGAGTATAGGTTGTTCTGTTGGTATAGCTTTGAAGAACCATAACACCCAGTAATTGCCCTGAATATACCAAGGGAACCCCTAACCATGAATGCTCACCAGCAGTAGGCTCTCGGGTTTGACCTTGTTCAAACAAAACTCGCATTTCTTGTTTGCTTAATAAGATAGTTTTTTGTTGGCGAATAACCAACTCAGAATAATGATCCAGTGATTTTCGTGTTTGATAAAAATCCTCCGGATGATTAGATTCCTCATCAACCACATAAACATATTCGACTGTATCACTTTCTTTATCGTATTTAGCGATAAAGAAATTTGTCGCGTGAATCAATTGACCGATAATGTTATGTACTTTGGAATAAAAAACATTGATATTAAAGCTAGCATCGTTAGCTAATTCTGATATTCGATATAAAGACTCTTGTAATAATTCTGATTTATCTCGTTCACGAATTTGCGCCATTAACTCTTGCGTTCTAGCATGAACAGCACTCGTTAAACGCTCTTTGTCTTGTAAACGTATCATCGCACCAACTACATGTTGTGCGGCAAAGGTGAGCATACTTAGATCTTGCTCTGTATAGCGTAAGGTTTCACTATAACTTTGCACGACCATTACACCAATAACTAGATCATTGTGTAATAAAGGGACGCCTAACCAGTCTGTTCCTGTTGTGCCATAAAGCTTAATTTTATCATTTTCTGCGAGTTGTTTTTCTAATGCAGGAGTAATTAATAACGGCTGCATTGACTCAATAACCAGATGAGTCAATGATCCCGAAAAATCACTATAATCAATTATACCTTCTGGTTTTTGATCTTTTTCATCAACATAATATACAAATTCCATTGTAGAAAACGTTTGGTCATAACTCACAATAAAAAAGTTAAATGCCGTCATTAAAGAAGCAATGGTACGGTGCACTTGCGGATAAAAGTTGTTTAAATCTTCACACTCTTGTGATAATTGATTAAGACGAAATAGCGCGGTATAACGCATTTGCAAATCTTTGTATTGCTGTTGTAATAACAGCAACTCGTCAGGCTTTTCAGGCGCTAACGTTTTATCAGTTTTAGTGTGCATCACATCCCTGCTTATTTTACCCACTACTTTCACCATATTTTTATCTGAACCAGCATTATTCATAATTAAGAATTGATTATCATATTAGTTGCTACTAGCTTCTTGCTCAGCACTATTTTTGATTTCGTCTACGCGCTGTTTATTACCGCATATAGCAGATTGTTTTTCATCTCGATAGTATCGAATATCTATACAGTCTTGTTGATATCTACGCTCAAGTTCGGTACGAATTAAAGGCTTACCTTTGGCATTAATGATTTGACGATGTAATGCTTGGCATTGTTGAATTTGTTCTGATGCCAAAGTAATATCTTCGCAAGTATTATTATTACTTGAACAAGCAGTTAACACTATAGAGATACTAGCAGCCAAGAAAGAGGTATATTTCATGTTAAAAATCGCTTAATTATTTTTAATTAAATGTAAAGATTGCCAACAGTATATAACAAAGTACAAGGCGCAGTAGTTTTTTATTAACAAACTTGAACATAGATAAAATCCCGTTACAATCTATGTTATTAGTCATTCATTAACGAGAATTTCATGTCATTACCTGTTGTCGATTATACTGCGAAAGATGCACCACAGCGCTTTGTTCAAAGCTTAAGAGAAACCGGGTTTGGTATACTAATAAATCATCCCATTCAACAATCATTAGTGAAATCTATCTATCAAAACTGGCAAACGTTTTTCAATAGCGAAGACAAACATCGCTTTATTTTTGACGCAGAAAAACAAGATGGCTACTTTTCTACTGAAGTATCAGAAACCGCTAAAAGTCATACACAAAAAGATATAAAAGAATATTACCATATTTATCCATGGGGGCGCATACCTGCACCTTTAAAAGACGAAATACTCAATTACTATCAATTAGCATCTGATCTGGCTAGTGAATTACTTGATTGGGTTGAAAAATATAGCCCTGAACATGTGGCGAAAAATTATTCAGAATCATTATCAACTATGATTAAAAACACACCGAATACTTTACTGCGAGTTTTACACTATCCTCCATTAACAGGGAATGAAGAAGTGGGAGCAATTAGAGCAGCAGCTCATGAAGATATTAATTTATTAACCATATTACCCGCAGCAAATGAAGCTGGCTTACAAGTAAAGTGTCAAGATGGCAGCTGGTTAGATGTACCTAGCGATTTTGGTAATTTGATCATTAATATTGGTGATATGTTACAAGAGGCATCAAATGGCTACTTTCCTTCAACAACTCATCGAGTTATTAACCCCAGTGGTCAAGCTAACCAAAAATCACGTATTTCATTACCGCTTTTTCTACATCCCCGCAGTGAAGTAAAGTTATCAGAAAAACACACACAATCCAGTTACTTATTAGAACGTTTACGTGAACTTGGTGTAAAATAACCCGAATTCTGGTTAAGATTAATCAATAGTAGGAAATGGTGCAGGTTCGCTAAAATAATAACCTTGTGAGTAATCAATCGCTAATGTATTGACAACTGCTTGTATTGACTCATTATGAACAAATTCAGCAATACAAGGAATGTTAGCATTGTGAGCGAAAAAAGTGATGGCCCGAGTTATTTCATAACTTTTTTCATTTTGATCAATGTTTTTTATGTATTTAGCATCAATTTTTAAGTAATCAATATCAAGTTCAAGAATGCGTTCAAAGTTTGAATATTCTGTACCAAAATCATCAATAGCAAGTAAATAGCCTTTTGCTTTTAATTCAGTTAACTGCTTGATATGATTTTTCTTACCTGTTGCACTCACTCCTTCTAATATTTCCAAAATAATACGCTGAGGCTGTATTTTATATTGTGCAGTTTTTTCTTCTAAATAATCTAAAAGGTAATTTTGACTTAAATCATCTTCGGTAATATTTAATGAAAAGGAATAATCATGATTACTCATGATTTTAAAGCTTTTATCCAGTATTACTCGAGTAATTTCGGGTAATAGGCCAGATAATTTTGCCGTATCTAGAAAGTGATATGGAGAAATCACCTCATCACCTCTAACTATACGAGCCAGTACTTCAAATTTTTGTATTGTATGATTTTTATTATCATATATACCTTGAAAATAAGGCGTAAGTTGATCAAGCTCTAACGCAGAATGCAGTAAATTATTACTAGCAATAAAACCTTCGCGTGTTGAATTATCAACCAGCTCATTGTCAACATCAAAGATGTGATAACGATTTTTTCCTAAACCCTTTGCTTGTTTCAACGCTAACGCACAATTACGCAATAAATGGTCTTTACCTTGTGCCGCACCATATGTAAAAGCGATATGCAGAGAAATATCATCAACTTTAATCAGTGTTGTGTAGAAGTATTGCTGGATAATTTTTATTTGCTCTGCAATATTGATTTCGCCTTCAAATAGCAAACCAAACTCATCAGAATTAAGTCTAAACGTTTCATGAGTAAAGAAGTTATTTACTAAAGTACTCGCAATAGCGGTTAATATTTTATCGCCAATATTAAAACCATAGGCGGTATTTATATAACTAAAGTTATTAATATTAAGTAGGATAAGCGTATGGTTTTGTTCATTAGCAAGTATTTCCTGCTCAAGGTAGGTTTTATTATGTAACTGCGTTACGGGGTCATAAAGTGCCATATCAACAACCTGTTGTTGAGCAGATTTTAATTCCGTTAGATCGCTAAATATAGATAAATAATTTTGTATTTCCCCATGCTCATCCCTAATAACCGTAATGCTCATCCACTGAGACACTAACTCGCCATTTTGATGCTTATTGGTTATTTCTCCTCGCCATTGATCTTTGATTATCAGTTCATGCCACAACTGCTGATAAAATGAATTACCTTGCACCCCCGAAGATAAAATTTTAGGATTTTTACCTAAAACGTCACTTTCACAAAAACCGTATATTTTTTCAAAAGCGGGGTTAACTTCGACAATATGATTATTTTTATCGGTAATAACCACTCCTTCAGAAGCATTATCTAGCGCAGTAGAGAGTAACAACAAACGCTGCTCTCTACGCTCTCTTTTTAATACAATACTAACAATAGTAGAACAAGTTTCGAGTAGTTTTTTATGAAATAGCGCAGGCGCTCGATGTTCAAATGACGATAATGCAAACGTTCCTATCGCTTTTTTATGTTCATTACGAATAGGCATTGACCAACAAGCGCATATATTAAAATCATAAGCGACTTGGCGCAGATGTTCCCAACGTTCATCTTCAAAGGTATTCTGTACATATTGCGCTTCATTATGAAAAACAGCATTACCACATGAACCACCACACGGCCCAGGTTGCAAATTAGCTAAGACCTCATGACCGGCAGTTGGAATAGAAGGAGCGCACATCACACTTAATAAGCCATCACTTGCATCAACCATCATGATAGAAGCAACAGCACTAGGTAAGATACTTTCAGCTAAGATACAAAGCGAATTTAAAATATCAGCAACGGGATCATTAGCAACAAGCTTTTCTAAGGTTTGTTGTTGAATATCAGCAATAATATCGTATTGTTTGGGGGTGATTAAAACATCTTCACTCATGTTTTCACTCGTTTGGTAGTTTTTGCCTGAAACTGAAAGCGACAGCATTCCATTAATTCAAGCATAGCTAGCTAATATAGCTATATTAGCTAGCGCTAGTAGATTTAAAAATAGGTCTTTATTGCGACGGGCACGACTACATCACTATTAATCCAGCTCTTTTGTAGCACGTTGTTGAATTTTCTTTAATGTTCTTATCACTATGTTGGTTGGGCTTTAGCCCATCACATTGACGCCCTAAAGGGCGACCTACAAAGTATATAAAATCAACGTTTTATAGCATAGACAACAGTATTATGGAACAGAGCCATTAATCCATAGATATTAACAATAGCAAATCGAAAAAAAGTATTCTTTGATTTAGCTCAACTTCTAAGAAATTAATTGCAATCAATAGCCTAGTTCAAGTCAGGTTTATAGATTTTGACAAGGGAACAACCATTCTCCGCAATCAATATCTTGTTTAAATCGTTTTTTTCTCCCACTGAAACCTGCACTTTGAATGGTCACGGGTATATGTTTTCTCTGTTAAGAACTTTACTTTCACCAACAAGTAAATTGTCATCCAATATAAATGATCCTATTGAAGTTCGGTGTAACCCTATGACAGGGTTATCAAATCGACCAAACATTCGCTTTATTTGATGGTAACGGCCCTCAGTTAATACCACTTCGGCGCAGAACTTAGAAAGAATATTAAGCTTTACTGGCTTGGTGGTTATGTCTTCATAGGCAAAATACATTCCTTTAGCAAACGCGTTAATATAATCATGATTTAATGGGTTTTTCAATGTTACTAAGTAACGCTTAGCTACCTTACTTTTAGGGGATGTTAATTGTTCTGACCAACGACTGTCATTGGTCAGTAGCACTAAACCTGAAGTGTTCAGGTCTAAACGCCCTACTATATGCAAACTTTCTTTCTCTACCAGTGTTAATTTCAAGTTGAGTAATTCAATCACGGTTTTGTGTTTATCATCTTTCGTTGCACACACCACGCCGACAGGTTTATGCAACATAATGTATAAGGCTCTATTTTCCTGAATAATTTGACCATCAAATTTAATGAGTGAAAATTTGTCAATTGCTTGAGAAATATCTGAAGCAATCACCCCATCAACAGTCACACGTTTTTGCGCCAGTAATAAACGAACGTTTTTTCGGTTGATTTGACATTTTTCGCTAATAAAGCGATCTAAACGAGCGCGACTTATAGACATAATGGATGATTTTAAATAGGTTTAAGGTTTAATTGTTGAGCAATGATATTGAGGACTTTTTGTAATTTTACTTGTAATAAACCAGCCAGTAACTTTGCTTGCTGACCTAATAATTGTTGTTCAAAGTCGGTAATCGCTATTGTACAAATTAACTGTTGTGAGTCTTTATCATCAATAACACTAAAGACATCATCGGAGTGAATTTTAAATGTCTCTACTCGTTTAGCTAGCTGCTTTTCCTTTTGCATAGCAAAACGTTGCGGTGTTTCTAGCAATAACTGAATAAAAAGAATATTGTCTTCATCACCATACCAATTAGCCGTCATCGCTTGAAAATTAAACTGTGCTGAAAGTTTATTGGTGATTGAGTTAATATTAACCAACTGATTGGTTAAATCATCACACACATAAATTGAAATAGGTAATTGTTCTGTCATGATATTTTCTTAATATTCATTAAAAGTAAACTGTAAATAAGCGGTAGGCTAGTAGCAGAACGTATTTATGCTATATTGAAAGCCTATGTTTTGCTAACAGAAAGTAATGATGCATTATTTCTAGATTAGAAGGAAGAGCAAGGTTTTGTAGTAAGTACAAACTTGAATAACTACTTTTGCCAAATCTACACCAACCATAGTATTCTTTACCCCTAGGATGTGAGAAGATCAATTATCTATTCAGTAGATTATTCTAAGCATTTCCGTTTATTCAAATGGGTACCAAAAATAACTAAATAAAAATATCATTATGAGGGGCAATAAATGCCTAATCGTCTTCAACAGTATTGTTTACTTAGCCTTACTATTTTACTTGCCTTAGGGCTACCTATTGATGTATTTGCACACGGTGTTGATGATAATACCCGTGCATTTTTGCAACAAAATACTGGTATGCAAATTATTCCCTTTTTGTATATCGGCGCTAAGCATATGATTACTGGCTATGATCATCTATTGTTTTTAGTGGGTGTATTATTTTTTTTATACCGTAGCCGTGATGTTTTACTCTATGTCAGTATGTTTACACTAGGGCATAGTTTAACCTTACTTTTCGGCGTCATTGGCGATATTCAAGTTAACGCTTATTTAATCGATGCAATCATAGGATTGTCAGTCGTCTACAAAGGCTTTGATAATTTAGGGGGCTTTAAACAACTATTAGGAAAATCTCCCAACGCTAAATTGGCAGTGCTGATATTCGGACTTTTTCACGGCTTCGGTTTAGCAACTAAATTACAAGAATTTCAACTACCTGCAGACGGCTTAATTGCAAATTTAATCGCTTTTAATATTGGTGTTGAATTAGGGCAATTCACAGCTCTAGCATTCATTTTACTAATAATTAACTTTTGGCGTACACACAATAGCTTCATCAAGTTTGCTACCAGTACCAATTGCTTGTTGATGAGTGCAGGATTTATGTTAATGGGTTACCAATTAACCGGCTATTTTATTAATTAACTGACAAAGCTTACTTTACAAAAAATGAATAAATTACATTTATAAACAAGAATTCAGAGATCAATTTATGCAACCACAAACCATTGCGCTGACTAAAGTAACACTATTTAAGTACACCTTGTTCAGCCTTATTTTCGCTACAGTTACCTTATTTACCATCATATTGCCTGCTGAATACAATATTGATCCGACCGGTATTGGTCAGGCATTGGGACTAACCGTATTTAATAAAGTAGCAGCGGATACAACTTCCTCTGTATCCTCACAAAAAGTAACAGAGAAAATAAAAGCGGCTGTTGAAGTTATTGAAATCATAGTTCCTGCCCATAGTGGCGTTGAGTACAAGTTTACTATGGCGCAACATCAAAAATTATCTTACCAATGGGTAACTAGCGGTACCGCTTTGTACTTTGACTTACATGGCGAACCAGAAGGCGACACCACTGGTTACTTTGAAAGTTATGCGATAGCAACATTAAATACCATGGAAGGTAGTTTCACTACCCCCTTTTCAGGCGTTCATGGCTGGTATTGGAAAAACACAGCAGATACACCCGTAATTGTGCAGTTAACCGTTAAAGGTGACTATGTAAAACACGGCCTAAAGTAATAAGCTTTTCAGTTAAAGATCCAAAACTAATATTACCGTAATCAAACATTAAGCATTGAGCTATATATTAACAAGAGTAGAAAAATGAATTCAGCAATACAACTTAGTAAAGAAGACCTTAGACAAAACAAACCTACTCGAGATGAATACCTAAGTCAGCCTAAACTACCGCTAATACTGGTACTAGACAATGTTACTAATAGCTATAATGTTGGTGCTTTTATTCGATTAGCCGATGCCTTCGCAATTGAAAAAATCATTGTTTGCGGCGCGTTAACTATTTCAGATAAGAAGCTGAAAAAAGCTTCTAGAAATGAAGCTAAATGGGTGTGCATAGAATATAGCGACAGTACTACAGCAAGTTTACAAGATTTATTAGCTCAAGATTACACCATTTTTAGTGTTGAATTATGTCATGAGTCAGTTGATTATAAAGAGGTCGCTTATACTTCTCCCTGCGTATTAGTATTAGGCAATGAACGAAAAGGTGTCAGTGAAGCCGCATTAAAATTAAGTCACCATCAAATACACATTCCCATGTTTGGTATGGGTAACTCTTTAAATGTGTCAACTGCTGGCGCTATTGTATTAGCGGAATGTGCCAGTCAAATTCGTAAAAAAACAGTAGAAACTACATAATAACTAATCATTGAAATACATTCATATTAGTTGATTAAATTCGTTAATGAATAAGCATTAATATTGTGAATAATATGAATGCTTATTCGATTCTTTTTCCTGAGAAAATTGTCGTTAATAAGTAGATTGTTTTTGCATAAAAAACCATAAAAGCGTAATATTTACCTACTTTCTCCTGTTATTAATAATTTTTTATGCCTGTCAATTTACCTGAAATAATTCCAGCTTTACTTGCGCCAATTCAAGGCATTCGTCTAGGCTGGGCCGAGTCAAATATTAAACAACCCAATCGTAAAGATTTACTCGTTATTGAGATTTCCCAAGGCAGTTCTGTATCGGGTGTTTTTACCCAGAACCGCTTTTGTGCTGCACCCGTAACCTTATGTAAAAAACATTTAGTTGCCGTGAAAAATAATGATGTAACGGGTATTAAAGCATTGGTGATCAATACGGGCAATGCCAACGCGGGAACAGGTGAACAAGGAATGTTAGATGCACTAACTACTTGTCAAA
>Ga0105357_10002207_pt1 | contig 10483 bp, 7 predicted proteins | sample GOMGulsemesocosm_4_FD_83660 | JGI IMG/M metagenome (GOLD analysis project Ga0105357, IMG submission 83660) | Methane-oxidizing microbial communities from mesocosms in the Gulf of Mexico - GOM15B Gulf of Mexico | ecosystem: Environmental > Aquatic > Marine > Cold seeps | place: USA: Gulf of...
GATAGAAAAATGAATTACGGTCAAGAACAACTAGTGCTTGCAGCAGGTATTAATCATTTATTACGCCCTGCTATTACAGAGCAAGCATTTCCCGTTACTTTATTAAGAAATTCAGATAAATGTGAACAAGAATTTAATATTCATGGCCCGTTATGTACCAGTATGGATAAGCTAGGATATTTACCACTTCCTAGTGATGTTGATGTTGGAGATAAACTGATATTTGGGTTTTGTGGTGCTTATGGTTTTACTGAAAGCATGCCATTTTTTTTATGCCATGAACTTGCTGCTGAATATGTATATCAATCAGGTGCATTAACTCAAATACGAGCGGCTCAACCTGCTTCTGTTTATTTGGCATAATATGAATATATTTAATAAAACAGTGATGAATGTTGGTGAAATGGCAAGTGGAGCACAATTAACGGTGCCTGTTTATTCTTTTGTAGCGGATAAGACGGATGAAAAAAACAATGCGTTAAATGTTTATATTCAAGCTAATATGCATGGTGCCGAGGTGCAAGGTAATGCCGTTATTTTTCAACTACTTGAGTTGTTAAAAAACATTAATATTAAAGGAGATATTACACTTGTTCCTTATGCTAACCCTGTTGCCTGTAATCATAAAAATGGTGAATACACTTTAGGGCGGTTTGATCCTATAACAGGGGTAAATTGGAATCGCATGTATCATTTTGATGAATCAATTATTGCACCTTTTGCTGAAAAACATATGTTGTCATCAGATCTGAAAATTGCAGATGAATTTAAAAAGCTAATGTTAAATCAAATAGAACAAAAGCTTGAACATAATATTTATGGGCTCACTACAGGTCAAAAAATTGCATATCAACTTCAACAGCTTGCGCATAATGCAGATATAGTTTTAGATTTACATACAGGGCCAATATCAAGTAAGCACTTATATTGCCCTGAATATGCTGAGCAAAGCGCACATTTTTTTGATATACCTCATACCATATTAATTCCTAATAGTTTTGATGGTGCTATGGACGAAGCAACCTTTTGTCCATGGTGGAGTTTACAGCATAGCTTTAGCCATTTAGGACGAGAGTTTACTATGGGGAAAGGGATATTTAATAAAGAAAGCTTTACGGTTGAACTAGGCTCTCAAGAGCAAATAGATTTAGATACAGCCCATCAAGATGCGTTAGGAATATTAAGTTACTTACAGCAAAAAGGTGTTATATCGAATACTAAATTCACACCAGAAAGAATGGTACGATATGCTTGTTTGCTAAAAGACTATAAAACCTTATATTCTCCTATGGGAGGCATGGTTGACTATTTAGCTGAATTTGGTGTGCCATTAAAAAAAGAACAACCACTTGCGCGTATTTTGCGTATGGATAACTATGGTGATGGAAAACCATTACACTATATTCATTTAGAACAAGATGTTATTCCTATTTTACATTTTGCCTCAGCAAGTGTAAATCAAGGCACTGAATTATATAAAGTTTTCCGTAATTTTTTTGTTTTATAAAAATACAGTCTAATATTTTATATTGATTTAGTTCAAGTAAACTTTAGGATTATTTGCTCATAAGCTATTTTATCGATATTATCTAAACTCGTTCTTCCTGAAATGAGAATCTTCAGAGGGAATGGGTATATATCATTAATTTTACTGGAAAATACTATGCATGATCTTGCTATTCTTGCCATTATTTGGGCGAGTGTTTTTGTTGCCGCCTTTCTTGCACATAAAACGCGACTAACATCTGTTTTGTGGTTTCTTTTTTGTGGAACTCTTTTAGTCAACCTTGATTTGATTCCGCGTGAAATGCCTGTTTTTATTGAAGACTTTTCTGAACTCGGTATTATTATTATCATGTTCGCCTTAGGCTTTGAAGAAGATACTGACAATTTTATTGGTAGCATTAAGCGTAGTTGGGGTATTGCATTATTTGGCGCATTAGCGCCATTTACCATCGCATATTTTTCTGCCTTATATTTTTGGAACGATGCCAATGTTGCCTTAATGTGTGGTTTGGCAATGACAGCAACAGCTGTTTCTTTAACCATGGTATCTTTGAAGAGTGAAGGTTTAAGTAATACTCCTGCTGCAACGGGTATTATGACTTCTGCTGTTCTAGATGATATAGCCTCTCTTGCCGCAGTTGCTATCATGGTGCCTATTGCTACAGGTGAAGCAACCGCAAGTTTTTCAGGTATTGCTTGGGTTTTAGGTAAAGCAGTCGCCTTCTTTATTATGGTCGTTATTATTGGTAATTGGCTTTTCCCTGCAAGCAGTGGTATTTTGAAAAAAATTCCTGTGCTAGGTAATATTAATCTACGTGGTTTCTTATCGATGGGAAAAGGTGAATATACCATTCTATCATTATTATTGATTGCCTTAGGCGTTGGATTGCTCGCTCATGAGTTCGGTTTTCATCCTGCAATTGGTGCTTATATGGCAGGGTTAGTAGTTCATCGTGAATATTTTGATTTTCATCAAGAGCAACAAGTTGATTTCTACCAACAAGCAAGAGAAATGATTGATAACGTTGCTTTTACTTGGATTGGTCCTGTATTTTTTGTCACATTAGGTGCTAAATTAATTTTTGATATGGATACTTTCTTATCTGTGTTACCAGAAGCAATATTCTTATTTGTAGCTTTATTTGTTGGGCAAATTGTATCAGCGGGCTTAGCGGCTCGTTATACCGGGAATTTCAGTTGGCCTGATAGTTTAATGATAGGTTTTGGTATGTTAGGTCGAGCAGAGCTTGCTTTTGTGGTGTTAAATATTGCCTTTGTACAATATCAAATTTTATCAATGGAAGCTTTTTATACCTTAATGTTAACGTGTTTTATGTTAAATATTTCAGTGCCGCTAACAATACGTTGGTGGAAGTCTAAATTTGCCAGTAAAGTTAAAGCATAAAGAACCATAAACGGCTAAGTTATTCAGATTATTAATAGGGCTAAATTGTTATATTTTTAGCCCTGTTTAATTTATATTCTAAAGCAATCGAATACCATCTTTTTCTATTTTAATAATACCCTTTTTAAGTAAGTTTCCAACGGTTGACTTAAAGGTTTTTTTACTGACACCTAACGTGCTTTTAATCAACTCAGGTGAGCTTTTATCATGCAACGGGCTAAAACCATTATTGTCTTTGATATGAGCAATTAATTTATCTGAAAATGCTATTACGGTATTTTTACTGCCTCGATTGAGAATTAAATCAAGTCGGCCATCTTCGCGTACTTGTTTTATATACCCGTTAATTTTTCTTCCCATGCGTAAAGGCTGGAAAATTTCGTTGTCATATAAAAGCCCCCAATGTAAATCATTAACAATAGCTTTAAAGCCTAAATCAGTTTTATTAGCAATAACTAACTTAACTTGATCACCTTCTTGGTATTGTGCTGGCCAAATATCAATAAACTTATCTAACTTACTTGATGCGGCAATACGCTCTGTGCGCTGATCAAGAAATATTCGAACTAAATAATACTTACCTTCTACCATTTTTATTTGCTGTTGGTTGTATGGCACAAGTAAGTCTTTAGGTAAGCCCCAATCAAGAAAAGCCCCCATATCATTCATCTGAACAACTTTTAATGATACAAATTCACCTACTTGTCCTAATGTTTTCTCCGTTGTTGCGATTAATCTATCTGCGGAATCAAGATAAATGAAAACCTCTATACTACTTCCTACTTTATTATTGTCAGAAAGGTATCGGTTAGGTAACAGAATTTCACCTAAATCTCCTGCATCAAGGTACGCACCATGATCGGTGATCGTCACTATATTTAAGGTATTTAGTTTGCCGATATTGGCTGCAGTTGTTTTCATGGTTATTGATCGCTATTTTGGTGGAATTGTTTTGCACTAATTTTAGTTGCAATATATTCACTATGTCTAAGATGTAATAAATCGGCTATTTTTCTAATGATGTGTTCTTCAATACTTGCAAGCTCTCCATCTGCGTATGCAACTTGCCAAAGTAAAGTGACCATTTTAATGCGCTCTTCTAAGCTATAGTATTGATTTATTTTTGAGGTGAATTGGTAAAAATCATTCGCATTTTCGCTTAATTCAAAGGCTTGCTCAAGTATTTCAATTGCAGCAGCTTCAGTTAACAAAAAATGCTTAACTAATATAGTTTGTAATTTATTTTGTTCTTGTTCTGTATACACAGAATCAGCACGCATAACTTCGCAAAGTAAAACAGCGCAAGCAACTTCAAGAGAAAGAATGTTCTCACTTTGATGACTATTATCATTTAAAGATTTGAAAAATTCACTGATTATCGAAAGCATAACGCTCCTAACTAATTTTTTTATTAACTATTCAGGGCATTAGACGTTAATGACTTCGTAGCCCATATCACGTCATCTTCGTGGTCTCTTAATCGAAGATCCTGTTTTTTAAAAGCTATGGATCCATGTGACGTCCGATCGGACACTTCGGGAATGACACAATAGAGAATTAGCTTGGGTATATAATAGCAGGTATATAAACTAAAATTACATATTGACCGTTACTATTTGGTTAAATAAACCAAAAAATGATTGTTGATTAATTAATTACTTCTGGCCTTCTGATTTGTTTTATTCTTGCTTGTGTTTTATTTCTTTGTTTTTAAAGAACTTTTTTTTAAATGAACAGTTGAGAAAAAATCGGCATGTTTTTTGTAATAGGCAGTTACATCTTTATTAACATAGATATTAAAGAATTCGTTATTATTTATAGTAGTAAAGTGGAGTAAGTAACTGATTAAATTACTTGATTCTAAATTAGATTAAATTTATTAAGGGATAAACTAGTGGCTACTAAGAAACAAATTTTTATACCAATTGCCATTTTGATAATAGGCGTTATTGCTTTTGTTGGTTTTAAAAGCATGAAAAAACCACCAGAAGAAAAAGCAAAAGTTGATAATACTCCCATTGTGGCAGTTGAAACGATTACAGTACAACCCATGATGCTAGAAGTTGACTCCTACGGTATTGTAAAGCCTAAATATGAAACTGCACTTGTTGCGCAAGTTAATGGTGAAATAGTGCAGTTGTCAGATGTATTCGTTCGAGGAGGTTTTGTAAAGAAAGGGCAGTTACTTGCTCGTATAGATCCTAATGATTATCAAGCGGCATTAATTGATGCTCAAGCCAATATGGCTTCTGCGCGTGCGGCTTTAGAAAAAGAAGTTGCTCAAGGTAAAGTAGCTGAACAAGAATGGAAACAAATTACAGATACATCACCAACAGAATTAAGCTTACGTAAACCTCAGCTTGCTCAAGAGTTAGCAAGAGTAAAATCAGCTCAGGCAAGTGTTTTACGTGCAGAACGTAACTTACAACGTACAGAAATTAGAGCGCCATACAATGCCATGATTGATAGTCGTACTATTGGTTTAGGCTCGTTTGTTGGTGTAGGTAGCCAAGTTGGTAAGTTACAAGGCACTGCTATTGCAGAAGTTCGCTTACCTGTTGCCGATAATCAACTTCAATTTTTAATTGATCAAGGTCGAAATGCTGATGTTCGCTTATCAGGTGTTTTTGCAGGAAAGCCAGTTGAATGGTTAGCTAAAATTGTAAGAGATGAAGGTGTTATCGATATTAAAAGTAGAATGAGCTACTTGGTTGCTGAAATTAATGATCCTTATGGTTTACAACAAACTGAAAATAACATTGTTCCTTTACGCTTTGGCGCTTATGTTAATGCACAAATAATGGGTATTCAAATTACAAATGCGAGTGTAGTTCCCAGCTATTTGGTTGTTAATGGTAGTGTTGCTGTATTAGATAAAGAATCTAAACTTCACTATGCAAATATTGATGTTGTTCGTCAAGATGGTAGTAATGTTATTGTTGGTAATGGGCTGATTAATGGAGATAAATTAATTATTTCAGCGTTAGATTACCCTGTTGATGGTATGAAGTTAGCGCTACTTTCTGATATTAAAGAGAAAGAAGCAGCTAAAGATGCATCTAAAGAAAATGTGGAAACAGAAGTCGTTAACAATGATAGCGATTCACAGGAGTAATAAATGTCTTCCTTATCAGAAAATCAAACATCAACAGAAAAAAATGCAATTAAAACTACGCAGGTTGATGAAAGTATAGATACTAATGTTGGCATTATTGCATGGTTTGCTCGTAATGCTATTGCTGCTAATTTATTAATGATATTTATTTTAGTGGGTGGTTTCTTAACTATTCAAACCATTAATAAACAAATGTTTCCGCAAGTTGAAATTAATTGGATTTCATATGCAGCACCATACCCAGGAGCAGCACCACAAGAAGTGGAAGAAGGAATAACGATAAAAATAGAGGAAGCGCTAGAAACAGTACAAGGTCTTAAACGTGTTATCACCTATTCAAACCGTAATTTCTCTAATGGTTGGTTCGAAGTAGAGCTTGATTATGATCCTCAAGTTGTCTTAGAAGAAGTTAAATCAGCCATTGACTCTATCGCAAGTTTTCCTGATGGCATGGAACGCATTAAAGTTGAACGAGAAAAGTTTCGTCAAGAAGTAATGTATATTAGTTTGTATGGCGATTTAACGAATGGCGAATTAAAAGAACTAGGCCGAAAAGTACATGATGAAATTCAACAGTTACCGCATGTAAATATTTCTGAGTTGTATGCAGGTTTAGGGTACGAAATATCAATTGAAGTTAGTAAAGATAAACTACGTGAATACGGATTAAGTTTTCGTGATGTAGCCAATGCCGTACGTAATTATTCTAGAAATATGTCAGCAGGGCAAATTCGAGCTGAAAATGGTTATATTAACTTACGTGTTGAAAATCAAGCTTATCGAGGGAATGAATTTGAACAAATCCCCGTTATTACACTAGAAGATGGCACTAAAATATCATTAGGAGAAGTCGCAACTATCATTGATGGCTTTGAGGAAGGATTACAATATTCAAAATTCAATGGTAAAAATTCTATTACTATTTTTATTGGAGCAGCAAATAACCAAAGTATTACCAATGTTGCTAGTGTAATTAATAAATATGTAGATGATAAAGCAGAAACATTACCGCAAGGTGTGAAATTAGAAACATGGGTAGACATGACCTACTATCTTGAAGGTCGATTAAACATGATGTTAGACAACATGAAAAGTGGTGCAGTATTAGTATTCTTAATGCTTGCACTATTTTTACGTGTACGTTTAGCATTTTGGGTGATGATGGGATTACCGGTTTGTTTCTTAGGTACATTATTGCTGATGCCAATGGAATTTATTGATGTAACTATTAATGTTATTAGCTTATTTGCCTTTATTTTAGTACTAGGGATTGTGGTTGATGATGCCATTGTTATGGGTGAGAGTGCCCATGAAGAAATAGAAGAACATGGGCACAGTACTGAAAATGTTATTCGTGGCGTTAAGCGCGTAGCTATGCCAGCTACATTTGGTGTATTGACAACGATTGCCGTATTTCTACCCTTTCTTTTTGGAGAAGGCCCATCATCCGCTTTTGGTAAAGCCATTGGTGGCGTTGTTGTTTTATGTTTAATTTTTTCTTTAATTGAATCAAAATTAATTTTACCTGCACATTTAGTTAAAATGAAAATTAAAGACTTCAACCCTAAAAATCCTCTAGATAGAATTCGTGCGTGGGTTGACACTAAATTAAAGGCTGTTATTGAAAATAAATACCGTCCTCTTTTAGCTATTTGTCTTGAGTATCGTTATGCCGTATTAATGTTTTTTATTAGCTTAATGTTATTGAGTGCAGGTTTATTTAGTGGTGGTTTTGTTCGATTTATAGGTCAACCTAAAATTCCACATGACTTCCCTCGTATTAGTATAGAGATGAATGTTGATGCATCAGAAAAGGCAACATTATCAACACTGTTAAATATTGAAAGTATTCTTTATAAAATAGATAACGATATTAAAGCTGAGTATGGAACATCAATGATTTCTGATATGCAGGTAGATCTGCGTAGTAGAACAAATGGTCAAGTGATGGTTAAACTTGTTATCCCTAAGGATAGAGCGATTAATACTTTTGAGTTGGCTGATTTGTGGCGTAAAGCCATTCCTAATTACCCCGGTGTTAAATCACTGACCATTAGTGATAATTTATTTGGGGGAGGTCGTGATGATGGCGATATTGCTTTTAAATTAGAAAGTCAAAATGATGATCAATTACTTGCAGCAGCAAAAGATTTAAAAGAAAAATTAAACTCCCTTAAAGGTGTTGGTGATGTTAATGATAGTCGCCAAACAAGCGCGAAAGAAGTTCAATTTGAATTAAAACCTTTAGCTTATAGTTTAGGATTAACATTAGCAGACATAGCATCGCAAGTTAGTTACAGCTTTTATGGCTTAGAAGCGCAGAGAATTTTACGTGACAGCGAAGAAATTAAAGTAATGGTTCGTTATCCATTGGATCAACGAAGCTCTGTCGGACATGTTGAAGATGTTTTGATTCAAGCGCCAAATGGTGCAGAACTACCATTGTCAGAGTTAGCAGAAATCAAACTAACAGATGGTGTTACACGAATTCGTCGTGAAGATGGTAATCGAACGATTAATGTTTGGGGTAGTGTTGACGCAGAACAAGTAGAGCCGTTTGAAGTTGCAAAAGATATTCGTGATAACTATATTCCACAATTATTGAAAAAATATCCGCAAATTAGAAGTGAAGTGTCGGGTCGAATTCAAGAAGAAATGGACGGTGTTGCAGATCAAATGCGTGATGGAATTATCTCCTTTATGGTTATCTTCTCATTGTTAGCTATACCATTAAAATCATATTCTCAAGCGGTTATGATTATGACAGTAATTCCTTTTGGTATTATTGGTGCGGTATTTGGTCACTTAGTATTAGGGATGGATTTAAGCGTACTTTCTGTATTTGGTATTATGGCAGCAGCAGGTGTTGCCGTTAATGACTCCTTAGTTATGGTTGACTATGTGAATAAGGCAAGAAAGCGAGGAGAACGTTTAAAAGATGCTGTTATGCATGCAGGTACCAAACGTTTTAGAGCAATTATGCTGACTTCTGCAACTACCTTTATTGGTTTAGTACCAATTATATTTTTTGAAACGAGTGCACAAGCTCAAATTGTAATACCAATGGCTGTTTCATTATCATTTGGTGTATTGTTTGCGACGATTGTTACTTTAGTTTTTATTCCTAGTCTTTATATGATTATTGAAGATATTCGTCAATTTTTTCAGAGAAAAAAGGGTTTGAATAAAGGTACTGAAATTGTAACTGAAAGGGCGGTGAGCTAATTTATTATTAAATTTTAAAGTAGAATGGACACACTATAAAGCCACCGCATTGTCGGTGGTTTTTGTATTTTATATTATGACTCTTTTTATTGTTGATTTAACGCTTTATTTTTTAACAAGGATAAATTTGATCCGTATCAAACTAATGTTTTTATCTTTACTGTTTTAATTGTCATAAGATGAAAGTAGGTGTAGAATGCAAATAATAGTAATTCTCATTTACAATTGGGATTTAAATAGCTTTTTATTGTAAGGTATAAAAATGACGTTAGTTGATTTGCCAAAAAACCAGATGTTTAAAATTAGTGCTTTGCCACTAGATGAAATGTTGGCGGCTCAATTACTCGAACAAGGCTTTTCTTTACGTACAGAAGTAGCTTTAGCGCATAAAGCCCCTTTTAATGGTCCATTAGCTTTTCGACTTCATAATACCAAAATTAGTATTCAACGCTCAGTTGCACAACAAATAGAGGTTGACTCTATATCATGAGCCAAAGCAAACACTTTGCTTTAGTTGGTTTTGCAAACTCAGGTAAAAGTACACTTTTCAATTCATTACTTTCTACTAAAGATAAAGCAGGTAAACAAAAAGTAGGTAACTGGTCAGGAATAACAGTTGCAGCAAAAAAGTCTGAAATTTCTATTCAAAATAAAATGATCATGTTATCTGATCTACCTGGACTTAGTTCATTATCACAACGAGAAGAACAAGGACAAGATTTAACAATTTCTCAAGAATTTTTACAACAAAATGATATTGATTATTTGATTAATGTTATAGATGTAACACAATTAAGTCGTCAACTTTATTTAACAACTCAAATGCTTGAACTTGATATTCCTGTTCTAGTTGTATTGAATAAAATGGACAAGCAGCAAGCATTGTCTGTTGATATAGCACTATTAAGTAAAGAGTTGGGTTGCCCTGTAGTTGCTTTAAGTGCTCAGCATAAAAATTCATCGGACATTGTTAAACAGCATATTATAAATATGCTACAACAAACATCTACCTCTTTGGTTAAACCAGAAGTCATAACTTCAAATCAGAAATTTGATTCTATTCAAGCAAGACAAGATCACGTTATTGAAATTTTAGATAGGGTTTCAGTACAACATAAAAAAGCAAAAATTAAACAATTTGAATTGTCAGAGCGCCTAGATAGCATTGTTCTTCATCCTGTTTTAGGTATTCCTATATTTTTAGGTATGATGTATTTGCTTTTCATGTTTGC
>Ga0105357_10002208_pt1 | contig 10478 bp, 7 predicted proteins | sample GOMGulsemesocosm_4_FD_83660 | JGI IMG/M metagenome (GOLD analysis project Ga0105357, IMG submission 83660) | Methane-oxidizing microbial communities from mesocosms in the Gulf of Mexico - GOM15B Gulf of Mexico | ecosystem: Environmental > Aquatic > Marine > Cold seeps | place: USA: Gulf of...
CAGATGACTTTGAGCGTACTTCGTTGGGTAGCGATTGGACAGTTAATGCTGTCGAATCAGGTGCTAGTGCAGCCATTAGCACAGCGGTAGCTAACTCTGGTACGCGCAGTATGTATACCCGTGGTGGCATAGTTTATGTCACGTCCAGAGCGATTGATTTATCGGCCTCTAATTTCTCTGAATTATCTATTTGGATACGCATGGGCTCAGACTCCTACAGTGAGCGTCCGAGTTCTGGTGATGACTTAGAAGTCGATATTTATTTAAGTGATGGCAGTTGGAAACGAGTCGCCTTATTTGAAGGGCCTGGTAATAGCAGTGGCGACATTTATAATTTCTCAACGGCGTTACCCGACAATGCGTTGCATGCTAATTTTGCTGTGCGTTTTCATCAAATAGATGGAACCAGTAATGATCACGACTATTGGCATATCGATGATGTAACCGTTACAGATTATGACGTTGGGCCTGTGGTTAACGGCTTATTTTACGATGGCTTCGAGCGTGCTGCTCTCGGAACTACAGACTGGTCTATTAGTAAAGTGGACAGCCGCAGTGATTCATCTATAGGAACGCAAATCGCGAGCGTAGGAACGCGCAGTATGTATACGCGCAGTGGCGAAATATACGTAACAACTCGCGCCATTGATTTATCTCCCTATGACTTTGTGCAGATGAGTTTTTGGGTACGAAGTGGTTCGGATTACTACAGTGAATGGCCCAGTTCTGGTGATGATTTGCATGCGGAAATACTATTGGAAAATGGCACTTGGCAACGCATAGGGACGTATTTAGGATCGGGTAGTACGGGGGGCGACACTTATGAATATTATGCGCGTTTACCAACCACAGCTTATCATTCGAATTTTAAATTACGTTTTCATCAAATAGATGGCAGTACTAATAATGACTTCTGGCATATCGACGAGGTCTTTGTTGGTTATCGTGGGCCTGCCCTAACAAACATTGATCACTATTTATTAACCTTTAGTGATCAAGCACTCACTTGTAATGCACAGGATGTCGAGATTAAGGCCTGTTTAAATGCAGATTGCTCGACGCTTTATACCGATGATGTTGATGTGACATTAACGCCAAGCGGTTGGACGGGGTCTGATACGGTAACGATTTCGGGCGGTACGGCGAATGTATCATTGCGCCAAGCTACTACGGGGACGGTCACTCTGGGTGCAACGTCAACTACGCCAGCTGCGGATAATGCAACGCAGTGCATTATCAATGGCGGTACGGCATCCTTATCTTGCGATATGATTTTTTCTGATTCGGGTTTTGTATTTTCTATACCGGATTTTTTAGCAGCAAAAGGTGCGACGGGAATTGCTATTCAAGCAGTAAAAAAGAGCGATGCCAGTGAAGCTTGTATTCCTGCCTTTGCCAGTGTGAGTAAAACTCTCGATTTTTGGTCTGATTATGTTAGTCCAAATTCAGTTGGGCGGCCTGTGTCGTGGCCTGTTGTGGTCAATGGTGTTGCTATCGGTGCCAGCTCCGGTACTGCGACGCCAATTTCGTTGGCGTTTGACGCGACAGGAAGTTCAATAATCGATGTTAATTATGCCGACGCTGGGCAAATGGAAGTTGAAGCAAAATACAATGGCAGTGGTGCTGATGCTGGCCTTGTCATGACGGGGAATAATAGTTTCGTTAGTCGTCCTGCGGGTATGTGTGTGAGCGCCACAACTACTTGCAGTGCCGGTGATGCAAGTTGCCCTAAATTTATGACCGCAGGAACCGCATTTCCTCTCAGCGTACAGGCGGTGGCTTGGCAAACTGATGGCGATACTGACTTCTGTGCTGGCAATGGCAGTACGCCAAATTATAGTGCGACCGGAGTTGGTTTAAGTGCTGCCGTCTTGTCGCCGTCGCCCGCCAATTCCGCTGGTGCAGTTTCCCCTGCGAGCTATGACCATGGCGCTATTGCGGCGGGTACGCATAGCGTGGCTATTAGCGAAAGTGAGGTTGGCGTATTCCGCTTTGATGTGACCCCGCCAAGTTACTTTGGTTACAACCTTGGTGTGTTTAGTAGCGAGCCAATTGGTCGATTTTATCCAGATCATTTTGCAGTGTCAGTGAGTGATGACGGCTCATTAGCAGCGAATTGCAGTACATCTACTCCGTTTAGCTATAGTGGCGAAGAAATTACGTGGTTGGTTGCGCCGCAATTAACAATAACTGCAAAAAACTCAGCCAACGTTACCACTCAGAATTACACAACCTCAGGTTATTTAAAGTTGTTAGTAGATGATATTGATGTGGCTAATGTCACGGCGGATAGTTCTGCAGTTGATAGCGGAGCCGTACCTTTATCAATAACCAGTATCTTTAATACTGGAACATTAAATACAACGTCGTTTGGTGAATTAACTTACGATTTTAGCCCATTAGATCTATTTACTTATACCCGCGAGGCACGGGCAGAGATAAACAGTTTTACTCCCGATATTTTAATGAGTATTACTGATATTTCCGACAGCGATGGCGTTGCCATGTCCTCCAGTCCATTGACCTTTACACCGCTGGCCAATATGGATGTTCGATTTGGACGCTTATGGCTAGAGGACTCTTACGGTCCTGAAATTTTTGATGTGGTTATGCCGTTGCGAACCGAATATTTTGATGGAACGCGTTACCAAATAAATCTTGATGATTCGTGTACCGCTTATTCTAGTGCTAACGCAAGTGTTAGCCCCACCACGCTAACTCAAGTTGATACGAGCTCTGGTGTTGTGATTAGCGGCGTCAGCGGCGCATCGGGACTAGTGTTGTTGGCACCAACGTCTGTGATAGGCACTCCTGATACCGGAAAAGCTACCGTTACATATGCTACGCCAAGTTGGTTACAAGGCGATTATGATAATAATGGCAGTTTTGAAGATGCTCGTGGCACTGTAAGCTTCGGTGTTTATCGTGGTCATAATCGTGTGATTTATCGGAAAGAAATTCGCTAAAAAAAGCCGACATAATGTCGGCTTTTTACTTTGATGCTTTACGACTTAATCGTCGCTGTCTTCATCATCGCTACCTGAATCCATGTTCAGTTCTTTGATTTTACGCGTTAGGGTATTTCGGCCCCAACCAAGTAAGTTGGCGGCATCGCGACGACGTCCTGCGGTATGCTTTAACGCTGTCTCAATCATAATGCGTTCGAAAATTGGCACTGCTGTATCTAGTAGATGGTCGGTGCCATTGCCCAATTGTTGATCAGCCCAATAACGTAAGCTTTGCTCCCAGTTACCTGAGGTGGCAACACTGGTTTGCTGATCGAGTAACTCAGGTGGTAAATCGCTAACAAGGACTTCGCGGCCTGACGCCATGACGGTAATCCAGCGACAGGTGTTTTCGAGCTGACGGACGTTACCGGGCCAATCTAAGGAGCTTAAAAACTCTTCGGTTTCAGTGCGCAGTTGTTTTACTTCTACTTCTAACTCTTCGGCAGCACGCTTTAAAAAGTGGGTGAGTAGTTTAGGGATGTCTTCGCGACGATCCGCAAGACGCGGTAAATGAATACGAATGACGTTTAGGCGATGGAATAAATCTTCGCGGAAACGACCTTCTTTTACCAAGGTTTCTAAATTTTGGTGCGTCGCAGCGATTATTCGGACATTCACTTTGACGGGGGCGGTACCGCCAACGCGATAGAACTCTCCGTCTGCTAATACGCGCAATAGACGTGTTTGCGTATCTGATGGCATATCACCAATTTCATCAAGAAATAGAGTGCCATTATTGGCTTGTTCAAAGCGTCCGCGGCGCTGACCGCCAGCGCCTGTAAAAGAACCTTTTTCGTGGCCGAATAACTCCGATTCAATTAAATCTTTTGGAATTGCCGCCATATTTAACGCAATAAAAGGTTCGGCAGAACGAGGGCTATGCTTGTGTAGGGCATGAGCAACTAGTTCTTTACCTGTACCGGATTCACCATTAATGAGAACAGTAATATTGGATTGAGATAAACGACCAATCGCGCGGAAAACCTCCTGCATCGCAGGTGCTTCACCAATAATTTCAGGTGTTTGAGAGTCGTCAATAATCGCTGGAGTCTGCGCGCTTAGTTCGGCGAAGTGCGCAATTGCGCGTTGAATTAAGCTTACGGCTTCGTCAACATCAAACGGTTTTGGTAGATATTCAAAGGCGCCACTGCGATAAGACGATACCGCACTTTCAAGATCTGAGTGCGCAGTCATGATAATAACGGGTAAATCAGGGTGGGCTTCTGTCGCATGCTTTAACAGTGTTAAACCATCCATACCTGGCATGCGAATATCGGAAATAATTGCATCCGGGTGTTCGCGTCGTAATTGCACTAGGGCGGGTTCTGCCTGCTCAAATACGCGGGTAGTAATATTCGCTTGTTGTAGGGCTTTTTCCAGTACCCAGCGAATGGATTTATCGTCGTCAATGATCCAGACAGTGCTCATAAAGGTTCCAGGGGTAAATAAATGGAGAATGTGGTTTTATCGGCATCACTGACAAATTCAATAATGCCTTGGCTCTGATTGATAATGGATTGTGATATCGACAATCCCAGTCCTGTGCCTTCAGCGCGACCACTAACCATAGGATAAAACAGGTCTTCACGCAGTGCGGCTGGGATACCGGGTCCATTATCAATAATATCTATTTGTGCCACCAAACGATGGCGATGATGACCGATAGTAAACTGGCGAATAGTACGCGTGCGCAGTATTAACATCGGACGTTCTACTTGTTCTTTGTTTTCAAGCATTGCCTGCATGGCGTTGCGGCAGATATTAAGCAAGGCTTGAATCATTTGGCCTTTATCGGCTTCGAATTCGGGAATTGATGGATCATAATCGCGAGAAATAAGAATGACGCCATCGGATTCCACTTCGATAAGTTGACACACACGCTCTAAAACTTCGTGAATGTTTACTTGTTCTTGCTTCGGTATTTGGCGAGGGCCAAGTAAGCGATCAACTAAATCTCGTAAGCGATCCGCTTCTTCAATAATAATATTAGTGTATTCACCAAGTTCTTCGGTTGGCAGTTCACGTGCGAGTAGCTGTGCTGCTCCACGAATACCACCGAGCGGGTTTTTGATCTCATGTGCTAAACCGCGCACCAACGAACGTGTTGTTTCTTGCTTGGATATCAATTGCTCTTCGCGACTAATACGCGTTAGGCGGTCGCGACCTTGTAGCTCAATCAGTAGCGACGGCAGGCGAGTTTCGGGGTGAGCAACTGGGCTAACGCTATAGTCGAGCGTTATATGCTGCTGGTTGTGGAGCTTAATAATGGTTTCGCGTTTGGTGTACGAATGTCCTGTGATGACGGATTGTTCTAATGCGGAAGCCGATTCGTCGGTTTCAATGCAGAGATCAGTGAAAGGGACGCCGACGCCACGTTTACCACTCATTTCGAGTAAGGCTTCTGCGGCAGGGTTCATGTAGAGCACGATTAAATCGGCGTCTAAAAGTAACACGCCAGTATTCAGGTGTTCGAGTAATCGTTGATTGATGATCGCGCTGGCCAGCATAGAAGTTCTCCGTATTGCCCTTAATAGGCAAAAAACGAGCCATCTTAATTGAATGCACAATGATAGCGCGATCAGAGATTTTTAGTGCTGCTAACTAGCCCAAAGATAGATTTATTCGCATATCAATGGTTCTAAATTGGTGCATCAAGGTGATTTGATGCACCAATTTAGATCTATCTGGAGAGGGATGATGCTCGAAATACGGGTATTACGACAAGATTACTACTGATGAGTGGCTCGTCTTCGGCGTTGCGTACTTGTAATTGCAAAGAATGTTCGCCACGGTCGAGATTTTGCAAATTGAATGAGGTTTGTCGCCCTTTGGCAATGATCGCGCCGTTGTCTAGCAATACTAAGTTATCGCTGTCGCGCAGAGCAGGGCTTAGTACGCCACTGACTTCGACATTGCCGCCTGCACCGGTCGGTAGTGGTTCACGATCTCGGGGGCTTACAATCGCTAAGCTAGTATAGCTAAAGGCAGCCTCTGTTCGTTTGGCGGGTTCTGGCGTCGGTGGTGGCTCGGGATTAAATGCCGGTAGCGAAGGCAGCTCTCTCACTTCGTGACGCTGAGAATCATCGCTAGGCATATCGCTAAAAATAACATTGCCTTCAGCATCCATGCTCATATAAACCTCGGTACCCGCATTCGCTGCAGCAAAACCAAAGCTCAAAATGATGCAAGCTGAGTAGATTAGGGGCTTCATATTCAATTTCCTTGTGTCACCGCGAGCGGAGTTAATCCAACAGTATGCTAAGAGCTTAACGGTTAAAAGTTGTTGCCCCAGTATAAAACCGGCTATCCTCCGTCGGCAAATAGTCAGATACCTCAAGATAGCAGAATAATGATCGGATTAGTGCAACGTGTTCGCCACGCTCGTGTCGATGTGGATGATAAAACCATTGGTGAAATTGGTGCCGGTATCGTCTTATTGTTGGGCGTTCAAAAGCATGATGACGAAGTTACCCTGCAGCGTTTGCTACAGAAATTACTGAATTATCGTATTTTTGCCGACGACCAAGGGCGAATGAATTTAAGTCTTTTAGACGTTCAAGGGCAGCTATTGGTGGTTTCGCAATTTACCTTGGCGGCCGATACCCAAAAAGGTACGCGCCCAGGCTTCTCTCGCGCTGCTGCGCCCGAGCACGCGCGTGAGTTATATGAATTATTTTGTCAGAAGGCTGGCGAGCAGGTCATGGTGCAAACCGGTGAGTTTGGTGCCGATATGCAGGTGAGCTTGCAAAATGATGGTCCGGTGACATTTTGGTTAGAAGTCTAGGACGACAACTCGTGTTACTTGGTATGCTTGCACATTGTTAATTAACATCGAGCTAAGCTCGGTCTCTATTTATTGATTAAGGAAGTTTTGTGGATTACTCAGCATTGAAACACTCCCATGTGGGATTGGCTTACCTTTCGATCCTATTTTTCATTGTTCGATTTGCTATGTTCCGAATGAGCCCAGCATTGAAAGCAAATAAGTTATTTAAGATTCTTCCCCATGTGATTGATAGCTTATTACTCGTATTTGCCATTTTATTGTGTATTGAAATTTCTCAGTATCCACTAACAGATCATTGGTTAACTGCGAAAGTAGCAGGTTTGATTGCTTATATCGGCTTCGGTACGGTGGCAATTAAACGCGGTAATACTACGGCCTTTATATTGGCGCTGGTCAGTTTTGGATACATCTTTGGCGCTGCGAAGGCTCACAGTGTGATGTCTTGGTTGGCGTTAATGTAAGCACTCTGATAGGGTTCTTCTATTCTATAGTTAGCCCTACGTTTTTGTTTACCGAGCTTCTTATGAGTAAGCGCACACTATCATCGTTACTACTGCTACTTTTGGTGTTCACCACCTTGAGTGCTAGTGTGCGTGCGGCTCAACCATGTGCTGCCATGATGGTGGTGACGCAAGCAGGTTCACATACCATGATGGTCGATATGGATAGCGAACATCCATGCCATCACCAAGAAATGCCCTGTCACCACATGACAGACAACTCTACCGATACTTCTGATGACATCTCAGGCGATTGCGCGGCAAACTGTTTGTGCTGTGCTTCGGCCATTGGAGCGTCTCTGCTACCGCCAGTTTTGCCTTTTATGCAGGCTGATCGGCAACGTGCTTCTTATCTCTCTTGGGTTGCCACTCCAATTTTGCGCTATTCGGCGCCGCTGCAACGTCCTCCTATCGCCTAATTAATTCTGCTTCTTTGGCTACAGCTGCGAATACGCTATGTCGTTTCGCATAGGTGGCGAATGTACGATTATTTAGGACGACCTTATGAAAACGTTAGTGATATATCAGCACTCGTATATGCGTGCTTCGCGAATAGCTATTCGCATTTTTCTATCTGCGACGCTCTGTATTGCATGCTTGCCCAGCGCGAGCGCGCAACCCGCGGAGTTAACTGTGGCGCCACAGGCATCTTTATCGCTTGCTCAAGTGCAAGGCTTGGTACTGGATAATGACCAGCAACTTTCTAGCTATCAGTTACGTCAGCAAGGTTTACGCGCGCAGCAGCAAAGCCAAGGGTATTGGTCGGCACCGCGCTTAGGTGTCGGCATGTTGAATGTGCCTTTGGATAGTTTCTCGTTATCCCAAGAACCGATGACGCAAATGCAGGTGACACTTTCGCAAGCTTTACCGCGCGGCAATAGCGTCCATTTACAACAACAAAAAAGTGCTCAGCAAGCCAGTGCACAAGGAGAATCGCTGGCGTTACGTCGCGCCGAATTGCGTCGCGATAGTGCTTTGTTGTGGCTCGATATTGCACGTGCGACCGAAGCTGAGACATTAGTACAGCGCCATGAAGCGCATTTTCGTCAACTGCGCAGTGTGGTCTTGAGTCGCTACGGTAATGCCACCAATACCCGCGCGCAGGATTTATTACGCTTAGATTTGGAGTTAGAGCGTTTGAGTGAGCGGTTACTAACGCTAAAGCAGACGCGCCTTGAAGCCCGCGCTCGCCTCAATGAATGGTTGCCTGTCGATGTGCAACAACTGCCTCTGCAATTAGCGGATGCACCTGAGGTATTTAGCCTCAATCCACAAGATTTTACTGCCCACATCGAACAGCATCCCGCCATTTTGTTACGTCAAACACTGGAGCAGGCGGCAGATACTGCAGTAGCGTTAGCGCGAGAAGACGAAGCACCGCAATGGCAATTAAATGCGGCTTATGGATATCGCGGCGACGATATGAATGGCGATGATCGAGCGGATTTTGTATCGCTTGGTGTCAGTGTTGATTTGCCATGGGCGATTCAAGGCGGTACTCGCCATGCAACTAAAGCAAAAATATTAGAGCGTGAAGCCCTTGCCGCAGAGCGCGAACAGATATTACGCCATCTATTAAGTCAGGCCGACAGTATCTCGCAGCGTTCACAGTTACAGCGCCAACGGTTGGACTTTTACGATCAACGTTTACTGCCGCAATTAGAACAGCAACGACAAGCGGTACAAACCAGCTATGCCAATGATGATAGCGATTTCACTGAAGTCATACGCGCAGAAATGGATGAATTAAACGGCAATATAGAACGCTTAAATGTGCTGCGCGATTGGCATCAAAGCCAAGTTTGGTTGGGCTTTTATTTAGCGGCAGACTTAAAGGAAATTTCTCATGAATAAATTAATGTTAGTGGTTGCCGCAACGTTCGGCATTATCGGCGTTGTCGTGGGAACGCAATTAGAGAGTTCGCAAAGCGAAACTAATTTAGCCAGCAGTTCAGCAACACACGAGCAGAGTAAAGAGCCCTTATATTGGGTTGCGCCGATGGATCCTAATTACCGGCGTAGTGAACCGGGTTTATCACCTATGGGTATGGATTTAGTACCTGTGTATGACGAAGCCCCCGAAGATCAGGCGGCAGGCACGGTAACGTTAAATGCTGGATTACAAAATCAACTTAGCGTTACTACGGCACAAGCCCAAGTGCGTGCTTGGCAAGATCAACTTATCTTACCCGCTATCGTCCGCTTTAACCCCGAGCAGTCACAGGTTGTGCAAGTGCGTGCTGAAGGTTGGGTGCGTCAACAGTTTGTATTTTCTGTTGGCGAACAAGTGACGCGCGGGCAGCCATTATTTACTTGGTATAGCCCGCGTTTAATTAGCGCCCAAGAAGAGTTTTTAAGCGCGCTACGCAGCGGTCAAAAAGGATTAATTGCAGCAGCGGAATCTCGTTTGTTGGCTTTAGATATGTCCTCTCAATGGCTACAGACATTGCGCCGTGAGCGTAAATTACAGGAGGAAATTACCGTGTTAGCGCCGCAAAATGGCGTGATCCAAGAGCTGAGTCTGCGCCCTGGTGCGCAAATTATGCCGACACAAAAATTGCTGACCTTAGTGAATCCGAATGCCTTGTGGGTTGAAATACACATTCCGCCCGGTTTAGAACAGCGTATTGAGATTAAGGACGCGGTTATTTTAACCGATACCCAAGGACACAGCGTGACTGCTGAGATCGCGGTTTTATATCCATTACAAGAAGGAAAACTACGCAGCCAAGTAGCACGCGTTGAGATGACGAATGATCAGCTTAACTGGCTGGATGGGCAATATGTTCGGGCCGATATTCGTGGTGCCGAGGATGAGTCATTACAGATTCCAGCCTCTGCATTAATTGATGATGGGCATCAACAGCGAGTTGTACTAGCCGATGGTCAGGGTCATTTCCGTTCTATTGCGGTGACCACACGTAAGCGTAATGCTCAGTGGGTAGAAATTTGTTCAGGGTTAGAAGTTGGTGATCTCGTTGTTACCAATGCGCAGTTTTTAATTGATTCAGAATCGTCAGTGGCGAGTGATCTACAGCGCTACGAAAAGGCGACGGCAGTGGATGAAATGAATAGTGAAGAAATGGATCATTTTCAGATGAATCATGAGGGGATGAACCACGAAGAGATGAACCACGAAGAAATGGATCACTCGCAGATGAATCATGAGGGGATGAATCATGA